>Ga0208783_10000136_pt1 | contig 42701 bp, 49 predicted proteins | sample DEB19_08_DNA_2_FD_184529 | JGI IMG/M metagenome (GOLD analysis project Ga0208783, IMG submission 184529) | Aqueous microbial communities from the Delaware River and Bay under freshwater to marine salinity gradient to study organic matter... | ecosystem: Environmental > Aquatic > Marine >... | reverse complement strand
TCGTCTTTATAAAATTGACCACGCACACGCGATACAAGGTTGTTGAGGGATGGTTTATCGTAATGATGTTCGTAAACTTTGAATTCCGGATTGCGAGTTTGAGTAACTAGCGTATATGGTTCAATATCGGCGTAGTCGTTGACACGAAACTCTTGAGAAGCATCAGGGGCCGCGTAATCGTCGAAAGAAGATGGTTTGACGAGCCATCGGTAATACTTGGTTGATGCTTTGGCCAAATCCAATTCTTTTTCTGTTCGCGTTTCGGATGGCTTAGTTGCGCTGATTACGTCTAGTCGAGCGGGCCGCATCCACTCCTTGATTTTGTTGAAGACGCTCCAAATACCTTGAGGTTCGTTTTTCCAACTCCAATTTTCGGTACTCAACTCTTTTTTGATTGCCGATTTTTCTTGTTTAGAAATAACACCCGGATATTCCCGTTCGGCCAACGTCATCCATTCGTCAAATGTGTGCATTTTGTCAGGATATTTATTGTAAAGTTCCTCAAATACCTGAACGGAAGGAATCCAAAACGCATCCGTAGATTTTGGCAAATCCGGATCAGCAATGGCAAGATTGCTAAAATTTTTAGGGGCTACGTCAGCAAGCGTTCTCGGTTGAACCGTGGCACCTTTCGGTTCGTTTGGTTTGGAAATCGTTTTCAACCGTTCTTTGATTTCTGCGATTGCCTGCTTGTCGCCGACCTTCTGCGCCATGCGAAGTTGATCGCTGAGTTCAGCGCGAAGTTGTGCCGTCGTTTTTTGTTTCGCAGGTTCTGTCGGCAAAGGCGTACTGCTGGCTGGCAGCAATTTGATTTCGGGACTCGTTAAGGGCAAGGCATCGGAGGTGCGTTGCATCATCCCAAGTTGCAACGGTTCCGTTGAAGTCGTCGGTGTTGAAACCATGCCTTGGCGGGTTCCTGCCGAAAGTTGGAGCGCCGGCGTGGTTCCCGTGAGTCGCGGATTTGCCGAGGCTCCAGCAATCTGCGACGCTGCTACGCCACCTTGTAGCGTCGGCTGCAAAGGTTCTCCCGGTTGCCGCGAACGCGTTAACGAAATCGGGCCCTCGGGGGTAATCATCGGAACTTCTCTACGCATCTTGGCGGATCTTGCTCCGACGTTCATGCCCTGCTGCGCCGCCGTAGGAAGGGATTCCCACCACGCTCCCATTTGGCTTCCGGGACGATTCCATTCCGTTGGCGACATCGTCCGTGTGCCTTGCATGCCCATCATCGACGGAGACGTTTGCATCCGCGGTGCCGTGCCCATCTGCCCCATCGCGCCGCCAAGCGCCATAATCATGTCGCTGGTCATGCCGCCGATCTTGGCCAACGTTTCGCCCCATTCGCGCTCTCGGCGTTCTCGGGCTCGCATCTCGCCATACCGAACCTCTTCGGCTGTCTCCGTGCCCGGCGCTCGCATGCCAGTAAGGTCGATGCGGGCACTACCCCCCGGATCACCGTATCCGAGTATCATGCCAAAACTATTGCGTACTTCGCGGCGACGCAGCGATTCGTCGATGATGGCCGTGCTGTTTTGCGACGCGTTGTCGTCGCGCTGTTTCAGCAACAACGATGCGCGAACGACAATCTCAGGCGGCACGCTCATGCGCGACGGGTCGTCAGGCGGCAACATGAGTTGCGGGAACTCGGCGGCAAGACGACGCAGTTCGGGGGTCGCAAGATCGTTCTCGTTGATCTGCGCCAGCAACGGGTCCTTGTCGGCGGCAATCGCCTTCTTGGCTTCCTCGCGGCGCATGCGCTCCTGATGGGTGAGAGCGACTTTAGGCGCGTCCTGCGGTTTGCGTTCGTCCTGCATTCCGTACATGTCACTTCTCCTTGAGCAGCGTTTTCAGATCGGCTTCGTGGATGATGAAGTAGCCGCCGGCAGGTCGGATCGTGCCTATTTCTCCGGTGCCCTCGATGATGACACGGACTTCGTCCTGCGCGACCCGGCACCACCCTTTGGTGGTGTCCTCGACAGGATGAAGAGTAGCCACAACCACCTCCGTCTGACCGCACCCAGCAACGGCAAGACAACCCACAAGCAAAAGCAAGCCGCTACGTCGAGCGCGTTCACGGATCTCGGCAATAGGCGTTGGCCGAAGTTCCGTCGATCCCGAGGTGGTTTTGCCCGTTGTGGATTCACCGACAAAAAGATCGTGCAGAAGACCCCGAATCAGGGCGACAAGCAACTCAATCACTTGAGTTCCTGCACCTTGCTTTCGATACGGGTCTTCAACCAATCATCGCCGAACGTCTTGATAGCCTGCAACGCAGCCGGCCCAAGCGTTTTCAAAACCGTTTCTTTGGTCAGCGTAAACGCCTCAGCCTTTTCCAAGTCGGTAAGTGTGCCGTCCGAGGACGCCTTCTTGATGGCATCAACATAGGTCTGCTTGGTGGCGCGGACAGCGGCTTCGATGTTGTCCACGATTTCGAGCAGCGTGTCGCGGCGCTGCGAGCGCTTGGCGGCTTCGCGCAACGCCCAACCAACAACGAACACCAACGCGGTCAGCAAAAGGTCCTGAACATCAGGACGAAGAAGAAAATCCTTCATTTGATTAGCCCTTTCACGGCGATGATGATTTGGCCCATGATGCCGACACCTAGCGCCTTCATCCAAAAGGAGCGCATTTGATCGGTCTGCTCTAGGCGGTCGATCCGGGTGTTAAGCCCGGGATGCCCGTTCCCACGAATTGCCTCGTCTATGCGTTCTATCCGTTCGTCTTGGCGAGACTGGCGGCTTTCGATGCGTTGAAGAGTGGCGATGATGAGTTCGGTTTCTGCGTTCATTCCGAGTATCCGTTGCGAGTCAGCCGGATAGGTTGGGCAAATCGACGTTTTCGCGCCTCTCGCTGTTCGCGTTCCTGCGCTTCCGGGTCGATTCGATATTTTTCCTCGATTCGCTGCCGAGCCCCAATCTCCGCGAGTTTGGCGGCAATAAGTTTTTGCAGCGCCGTGGCGTTGTCCTTGGACTGATTCTTGAGGCTGGCCGTACCCTCGGGCGAGTACAAAGCCTGCCGCATGAACCCCTTGAGTTTGTTGAGTTCCTGCTCGTCCTGCCCGCGGGCGCGACGGAGGTCCTCGTCGATGTCCACCTGATACGCACGGACCGGGATCGGCGAGAACGAGCCGGTAACGCCGGCAACCCACGTTGGCAGCGCGGCACGGTCGCCGGGTCGCTGCCCTCGGGGCACGGCGTTGACCGCCGCCTTGAACTGCGACAAATCCAAGATGTTGAGACGGTCAAGGTCGTTGAGGTACCGAACGTTGCGGAACATCTGCCGGCTCATCGGGTCCATAGGAATCCCGAACATCTCGACCTTTTCGCCGGGGAACCGTTCAAGGGGTCGGCCCGAGAACATGTCCCGCTTGGTCAGCGTTTCGACGGTCAATTTGAGCGCCGGATGCATATTGCGGGCGATGTATGTTGCCGTGTCCGAAACCTCACCCTGACCGACAAACGCCTTAAACACCGTCCTAATGGCGTTGGTGGTGTCCTGCAAGGCTTGCACGGGCAGGACCTGCCCAAAGGTGACGAAGCGCGGTCCGTCCGGGGTGTTGATGATCGGAACGCCGATGTTGTCCTCAAGGAATTGCGGCGTCACCTCGTTCAAGTCGGCCTGCGAAAGACCCAACGCTCGGTACGCGTTGTCGCGCACCTTGGACACGGCTCCGAGGTACTTGGGGTTTTGGGTCATGAGGTTGACCGCCGCCCCGGTAGACCACTTCATAAACCCGTAGAACGGGATCACCCGCTTCAGGACGTTGCGTTCGACCGACGTGTAGTATTCCCCGGATCCGTATAGCCACGACTTAGCGTGAGCAGCGGCGTCTTCGATAGACATACCGCGCTGAAGGGCGTACAGCGCCGCAGCCGTGCGACCGAGGTCGTCGCCGTATCGGGCAACGCCACGACCGTACTTTCCGACCGGGTTGTCGAGTCGGTAGACCGGGTTGTAGGTGGGGTCGAGCATTCCGACCGCCACCTCCTTCATCGTCTTTCCACCCTGCCGTCCGGTGCCGATATGCTCCGTGCTGAACCCGAGCAAGCCGGCAATCGTGTCCATAGTGCGGGTCGGCATTTGGCGCGACAGCGACGACCGGAACATGTCGTCGGCAAACGCATCGCGCACCGAACTCGACCCAACAACCCCGTGAAGTTGGAACTCCTCGACGACGTCCGCCAGCAAGCGGCGCACGCCGTTGATTTCGAGCGTAGCGTCGCCGAGTTCTTGGCGGATGGAAGTGCCGTTTTCCATTGCACGCCCGACCGCCGCCGAAATGCGGTTGGCCTCGACCAACGACGCCATATCCACGTTGCCCGACATGGCTAGCGTGCCAAGGTTTTGCGTGAGGTCGCGAGCGCGAGTCTGCACGTACAACGGATTGAGCGTCGTTGCCGGCGACCACCACGACCGGAGGGTATCAAGCACCCGAACCAACGAATTAGATCGCAACGTGTCCGGGGCGGTGATGTCTTTGATGTGACGCATGACGTTGTCGTAAACGTCGGCGTCCATCTTTACGAGACGAAGTTTAGCATTCGCCTGATAACGCTTTTGAATATCAGGAGGCAGCGAGTTCCAATCGACATGGAAGTCGTTTTCCATGCTGAAGAGAGCCCGCGCTTCGTCGGCACGCATCGCAGGATCAACAGCAAACTGCTTTTTCCCTGCGCCCACGACGCCAAGGATCTGTTTCTTCGCCTCGTTGAGCGAAGCCTTGCGTGCAGCGTTTTCAGTTCGCAACGCGGCCTGCTGCGCCCGGACGGATTCGCGGACATCGTTCACCCCTCTCGTAGCGGTGGACATCGAATACCACGACCCTGATTCTTCAACGTTCGCAGCCGCTCGCACCTCGGCAGCAACCTGACGTCGGTGCAAGTTCCCCGCTGCAAGCGGCTTGGCATCTACACCTGCCACCATGTTTTGCAGGTCGCGCAGCATACGCTGCCGGTCGGCAATCAACTCGTTGACGATATCACCAGTTGAGCCGAATTCAGCCTTCGCCGCTGCGGACAACTTGCCCCATTCCTCGGCATACGGAATCAAGACTTTGAGTTCGTCTTGGGTTTGCCGCATCAACGCCGCCACGTCCGCTCCCGGAGCAACGAGCGGCTTTCGTTCAGCCATCGCCAAGATGGAGTTGCCGTGCAACTCTCGGGCTTTAGCCTGCACGTTCGGATCCGACATGATGTCTGCGAGCCCACGCGAAACCACCTTCGATTGCTGCTGCGTGAGTTTGAACTTGACGGGCGCACCGACCGCCTCGGCAGACGACATGTCGAATAGCGCGTCGGCCATGTCCCGGATGCGCTGCCGCGACGCGCTTACGCGGTCGAGCAGATCGGCAAGTTTGGCCGATGGCACAAACTCGTCGCCGGCCTGCTTGAGTTCCTGACTCTGCACTACGTTAATGCGTTCCAGCAATCCTTGGTGCTGCCGTTGCGCGAATTGCAACTGCTCGCGAAGCGCCGACATCTCCGGAGAATCGGCCTTAGACGCATTTTGCAAAATGTTGTCTACATAGATGCGGACTTCGCTGGCAAACCCGGCGTTCCGTTTGGTCTGCCGCACGTTTTCCAACCGCATCTTCACCATGCGGTCGAACACCGTGTCGTCCGGTCGCGGCGACAAATCGTAGGCATCGTTGAGTTTGAACTCGTCCACATGCCGCAGCGCTTTATCAAGTTCGGTCGTGATTTGCTCGGGAACCACACCGTCCATCTTGATTCGGTCCGCGACGTGTTCGCGGACCTGATGCATGACCGTGTCGAGACGGGCGTTGACGGCGTAGTCGGTTACGTCCGACATGACGTCGGCGCGGCTTGCTACCTTGGCGACGTTCTGCTCGGGGTCGTAAATGAGAATACGATGCTTCGTCGGATCGTAACCCTGTAGCAGTTCGGCCACGCCCTCGGTGTCGCCCATGCTGGCGGCACCCTTCACAAGACCGCCGTTCTCGTCGAAAGCCATCTGCACGAACAACGGTTTTCCGATAGCCTTGCCCGACGACATGATGCGAGCGTAATCCGCAACGACAGGATTGGCGATGAAGAAGTCTGCAACATCCGGGTCAAGAGGCCGAATGACCTTGTTGGCCCACTTCGGGCCAAAGATCAAATCCGTCCATTTCATCTTGCCCGTTTGCAGCGCAGCAATTGTGCGCTCCGCTGCCTGCGCGTCGAGTTGCAGGAACTCCGTGAGACCCTTAAACCCGGTGATCTTGGAGCCAACTGTTTCCATAAGGATGTTGGCTTCCAAGGTCAGCAGGTCGTTGAACGTGCGTCCCTGCATGAAGGATCGAGCAGCCTCGCCCGTTCCCATAGCCTCCATCGCCGAATCAAATCGCTCGTTAATCAGTTGCCTGACCGCCGGGTTCATGATGCGCGGCAGGTACATTTCCATGCCTTGATTCATGAGCCCAGCCGCACGTTCGGCGCGAAGCACTCCCTGCATTGTTTTGACGTGAATTTTTGCGGCTTCCTCGACGGCATCGAACAAATCGCGACCGCCTAGTTTTTTGCCTTCGCGGATCAGATCGCGCTGCTGTTTGATGTTGGCGGTAAGTTCCCGTCGGCCCGCGTCGTCGAGACGACCGAGGTTGTCCAACTGCGTCAGTTGGTCCGCACGCAAACGGAGGGTGGCAAGTTCGGCGTCGGTGCCGGCTTCCAACGTCTTGCGTTGCCAATCCAGCACGCGCCCGACGGTAGCCTTGCGTAGGGTTTCCGCGCTTACGCGCTCGGCTAGCCGCTCGCCTTCGGTCACCGGAACGCGGTCGGCAAGCACGCCTTTCATTTCGTCGATCTGACGCTGAATCGTGTCGTCGGTGTAATCCGGGAACCGCGAACGAACCAATTCAGGCTCGCGCACAAGATTGTCCATTTCGCGTTCAAGCGTGGCAATCTCGGTCTCTACGCGGGTAAACGCCTTCTGCGCTTGCACGTAACGCCCGGCAAGATCCATGTCGCCGCGAGCCTTTGCGTCCGACGCAAGAATCTGATATTGGCGACGTCGATCCGCAACCTCGGCAAGCGTTTTCCCGCCGGCGCGAGCAAGCAGTTCGCCGCGTCGCGCAAGCAATGCTGCCGGATCACGTAGCGACAACCGATCCGCTTCGATAATCGTGTCCACTTGCTTCTGAACCTGTTGCGCCTCGGCAATGATCTCAGCCGTTGGCGAACCACGCGACGAAATCTGACCGTTGGCGGCAAGGTTGAGGTCCTCGGCAGATTCAAATCCTGCCGACCGAATCGTGTCCTGCGCTCGTTTGGCAAGAGTTCCGGACGCATTGATTCCGATGCGATCCGGCAGAAGATCGTCGAGCGTTTCCGGAGGAACGACCTCGGCCAACTTGTTGTGAGCAAACGGAATGTCTACGCCCGGTCGAGGAACCATGTCGATCTTGTTCAACATGTTTTCGGACAACCGCATGGGACGGTTTCCGAACTTGACATCGAGCAGCCTACGAATCGCGTCCTTTTGTTTGGATACCGCAGCATCTTCAAGTTCGCTGGACAACAACGTGTCGAGATAGCCCGGTCCCGTTCGACGCGACGCCGGCGTTTTGATGTCGTCCATGTATGCGCCGATGTCGAACGTTCCGCCGTGGGCGTCGTCAATCAGCCGCTTGAACGCATCGTCGGTTTCGTATCGACGCGCCACCTCCATCGCTTGCAAGATCGATTCGCGATTGGTGATGACGTGTTCCAGCATTCCCGCGTCGTCGAGGTGTTGGAAGCCACCGGTTTCAAGCAGGACGCTAAACACTTCCATAGTGTCTCGGTCTTGCAACAACTGCTCGCGGAACTGAGGATTCATCTTCGACAAGGACATCAAAAATCCCTGCGTGATGGTGTCCTGCCGATTTTTCCACGTTGCCTTCAACGCCTTGAAGGTCGCGTACTGCTCCGCGTCAAGACCCCTTGCGCCACCGAACGCCTGCACGAGGTGGCCGGTTACGGGCGATGTTCGGATTAGCGTTCCAAGTTTGTCTACGGCTTTTGCGGAATTCAGGCTCATAGATTTGAGCCCAAATAGATCCATTGGTTTGTAAAAATCCGTAAACGGGATGTGAAAAACCATGCCGGCCTTCAGCCCGTTTTGCACCAATTGTTCCTGCGTCATGCCCGACGCCCGGAGCGCCGACGATGCAAGACCGTAATTCTTACGTGTCAACGCCGGCAGCACGTTTGCCGCAGCATCTACGGCTACGTTGTCGGCCTTCAAGGCTAGGCTAGCCGCCTTCGCCGTAGCGCCGAGCGGCATCAAATACGTTGTCGGATCCAGCAGGAGATCGCCGACTAGATTGACGACAAAATTACCCGCGCCCTCGTCTGCGTTGTAATCGCCAAACGCTTTCCGAATATCTGCAAACGACGTGTCGAGATTTGCATCGAAAAAGTCGGTGCCCGGAAGACCGCGAAGAAACCCCTCAAGCGGTGAGATTTCCGAGTTGTACCCCATTCCGCGAATGGCACCGCGAATGGCACGACCACCGAGCAGGATGTCTACAGATCCAAAAACCTTGGCCCACCACGGTTGTTGAGATGCGACACGTTCGCGTTCAGCCCGCGAAATGTCTACGGGGGTTGGCCAAACCCCAGCAAGATCCGGAGGCGTTTCTCCCGCCGCGGTTCGGGACGCTGCTCCCATCGTTCCGTAGTTCTGCAACGTCGGCAACGTTGGAAGTTGCGGGAGAGCAAATGGTGCTTGGCGACGTAGCAGATCAATCGGCATGATTAACCTCGGAGATATTGCATAATCCAACTAGCCAACGGATCGGCTTGTTGCGCCGCCGGCGGAGTCGGGGTGTTCATCGCCGCCAGCAGCGACGCGTAGGTGCCGAGCGGAGGAGGGTTGTTAACTGGCGCAACCTGAGCGAATGCCGACAAAACTTGAGCAGGAGAAATTTGCTGCTGCGGTTGCACCGCCTGCGCCTCGGTCGGTTGTTGCTGCGGTTGCCCTTGCTGCTGTTGCCTCATCTGCTGCAACTGCCAATCGCGGAAGACCTGTTGCATGATGTCCACGCCCGAGGCGCGACGGTCACTCCCTTGAGGGCTGAGATAATAATTCATGAACTGGCCGGCATTGGTGATTCCGTATTGATTCAACAAGCCGGAGTTAATCAACGATGCCCATCCCAAACTTGGGTCGTTGTATCCACCAAGTCGCCCGAATGGCATTTCCATCCCGGCAAACGGATTTAAAAACGTTGGCGTTTGCTGCTGCCGACCGATCATCCCCTGCTGAGGCGCACGGTAATACTGATTGACGAACTGATCCCACGACGGCGCGGAGGCCATTGGGTTGTTTGCAGTCGTCGCTGGCGTGTTGGGATTGATTGGGTCGGGCATATGCCTACATGCCTCCTGTCGCTCGGAACAACGGCTCTAAACGATTTGGAGATACCTGCCTCTTGATGTTGTATCGTTGCTGATACTCGTAAATCGCTCGCTGGATCTGCTCCGGCGTTCGCATCTCCTTCGGAATGTCCGAAACGGCCTTGTCGTAGGTGGCCTTAGCATCCCCGTAGTCAGCGGCGTCTACGAAAATTGGCACAAACGTCCGTCCGTATGGAACCAACAACTTTTTAGTGCGACCCCAAAACAGCATTTCTTGAGCAGGATCGCTAGCAATAGCCGGGATCGCATCCTTCAATGGCATGTTGCCAATAAGTTCTCGGACGGCTGCTGTTTCGGTTGCGCCAATGCCGGGAATGCTTGAACCAAAACTAATTTTTCCAGTTGGACGCCCTGTTCCACTTGGATTGTCAAACTGCCTAGCGGCATTCACAAGTTGCTGGAACTGATCGGGTTGAACCTCGACGCCCGACGCTTGCAACTGCTGAAGTTGGTACCCAATGAACGCATTTCCAACTGGACCCAATTCATTCTTAGCACGTTCGGCGGCTTCGCGTTGGATGTTTGCCAAGACGCCGCGTGAGGCCGATTCTTGAAGTTTGAACTCGTAATCCCAGCCGGCGTATTTGTCGCGAAGAGCGCGATCCGTTTTAATGTTTTCCTGTTCGGCTTCCCATCGCTTCGTTTGTTCAGCAAACGTTTTGTCGAATTGTGATTTCTCAAATTCAAATCGTTTGCCAGCAAGATCGCTTCCGGCTTGAGTCGCGGCGATTTGAGCGCGAAGCGCATCAAGTTCCGCTTGAAGTCGGTCCCGCGCGGTGTCACCTTCTGCCCCAGCCTTTTGGCCCGCAGCAATCGCAGCACGGCGTTTGGCCTCAATCACCGCGGGATCGGTTTCAAACGCGCCGGCGGCGGTGCCTTGAGTCATCGCTGCGGCTTGAGCATTTAGCAACGCGATGTATGCGGCATTGCGAGCGGCCTCTTGGTCAAGCGCTTTGTTTCGTAATGCTAGTTCTTGCCCAAATTGCTCTTCTTGCTGCGCCCGTCGTTCCTTGTCTTGGATTGCACCGGGCAATACCTGACCCGCGCCCGATGCAAATCCGGCTGCAAAATCGCCCATGTCAGATCCCCAAGAAGCCTTGTTTGCGGCCTACCAATGAACCGAAAATGTTTCCGACGCCAGTTCCGAACGACGCCCACGGCGATGCCTGCTGCCACACCTGATTGCCTGCCGCGCCCACGTAAGCATTCGCGATATCACGGTCCCATTGGTATTGCGGACCAAGGACCGCGTTCATCATCGCCAAGGCGTTTTGATAATCCGCCGGACGCTGCATAGCCGCTTGCGTTTCGATTTGCCGATACGCGTCCGCGATGCCCTGTCCCTGCTGCTGGGCGACGCGACGCTGCATCTCGCCGGTCATGCCGGACCGATACGACCCTGTGGCTCCTGCACGCTCTGCAACCTGCTGCTGCGTTGCCCGAGCCGTCGATGCCTGCTGGTCAGCCGCCAACGCTCGCAGTTGTGCGATCAACTGCGGGTTGAACGTCGTTGGATTCTTCGCGTACTCCATCGCAAGTTGTTGCCCCGCCATGAACAGCGGATTCGACAGCATTTGCTGCTGGCCCGCTGTTAGGGCTCCCACCGCTTGCTGCGTGAACTTCTTGCTCTGCTTCTGCCCCGAGGTCATGCTTCCCATTGGATCGCTCCTCTCGTTCGTAAATAACCGAAACGAGCCGGTAGCCGTTGCGCTCCAGTTGGTTCCGCATGGCATCGTTGCCAACCGTTACCACGGCTTGGGTTCTAGGATACCCGTTTTTTCGGACGGCGTCATATCCGGCACGCAGAAGTTTTTGGCCCGCCACGCCCTTGCGTTCGGTCGGAATCACGTAGAACCCGGCCACGCGAACGCCCGTGCGCTCGTAGAAGCCGACGTAGTCTCCGAGTTCCAAAATCAAATATCCGATTGGCTCCTCGGCTCGGTACGCCATAAAGATGGCGCGGTTGTCGGAGAACACGAACTCATGCGTTTGATGCGCCATTCGCGCCATCTGCGCCGGGGTTTCGATGGCGAATTTCGGCTCGCGCTCGATCTCCTCAGCAAGATACGCTAGTCGCAATTCCCAAAGATGTTGGGAGTTTCGCCAATCTGCCCGCCCGACAACGATTTCAGCCATGCGGCGATGTTATCAGATCAGGGATTAGAAGGGGAGGGTTCGGTAAATCTAGGGGTGGCGTTCGGGTCGTAGAGCCAGCCGATGGCGCACGGTTCGTTGTCCCCAAGTTGCACAGGCGTGAGGTTATCCCAAAACGGATCCCCACCGCCCCAAATGATCACGTTTTCTACTACCGAATACTCGTTCACTAATGCCCATCGCATTATTCAAACTCCCAACAAAGAAGAACAAAACCATTTCCACCCGCACCACCATCGCCACCTTTTACTCCTGATGCGCCTCCACCGCCTCCACCTCCCGATCCTAGATATCCGTTTCCACCATTTCCACCTGCTGTATTTGTTGTAGTGTTTCCTCCCTGACCTCCACCACCACCGCCGGGAAGGTAATTCATAACTTCAAAAAAGTTTGGAAATTTAGGTAATTTCAGTAAATAATTAAACAATCGATACCCATATACACTTGCATCGATTCCGTTATTACCGCGACTAGTTCCATAACTTATTCCCGCTTGAGGTATTCCTAGAATAGATGGAAGTATAAATGAATTAGTAGTACTTTGACCTTTTCCCGATCCTCCGGCTCCTCCTCCTGAAATCCTTCGCGACGGGAAATTTATATTTGAAGAAACGTAATTACTTGAAGTTGAGGTTCCGTTTCCACCGTCGTTGCCTAAAATATTTCCATTTAATACTTGAGTTGCTGTTCCGGCGGTTCCCGCAGAAGTAGTGCCGCCAGTCCCGCCTAAATTAGATCCTACTTCAATTAAAATGCTTGCTGTTGAAGCCGTTCCACCAGCAGGCAACTGACTATTTTTAAAAGTAATAGAAGTGACCCCGCCGCTGTTTCCCGGGGATCCACTTGCATTGTCCGCAGGCCCACCTGCACCGCCAGTACCACCCGCGCCAATTACAATATCTATTCTGTGAAGATTTATATCATTAAGAAAACTTACTGGAAATCGTTCTATGATATAAGCATTTCCACTTGCTCCACCACCACCCCCCGATGCGTTTGTACCTAAGCCAAAACGCCCACCACCGCCTCCCGCACCGCCTCCAAGTGCAAGAAGTGATAAAAATTTTGCGGATGTACACAATGGAATTGATGAAGTAGTTGTATTAAAAAACTGCCAAATACATGGTTTCAAATTTCCATTGAACCCCGACCCAATTCCTTGAAATAGACCGTCGTTCATTAGTAGGTACTTCCGAAAACAAAAATGTTAAAGGTTTCTGCTTTTTCTGTGGATGCATATAGAATGCAAGAAGATGCGGAAACTTGGCCTTGTAAAACAAGATTTACAAGTTGAGGAACAGTAATCATAAATGCTGACACCGTTGCTGATGCTGTTACTGCCGCAATTGGTACTTCGGTAATAAGACGTTTAGTTGTACCGCCATCAATTGACAGAAAAAATCGAACCATTCCTATTGTCGTTGTTCCTGTTGCTTGAATTACAATTGAATGAATACGTTTACCAACTCCACTTCCTTGTGCTGCGGATGGGCCAGTTGCAATTGCTACGGTAGTTCCAGTTCCATCACGGTTAGCGTTGGCTGTCGAAATTTGAGAAATTTCAACGGTCGGTGCTGTTGAATATTGAGCAGACGTAGCCATTAAATGATCCCCTGATTAAAGAGAACAAAGTCAGGAACGGATCCACCGCCGCCCCCACCTGAGTTAGCAATCCATTCCAGTCCAGTTGACGTAGATGGATTAGCCGAAAGAATGTAGCCGCTTGTCCCCACGGGCAAGCGCGTATCCGCAGACGCATCGCGCACCAAGATGTCGCCCTTGGTGGTGAGCGCAGACGAGAAGGTTGCCGTTGCCCACGATACACCGTTGGCGTTTGCAGAGTCGGCTTTCAGGAAGTAACCATCTGTCCCTACGGGAACTCTAGTTACCGCCGAAGCCGTCCTTCCCAAGAGGTCACCCTTGGTAGTGAGTGTCGAGGCCGCGACCTTGGTGTCGGCATACGCTTTGGTCGCAGCGTCTTGAGCCGCTGTCGGGTCGGAAACGTTGGTGATGGCGCGATTGGATGAATCAAATCCATACCCAATAACGTTTCCTGTGGAGGCAACCGCAAATCTTACCGTCCCGCCGTTCAATTGACATTCAATCAGGTTTGCGGTTTGGCTTACCGATCCTTTGACGACAAGAGCCTTGAAGTCGCCGCCGGGAGTGATGACGTTGCGCGTGGAAGAAGCCGGATCCACAAAGACGTATCGCGTATGATCGTCGTTGGTTAATCCCGTCAACGCGCTGTGCGCCGTCACACCAGTCGTAGGCGTGGCCCAAGTCGGTACGCCACCTGACACCGTCAGCACCTGACCCGTCGTTCCGATACCAAGACGGGTAATCGCTGATGCGCCCGTTGCGTACAACGTATCGCCTGCCGTCGTAACCGTGGCCTTGGTCAGGTACTGCGTGTGCGGATCGCCAGTCGTCAGGCCACCAAGGTTGTTGTGGGTGATCGCCGCTTGATTGAGTCCAAGCGTATAAGTGCTTCCTGCGCCGCCGTCGGTTCCCGTAATCGGACTCGACACGGCAAGCGCACGCTCGTTCGTAAGGTCGCCTGTGTTAGCGAGCGTGATGTAGGACGGCGTGTTGGTAGCCAATCCTGAAGCGGCCACCGTCACGTTGCCACCTGCGCCACCATCGGTAATGCTGATGCCCGTGCCTGCTGTCAGGACACGTTCCGATGTCAACGTCGCATCCGTGGCGAGGGTGACATACGACGCTCCCGTGGGTGCGCCGCCGCTTCCGGTCGCCGCAATCGTAACGGTCGATCCGGCTCCGGCATCCGTAATGGTAATCCCGGTTCCTGCGGTTAGGACTCGTTCCGACGTAAGCGTTGCGTCGGTTGCGAGCGTGACGTAGGACGCACCAGTTGGCGCACCGCCCGTGTTTGCCACCCACTTAAGGCCAGTAACTTCCGCTGAATCAGCGGAAAGAATCTGACCGTTTGTTCCTACGGGAAGGCGTGCGAGGGCTGAGGAATCCCTTGTGAGAATGTCGCCTTTGGTGGTCAGCGTCGTCGTGCCGCCCTCGGGGCCTTGGGGGCCTGTATCACCCTGTGGCCCCTGCGCTCCAGTCAAACCCTGCGGCCCCTGCGGCCCGGTATCACCTTTAACGCCTTGAGGGCCAGTCGCCCCGGTCAATCCCTGCGGCCCAGTATCACCTTTAACGCCTTGAGGGCCAACCGCACCGGGGTCTCCCTGCGGGCCTTGCGGCCCGGTATCGCCCTTCGCTCCCTGAGGGCCTGTCGCGCCCGTTGAACCTTGAGGGCCTTGCGGCCCGGTATCGCCCTTCGCTCCCTGAGGGCCTGTCGCGCCCGTTGAACCTTGAGGGCCTTGCGGCCCCGTATCGCCCTTCGCGCCCTGCGGGCCTGTCGCGCCCGTTGAACCTTGCGGGCCTTGCGGCCCGGTATCGCCCTTCGCTCCCTGAGGCCCTTGCGCCCCGGTGTCGCCCTTCGCTCCCTGCGGGCCTGTAGCCCCGGTATCGCCTTTCGCACCTTGTGGACCTTGCGGCCCCGTTGCGCCTGTTGCACCAGTCGGCCCCACGCCCTTGCGTGCGCCCGTGCTGTCCATTACGTACCAACCGTCATCGCCAAGACCGAGCATGTCTCCAACCGACAACGTAACCTTGACGAGCGTCGTGTACGTTCCGGCTTCGTTGCGTTCAATCGTGATGGTCGCCGCAACCGTATCGACGTTGACGCATTCGACGTTGCGAAGGTTGTGCTTGTAGGACGACGACGCCGGTGCATCGACGATCTTGACTCGGGTCGTTCCCGTGATCGTCGCCTTCTGCTGCTTCAGGTCGTAGGAGTTGTTGCCGAGGTCGCCATACGACACATCGACGACAAGATTGTTGGTTGTCACCGCCGCCCCTAGGCTGGCGTACAACTCCGACGTGGTGGTCATCAATCCGATTGGCATATCAGATTCCGATGTCGATGCGTTTCATCACGTCTTTGTGCCCTGCGCCTCCAGCCGTCGAGGTGATGGCTCCGGTGGAGTCGATGTACAAGGGATCAGCAACCTTGACGGTTTTCCGATCAAGTGAATCGTACTGCAACCCTGCGCCAAGGTCACGCTCCTTTGCAAACCAATGCATTTGCAAACGCCAATACGCGGTAAGCCACGCCTCAAGAGCGCGATCATCCGGCGACAATTTGGGCGGAGGCCCATGCTGTGCGTTTGGTTGAAAGGTCATTCGATGTCCAAGATTTCCGCGACACCTTCTACTTGGATTACCTGAATGGTTCCCGCTGTAGACGGCAACGGCGTCGGCGATAGCAACAACGGATTCGACGTTTCGGTTAAGCGGATTCGCGCTGACCGCGATTCACCACCAACCATCATGATGCGATAGGCATCTTCGGTCCGGAATTGAATCCATGATTCGCGGGCGTTTACAAAACTGAACGACCTACCGGGCTTGTCGCGGAACGTCGAACACCGAATAAAATTTCCATCGTTGTCCGACACGCCGGCAACCTTGACCCAACGCAACCGCTTTTTGCGTCCCGGATTGCCCCAGTCAAACACCAAATCCATGTACCAAGGGATGCCACCTACGACGACGCGGTCACCTGCCGCCGGCGTCAGGCCGAACGACGCGTAGACCTTAATCGTCGTATTCGTGCCATCGTTGGTAGCCGATTCGACCGTTCCCGTGACAACGGTTTCCGTTGCAAAGTTAAACAAATGCAGCGTCAATCCGTTGGCCACGGAATGCACGCCGGAAATGGTCACGGACGTTGTCGTGCCCGACGTGGCGGTACTCGACACCAACGACGTCACACCGTCATATGATCCGGTGTCGAGCGTTGAGACGTATCCGTTTACTGCCCCAATCAACCTAGTTGCGTCGTTTTCGTTTTCGCTTTGAAGGATTGTATCGATAGGCAACAAGTATTTGGTCCAAATACCTTGCGACGAGTCGTACACCAACACCATGCTGTTTGATGTCGCTCCCGTCGCGGCCACGCAGAACCACACCTGATTTCGCGGGTGATACACGGCAACCGATACGGCATCTTTTAGCGCGTCGTTTAAACCTTCGCGCATTGTGTATTGAATCGACGGATACAGCGGATTGTCGGGAGACGTGATGTTCTGCTCGTTTTGACCGTCGGTTTGGAAGCAATCGTCATCGGCCATATAGAAGATGGTCGATTCGGAATACGCTGCCGCTTGCGCTCCCACGGCCCCGTGCTTAATCGGTAGGAAATCGAAAGCAAAGGGCGCGTTGGTATCGCCAGTCGTGTACACCCGTGCTGTTCCGTCGCGCATGGACACCAGCAAATAATTGTTGGTGCGAATCATGTGCGTAATCGGATCTCCCGAATCAAGATCAAGATCGAGGTACAAAGAAATCGGATCGTATCGCGTCGGGTAACCGATTGCGCTTCGATACAGGCGAGTCGGGAACAACGAGTTGCCACCTAGGAACGTGCCATCTCGAAATACTCCGACAACGCTTGCTTGAGGCGCTTCGTGGTTGGCAAAATATTCCATCGTCGTTCCCGTTGGGACCGCCGTAATTGCCTTGTTGGTAGCGTCACCGTAGTTGATTGTGGTGTTGTCGTTTACCGTCGTTACCAAATACGCCACCGCTCCATCGGTCCCGTTCACGCCCGTGATGTAGATGCGTCGTGCATTCACCTGCGGGTCAGGTGACGTCATCATGCCGACCGTATTGATTGCCCCAGTAGTGCCCGTTGTCGTGACCGCGACACCCGGCGATGGATTGCTTTCGTCGCCGGTTACGGTGTTTACAAACGTGTAGTAAACCCAATACGTGCCTGCTGCAAGCGTGCCGCCGGTAGTTGAAGCGCTGGCTGATACTTGTGCGGATGGGGCCGCAATCCCCGCAAAGCGCAACGAGTTGCCGTCATAGATCATAGGCCGTTGCCCGTTAGGCTCGGCCATGATCACGTTGTTGCCGTATTGGGCAAACGACACCTTTCCCGTGCTTTTAAAGAACCCGGAGGCAACTAGTTTGGCTACGCCACCGCCAACGGGGATTTCGTACAGCCCGGAACCAGCAACCGCCAAAATGCGGCGTTCGGTTGATCCGTTGGCTCGAAACGTTTTGTAGTCCCACAACCCCCGAGGTCGCACAATCTGATAGGGCTCGACGATGCCGGCGTCCCAACGATAGCCTTCCAGTTGCGCCGGGAACATATCGCAGGTGTAAGTGTTTGCCGTCGTCGTCTCAACAAACGGGTTGTTGCCGTACCCGTCGTTGAACTTGAGATAAAACACCGTTTGAAACGATGGATTGGAGAAAGTCCAACTCGACACCTCGTTCAAAATATATCCGGCGTTGCTCGGATTGTCCGAGCCGATACCGACGTATTGCGGCCCTTGCGATGTTCCGTTCCAAATCAATTGAACGTCGTCAATAATTCCGCAAAACGAACCTCGCGTCGTGTCGATTACGCCGACGGTGCCATTGCTTTGAACGCCGGTAGCCGACAGCCTTGCGCCGATATACCACGATGAATCGCACGTGGTAACCGTATTGGTGCAGGTGATTGGCGTTGCCGTTGCAATTGCCACCTGCGTACCGACTCCGGTCTCATACGCAATCTGAAAAATGACCTGATTAATCGTCCCGGTCGTCGAATACACCGTGCGGCGATCTAACGAAAAACGAACCTTTTTGCCAACAAGCGCCGACACGTTCACCGACGTGATCGTCATTTTGCGCTCGGTCGCGTTGTCCATGTAAATGGCTTGGAACTTATCGGCGTTGGATCCGTCTAGGTTGACGCCGATGGCAACTGGTTGGGGGTTTGTGCTAATTCCAGACCACAGGATGACGCCTCTAGGGGCAGCAGTCGCACCGGGAGGTAACTTCGGGACGCATACCCCTCTAACGGTCCAACGCTGGCCCGAGGCGGGAGTGGCCCCTGTCGTGGTGCCTGCAAAGACTGTGTTGAATGAGGGATTGGCTCCGGTATTGAGGAGCCGGACGTAAGCGAGTTGATCGGGCCTCCATTGGAGCCCGCTTGATCCAACGACCTCGCTCTCGTCAAAGGCCCAAGTGGGGGGACTAAATGGGAGCGACCCGTGATTGGCGTTTGAGGAAGAGTCATACAGCCTCCCGTCGGCGCTCGCGTCGTTAAGCCGGTAATAACCAAACAACCCGCCACCGCTTTGCGCCGACGCGATCAGGTTGTCCGGGATTTCTTTGGACCACCTCGATGCATACAAGCCCTGCATATATGCATGCTTGCTGGACGTTCCAACCGCCAACCGCAACTCGGCAATCGTTCCGGAGAAATACTTTGAGTTGATGGTGTTGGACGTGTCCATTCCGACGCCGATGGTGATGTCTTCGTTGGTTCCGCCCCCCGTGTAATCGGTGCCGGCCCACACCGCGCCGTCGAGCGCCGATCCGACAAGCGTCCCTGCCGCATCGTAAACGTAGAACCCTAGTTTTTTGGTCGCGTCGTCGATGGTCAATTCAAGAAACCGATATCGTCCGACCGCGGTTTCGTAGGCCGTAGACGAGTTTTGACCGTCCGCGACCTCCAACGACGCCGCATCTCCGGTTCCATTAAATACGGCACGCCAACCGCCAACAATTTGCGATGCGCCGTTTTGAATCGACGAATCGTAAACAATCGACCAATGCAGATTCGCGCCGGTTCCGTAGCCTTTGCTGGCAACGTACATCACGGTTTGAGCAGGATTTGGCATCTTTGCCAACACCACGCCAACGCCGATGTACCACGCAATGGTGCCCGTTCCCGGATACATGAACGACCGGGTTTTAATGCGACCATACGGGCCGTCAAACGTTCCCGTGTCCCATCGCGGCATCAGTCGCAGCGCCGCGTCTCCGAACCGATTGTTGTGCAATCGGGTGTAGCCATTGCGTCGCTTGGCTACGCGTTCCGAAAAATCCACGTTCACGACATCGGGAGATTCGATACGCGTCGCCTTTACGGGAACTGCGCGATCCGAGAACCCGCCGAAGCGATCTACGGTTGTCGTGACCTTTTGCGAGGCCATTACGTCGGCCCCGTAAGGTTAATGCCCCACCACGCTCGGGGAGCCAGTCCGGAGTGCCCGACGTAGGCGCGACGATTGTACGCTTGGCCGGTGATCGGATTCGCCTTAGACTTCATCTTCGCCACGCCTTGCTCGTAGAGTTGCGTGTGGAACGAAAGGTCCTGAGCGTTCAGGTAGTTGGGGAAATGCGTCACCGCCCCATGAATCAAGGTCGGTGCGTGTTCGATGGGAAAGCGCCTGTCTAGGACATCGCCTGCCCCACGCACCGTTGTGGACACCGGAGTTGGAATGGCACGATAGCGGTAGGCAATCGTGTCAACCGCCACCGGCGTAGGCCACAGTTTGATCGTTGCCACGCCGGTTGCCGGCGACCGAGCCCGTACCCAGTAGTGCGTTGGACGGGCCGACGAGTTACGGGTCTGCAACCAAAAATCGTTAAAGTCGGTTTCGGGCAGGTAGAGGATCGTGCGCTTATCGTTGGTCGTAAACACGACCGACGAGTCGATCAACTCATGGAAATCATCGGCAAGTGCGTATTCCGAGATTCCGTTTTGCGTCGAAAAACTTCCATCGGTCCGAAGTCCCCAATGGTTGGAGCGCGTGACGAGATCCATCAGTTTTTCGTTCAGCGCCCATCGGATCTCCGTATCGAGGTCGGTGTCCGGTATTGCGTTGTTCGTGACCGCAAACGAAACCCGATCAACGAGGGTGTCAACCAAAATCTCGTCTGCGGCCATCGGACTACCTCACAGGCTGTTCCAAAACTCTTCGGTCTTGGGAGATTCTACCATCTGCTCCAACGACGTCCGAGGTTCGTGCTTCACGAAAATCTCGGGCGCGTGCGCGAGCAGGACCTTTTGTTCGCCGTTCAATTTAACCTGATAGGTCTTGGCAAACGCCCGGCGCATGGAATCCCCGGTTTCGCGGCAATGCTCGACCAGCCGGCAGACCTCATCGTAGGTCATTTGGATGGTGTTGGACGGCAGTTCCAACGACCCGGAGACGGAGGTTGCCGTCGGAGGCACGGTCTTGTAGTCGATGTTCCATTCCTCTTGGAGGACGTTCACCGCCCCGGATTCTAGAACAAATCCGTATTTGCGTTGGTCCCATCGGACATGGAATTCATTACGCGTCGGGCCTTCCCAAGGAGGAACCCAACCGCGTTCGCGACGTACCGAAGCAGGCTTCGGTCCTCGTACCACCCCATCAACAACTTCAGTCTTTCCCATTTAGTTAGTCCTGTAAAGTAACGGCGAATCCGGGACGACCCACAAATGCAAGCCGCCCCGGTTTCGCGAAATCTTTGAACGCTCCAATCGGTACGCTCAAGGCGCAAACATTGAGCGCACCGATGGAAATCGTGTTCACTCACAGCAGGCGAACGAACGCACGCACGCAGCGCGTGGTGATGGCACTTGCAGTCGCGTTAGAGGACGCTTCAAGAGCGACCATTGGCGCAATCAAGCCCGCCGCATCGGTACCGGCCAAAGCCGTAAACTTTTCCAGTCGAGCGGCGGTTTTGGACGCCGTCAACGGATTAGCCACCGCAATGTCGTTGACCGGACCGGGGGTGCTGCCCGGGAGATTCACGCGAGCCCGCGCTTCGCCGTAAATCGTCACCATGACGACATCGCCGCTCACCGCTTCACGTCCGGTCAGCGCCACCGTACCGTCGGCGTTAACGGCCTTAGACGCCGCCGCCAACGATTCGTTTTGCGCGCCCGATCCGCCAATGCCTTCGTAGATGCCCACAACAAGCGCGGCACCCGCGGTCGTAGACGAAACGACGGTCTTTGCGCGATTAGCCACCGTAGCGTTGGCGTGGTTAATGATAACCGGTTCGCCAACCACCAAAGCGCTTCCCGCGTTAAACATCGCTTCGATGCGTTCCGTGGTTTCAAGCGTGTCGCTCGAAATCCCAATTCCATTGAGACGAGTGATTCTCATGGTCGTGTCCTTTCTATCAGACGGAGGATCCGTAGTTGAACATCACGCCGCAATAGCGCGGGTTCTCCACGATCAGTTGTCCACGCCACAGAATCTGAGCCACAGCACCCGCCTGATCAATCGGCTGCTTAAACTCGGTCGCCTCGAAATCGGCGCTGTCGGACACCTTCAAACCGCACACCGAAGTGTTGAGCAGGAAGATGTACGGCGACGTGCTGGCGATTTCGCTGGTGTTGATCGCGCCGGACGTCACGCAACGGTCGGTCTGCACCCATTGGGCACCCTTGAACGACGTCGTCGAGAATCCGAGTTCCGCCGCCTGCGGATCGCCGCCGGTGCGAACGTACTGAAGGAATCCCGCCGCCGAGTTCTGATAGTCTTCGTAGGGCTGCGGAGCCGAAATGATGAGGTCGGGCATCGTGGTGCCCCACGTCAGCATTTGGAACATGTGCGCCAACCCACGAAGCGCCTTGTTCGGGACACCGCTCGCAAGCGCGAACGTGTTGTCCGAACCGAAGCCCGTGGAGATGGTGCCGGTGTTGCTGTTCATATCAACAGCCATGTTTTCCCAACCCGTACCACCGATGCCATCGGCAGTAAAGTTAGCGCGACCAACACCACCGTAGTTGTTGTTGGCCTGACGCAACTGCCAACGCGCCGTCTTCAGGACGTCGCCGGTCGTGTTGTGGCGCTTCGGGTAGATCGCCTGCTCAAGACCGAGGATGTTGTTGGAGTCGCTGGTGTTACCCCAAAACATGTCGCGGTCGAGGCGCGATCCGAGCGAGCGGTACGCCTTGTACGCACGCGCTTCCATAAGATCGACGATCTGATGGGGCGAGCGGATCTGCTGCTGCTCTTCCCACGATACGGTGACGTTGGTCGCGTAGTTGGCGAAGTTGAAGTACGCCGAACGAGCGCCCTGCGTCGCCGCGGTAGGCAGCGTCTGAAGGCCGGTGAACGAGACGACGGTCGTGTCATCCTTGTCAATCACGGGCACCATGTGGTGGTGCGAGTAATTGCCCGGCTGATACATACCCATCTTCATCGCGATGTTGAGCAGGGTCGTCTCCTTGAAGACGATGTCCTGCACGCCCGACGACACAGACTCAAACGCGCCCGTGTAGAGCGTGTTGAGGTTTGCGGTATCTCTTACTGCTGGAAACGGCATGATTGGCTACCTCCTAGTAGCGTTGGAAAAGAGAGTCAATTCCCAACCGCTTTGCTTCGCCGGCAAGTTGACGTGCGATTGAATCGCGATCCAAGGCAATCCTTCCTCTCGACGGCTTCGTCATCATTGTCGGAGCGCCGGCGGGGGTCAACTCTTTGGAGCGGACTTGTTCCGCTTCCGTTTTCATACGATCCGAGATCACCGCTCCATCGCTGGCAAGCAACAACGCTTGACGCAGCGGGAGAGACTGGGAGGCTGCGATTTCCTCGGCCTGCCGGCGGTACTTGTCGGCGGTCGGGAATTCCTTTTTCAGTTGGTCCCACTTGGATTCGTATTGAGTTTGACCATACGCCTCAACCATACGCTGGTACGGTTGAAGTTTGGGCTCCAAAATCTGCGTTGTGGCCTGCTGGTAGTGAAGGTCAAGCAGTTCTTGGATGGCGTTCAGCGTGTCCGGCTCAAAACGATCCGCGAGCGAAGCAGGAATCTGCATCTTGGTGCGCGGAATCTGCGGCATTTCCTCGACTTGCGTCGGATTAACGCCACGGAGTTGAGCCAACAGGCTTCCCGGGTCCGGATGTCGCATCAACGCTTCAAAGGCTTGCGCCTTTTGCTCCGTTTGCGCGACTTCTGCTGCCTTCTGCCGAGCATCTTCGCTGAGTTTCTGCATCTTTCGATGGAAACCCTTTTGAAGATCGGCCTTCAACTTCTGAATTTCGGGTGCGTCGGACGGATCGGCCTTTAGAAAAGCGTCATCGTCTTGTGTATCCGCTCCGGTAGGAGGCTCGCCCGAGGCTGCACCGGCATTTGAGTCGGACGGGGCTTGGGTAGCGGAGGCATCCGCACCGTATCCGAACTCAGGTTTGCCAAAAACAGCGTCGAACTTCTCACGGAGTTCCGGGGACACGCGTTCTTGCTGCGCTTCGCTTTGCGGCATGTGTTAAATCACTTCTTGTTGTAGTCGCCAATGCCCTGCGTGAACGACTTCACGCTACGGAACTTCGCACCGGCGGCAACGGTCTTGCAATCCCGGTCCTTAGAGGTCGGGAACTTGTAGTCTGCACACGACATAGTCATTCTCCCGTCGGAGTGAAACCGAAACGGCGGCAGTATTCCAACCGCTCCTTTCGGCTCGTAAACGGGCGCGGCCCTTCGACGTACCTTCCGTCGGGAGTCGTACCCTTGAAATAGTTATACCACGATTTTTCGGCTTCTCGGCAACGCAAGTCTTCGTTGGCAAACATTTTTTCGCCGTAGACGTTCTTGTAGCGCTGCTCGTCGTAGTCGGTATCGTGAACCGAAGGCCCAACGCTTTCGGTTTTTTCGGACTCGAGTTCGGCGGTGGAAACGTGCGTCCATCGGCCCTCTCCGGTGCGGATCCAAACAAATCCATCGGATGCGGGCTCGATGTACGGCTTCTTTTTTTTCTTCTTAGGCAATCGGACCTCCTTGCATTTGGGCCATTCCGGCGTCGCCGGACGCCATCGCCGGCCCTCCCGGCGGGCTTCCACCTGCTGCGCCGCCCATTCCCATGAGCGCCGCTTGCATATACATCTGCGACATCTGATCGGGAGCCATTTCTTGCAGGAATTCCGAACCGTTTTGGAACCCCAGCAACTTGAAAAACTCCTGCCACAGCCGCGGAAGGTTGAGCATTTGCGCCGCGACCGGGTCGCTCTTGGCCAACTGAATGGCCGTCGTGACCGCCTGAGCGCGGGTCGTGTCGTTTCGAGGTTGCATCGAACCGACCTCGATAGACACGTTCAACCCCCATTGGATATCGGGGGTCGTGAACTCTTCCTTAATCCACATTTCGGCGGCTTCGGGGCCTGCCAACACGGCGAGCATACCCGCATCGTAGAACTGCGCCGCCAACTTGAGCCTGTCGTGCGCGACCTGCGCGATGAAGTCATTGAACGCCGAGTATTTTGACTGCCCGCGGGCTCCCGCGTTGCGTGCGATTTCCGCGGCCTCGGTCGCCGACGTCTCGGATTTCAGCGATTGCATCATCTGATTAGCACCCATGCCGGTGCCGTCTTGGATGTTGCGCTCAATGACCGCCAAGTACGCCATCGCTTCGTTGGTCTGCGGGTTACGCGGCAGCAATCGGACGACCTGATCGAGCGGGCGTCCGGTCATGCCGTTGATCGGCAGCATCAATCCGACGCCTTCCATCGTCATCGGACGAATGTCCTCTTCCGTGGACATAATCGAGCGATCGAACGCATAAACATCCACGGCGGCACGCATAAATGCGTCGTGCATGCGCGTGCGAATCTCGCGTTCTTCGATGACGTGCGTAAGAATCGGCTGAATATCCGACACCGCGAAGATGCGCTGCCCGATGTCGTTCCATCGGAGCATTTTGTAGGGGCATCCGAGGTCATACGGCGCGACCTCTTCGCGCAAGAACTTCTCTTGGTTCTTGGCGAACACCTTCATGTCCCACGTGCCGTCGGGTTGCCGCTCAAAAATCTCAAAGATCTCGACGTACTTGTACGGCATTGGGACGTCGTCGGGCCCGGACACGGCGGTCGTTTTACCTGAGTTGATGAACGGACGACCGTTGCGCTTCCACGGTTTGTCCGACGTACCCATAAACACCGACGTCGGCGTCAGCCGGCTCTTATTCTTGAACCGGTCATCGGCCATGACCATCTCGTAATCCGCGTAAATCACGCGTCCGATCCAACGCGCATCTTCAAGGCACGTCGCATTCGGGTCGATCACGATGTCGTCGGGCGACACGCGTCGTGAACAGACGCGGCCTTTCCACACGCGGTCGTCCATTTCAAACGTTGTCTCGCTCGGCTGCGCGGCGATCGAATCCCGCGCCGACTCCATTTGCATGACGAGTTCGCCGACCTGCTGTTGAAGGACGGGGTCCTGCTGCAACTTCTGTGCAAGAGCCTGCCGGCGGCGGCGCGCACGCGCCATCGCGTCGTGATCGCCCTCGACGCCGCTCAACATGAACCCCCAACCCGTCAGAATCGTGTCGCGCAGACACAACCGCGCTTCACGTTGCAGCCGCGCATCGCGCAGCCACTCGGTGTTGAGCGCGTCTTCCGCGAACTTCGACAACTTCTCCTGCTTCGCGGTCATCGGCTGCACGAAGAACTTCGGGTTCCGGTTGTACACCTGCGATTCAATCGAATGCACAAGCCCGTAAACACGCGGCGGCTGCACCTGTTCAAGCGTGTAGCGATCCGCATACGCGTATCCCGTGAACTGTTCTTGCTCGTAGCACTCACGCGCAAGGTCCCAGTACGGCTTGGCGAACCGATCACGCTCGCGCTGGTAGCCGACGATCAACTGCTCCCACCACGGAGGCTTGCCCTTCATGTTGTCGTGGATGAACTGGGCGGCTTCGGAATTAAAAACTGAGGCCATTAGCGGTACCTCGTCGTGGTTTCGACGCGTGCGATGCCGCGCCGTTTCGTTTCGTTGAGTATGCGATCCGTGAACGCGGCAATCGTATACGGGTTGCCTGCCGGCTGCGGCTTCTTACGCGGCGGCGGGTTGGTTCCATACTGCCAAATATCGGCGAGCGTATCGACGTAGTCGTCGTGCCGCGCCGCGGACGAGTACAGCGCGATTTGCTTGACAACGTCGTCGAAGCGGCTGCCATACGGCACCCACAACTTCCCGGCGTTGATCAACGGATCGAGCGCCCGGATACGGGTGTACTTCTGCGTGCGTCCGCGTTCTGCCGAGCCGATCTCTCGGATCGGATAGACGAGCCCGTTCGACATGGCGTCTTTGCGGATCCAATGCGCCAACTGCCGTTGGTACGCAACCGTCTCCACCAGCAGACTCATCGGATTCCACAACTGCACGTGTTTGCGGATCCACGCGATCATCTCGTCCACGGTCGGGTGTCCACCGTTGACGTCCACCAACCAAAAGTTGCCCTCGTCGTCGCGCCCGACCGTCATCACGACCCCGAGATCGTGTTGCTGGTCGATGCCGGCGTTCGGGTCGGTCCCCGTGAAGTAGTACACCGACCGAGGTCCATCCGCTCGTTCCGGGATCTTGATGCGTCCCTGCGCGTCGTATTCCGGAACGAACCGATTGATGCGTTCCTCGTTGAACAGCATCGTCCCGTCGGGCGACGGGTTGTTCAGATAGTTGGCCGAGAACAGATACGGACCCATCGCGGCCTTCTCGGCGTCGAGCGATTCGGGTGTGTGCTTGCTCGGCCACGCCGGCGACCCATCCTCGTTGAACGGCGTCAGCACCAACGACCGCGTAATCTTCTGCATCTCGTTCGATCCCATCAGCCACCCGTAGCAGTCTTCGTAATGCCATCGGGTACCGACCAACAGGATGCGACTCTTCGGGCCCATAAGCAGCGGCGAGAGCGTCTTCACGAACGTCTTCACCTTATCGATCTGCTCGGGCGTCGTCGTGTTCTCCGCGTTCACCAAGTCGTCGCAGATAATCAGATCGAAGTGCCGACCCGTCTTCGCGGACGACATCGACGTCGCCGCCAAACTCGGCGTATGGTCGATGATCTTCCGCTTCAGGATAATCTCGTCGGCCTTCCACTTCGGCGCGTCCTTGCGCGTCTTCCACACGACGTCGGGAAACAACGCACGCAGCAATTCGTTCTGTTCAAACTGCTCGACGGCTTCCGACATAATCGACTCGGCCAGTCCCGCCGAACCGTGGATGATCAGAATTTTCAGATTCGGGTTGCGGCACAACAACCACACGGGCAAGCCCGCCGTCACCTGCTTCGATTTGCCGTGACCGCGAGGCGCCAGCAAGACCGAGAACTTCTCCTTGGCGTCGAACACCTTGGAGGCAAACGCACCGATCTGATCGTGCATCGGCGCGTCAAAAAACCCGTACCCCAAAACGGTTCGCGTGGCCCATGTGAAGTCACTGACGAACCGTTGGCGTAACGCTTTTTTCAGATCATCGGGTAGGTTCACACAAACCAAGTCACGATGACGTTGGCGGCGCTGGTGCAATAAACCGACAAACCCGTAATAGGTTTGTCCGCATCTGCCAGCATCACGATGTTGTCCGCACGCGAATGCGTAATCGCCATGCCGTCCGTCCAAGTGCCCACCGCCGGAGCCGAAATGTTTCCCGGCGTCGTGCCGCCCACATAAGGCCGAATCTTCAGCCCGTTGTTCTGCGCCACGTCGATGGCAATCAACACCTGATACGCCCCCGACGAAATAGGACAGGTGAACGTCGAAGTCGCCGCTCCCGCATTCGCCTTCATCTCGCCCTGCACCGTAGCGTCAGCCGGCAACACCGTCGCCGCAACCGTCACACCCGGATTCGTGACCGTGTACATCTCACTTCTCCAACATCCGACGGAGTTGAGCAATCTCCTCGGTTTCCTTGATCTCGTCCTTCGTCGTGGCCGTCGCCGCCTTCAACTCCGCGCTCTTCTTCCAAGCGCAAAGATCCGACAACCGACTCACCACGTCCAAGAACTCCTTCACCGAGTTTACCTGCCCAAGCATCACCACCAAATGCCTCTTGATTGTCTCTCGGACTTCGTCCTCGTCAAGCGCACGCTGCGTAGTTGCCATCCGCAGGTAGTCCGCCTCAAGGCTCGACGGCACAAGACGTTCTCGACGCTCGTCGCCACCAATCCCCTCCATGAGCCGTTCAATCTCGATGTCCGTTCGACTTTTCGGTTTAGTCATACGCCGACACCGTACCACATCCCCCGGAGCCCGTCCCCCCAAGCCCGCGCCCTGCCCCCCCGCCACCTAAACCGTCGCTCGCTCGCCACCCCTCTACCGAGCCTCCTTCCCCCTCTCCCATCTACCCCTATAGTCCCCTTCTTCCCTCTCCCCCTTCCTCCTTGGTGTCGGGGTGTCTCTCTCTCTCCTAAGTTCAGGTGCCACCCCCCCGCATCAATATCGGTCAGATCGTTCACAGGTAGACGGGGAAATGGTCGGTGGCGTGGGAGCGTTTATAGGGCGTTTTGGTTGCCGGTAGACCGACTACACCAACCCCCTGCTCCGGTGGCCGGAAAAAGGGTAGCCAAGCCAAGCAATCGGGTTTTTAAAAATGGTCGGTGTACAAGGATGGGGGCAGATACCAACTTATAACGCGCGGCGGGCGCGACCCCCCGGAGCCGCCGACCCCGCCCCGCCCCGACCGCCCCCCGATTCCGCAAAATCCGAAGGTCCCGCGCATTCCGCAACGTCCGCACGTTCCGCACGTCCCGACAATCCCGAATCGCCATAGGATACTAGATACGCCGCGTCGGGGGATCGCCGATCCCGCTCGTCCGCTCGTCCGTCGGTCCCGTGTCCCGTCGGTCCGTCGGTCCGTCCGTCGGTCGGTCCCGTCCCATGTCGCGACGTCGGGGGGGGTGCGGTCCGTCCGTCCCGGTCGGTCGGGGTGCCGACGTTCACCCCCTCCCCCGTTCCCGCCTTGTCAAAATATTTTCTAAAAGGACTTGACACGCCGCGCCGATCATGGGACAATCTCAACGCGTCGGGGAAATCCCCGCGGAAAGGCTAGGAAAAATGAAACGTCGCCAAGCGGTTTCTATTTCGTATTCGGTGGTTTTGGCTCCGGGATATGATCCCGAGACGGTCCGCATGCGTTTGTACGAAATGTTTCGCGCTACGTGTCGGGACGTCGAAAACCTTCACGCGGTCGATATGGTGTCGGTTCCGGAAATCGACATTCGCCCCGATCCGGACGCGTGAAACGTTCGGATTTCCCTCCCGTCGAAACGGACGGGAGGGAGGTCCGGGACGATTCCCGAGAAAGGCTAGGACATGAAAAGAAAGACCACCACCTACGGCGTGTGGACCGTAAAACAGGACGCCGAAGGTTTCTACGAAAATCGGGGGGAAGGATCCGATTTCCCCGTCACGCTCTGCGGGATTGAAGCGGCGTTGACGGTCGCGAAAATGGAGGGTCCGGAATGGACCGTAGTTTTGGAGAAACGCACGGGCGACGCGTTCCGCGTCCACGATATGGAAGATGCGACGGTCTACCATGTCGCCGAAAATGGAACCTTTCTCGGGGGGGTCCGCGTCCCGGTCCGCATCGTGAAACTCTGTCGGGAAGCGGTCCGCCGATATCGACTCCACACTCAAAACGCGTGAAACGTTCGGACCCCTCCCCCGCTCGACATGGGCGGGGGTGGATTCCGGGACGATTCCCGAGAAAGGTAGTCAGAAATGGACCACGAAACGAAACCCGAGATGTTCGCAGTGTGGTACGCGTGCGTTGGTTGTCTCCCCGATTCTCAAGAACCGGAGTACGTCGGCACGTTCGCCGAATGTCGGGACTACGTCGCCGAACATCGGGACGATTTCGACGTCTCCCCCCATAACCTCTACAGGTTTTCAATCGAACCTTGGGGGGACGCGTGACCATTGCCCATTTCGTCGCCGTAGCGTTCCTTTTCATGGTGGCCACACTTGGGGCGGGGCTCATCCTGATTTTGGGCGGGGCCTATTTGTACGTGACGTGCCGAAACGCGGAAAGAGAGCGGAAATGCTGATTCCCGTTACCCTTGGGATTCTTGCGGGCTTGGGGCTTCTCGCCCTGATTTTACGTCGCGACTAGGTCCCGACATGGGCGGACGTTACGCGTCCCGGGGGGTGCAAGGCCCCCCCCGCCCCATTCCCCGAAACGGGGAGGAAAGGTTAGGTAGCGTGAACCATTTTTTAGACGTCGAAATCTTCGCCGACGATGCCCCGCGGATTGAATACCCCGAAACCGGGGACGCGTTTGCGGACGGTTTTCATAGGTACGTGACGGACGGGATCCCGGAATGGGCGGGAACCTACGTTGTGACCTATTCCGACGCGGACCCCTATTTCGGGGAACCGGATTTCCCATTTAACTCCCCGCGGGGGAGTTGCATTTCGGTCCGCGTGACGTTCCCGGGACTTGCCATGGGGTATGTCTCCTTAGTCCCCCGCTTGCGTCCGGTTTACCTTCCGTCCCACGTGGTCGAAATGATTTCGGGACCGGGACCGCAGGACGACAACGTCGCCGACGCGTTACGGAATCCGCACGTTCGGGATATTTTGAAAACCTTTACCCGGGAAGAAATGATTTCCTACCTGTTAGGGGTTGGGGCATGGACGGACCTAGCCGACGCGGACTCCGAAACCCTAGCGGGGCGGTTCCTATGGTGCGTCGCGGGGGACATTGCCGAACAGGCCCGGGCGGCAGAGGAAGCGGAAAGGAACGGGGACCCGCACGCGGAATCGGAAGCGGACGCGGACGCATACGCGGACCGGGACGGGGACTAGGTTCCCACGTGCCCGGGCGGACCGCGCGCAAGGGTTCGGGGTTCGACTCCCCGACGGGCATTTAGGTGCGAAACGGATTCCCCCGGACGGTTCCGGGGGCATTTTAGGACGCGTTGCCCCGGGTGGCGACGCGGGATTTAAGGCCCCGATGCGGGGCGGAAAGGTTACGGCATGGCACGTTTTACGCGTACAGACTTGCGCGCCCTTGCGGCGGAATGTTCGGTTGGGGTGACGTACTACAACCCGGGGGACAATCCAAAATACCGGGTCCACGCCCAACCCGGGGCCGACTACTTCGACGGAACGGGGATTTTTACGGGGACCGTCCCGGAATGCCGCGCTTTCATCTTGGGAATGCGTTTCGGGCGCACCGCGGGCACCGTTTCGACGAAAGGCGGTGACGCGTGAACGATTCCAACCGCTGCCCGTGGGGGAAAATCGAGTGTCGGCAAAACTTCGCGCCGGGGATCGATTTCGTGTCCACCCCGTCGCACGGGGGATTTCTGATTTCCGATGAAAGATTGGCCGAAATGCCCGCGAAGTATCGGGCTACGGCATTCCTGAAATCCCACCCGCACGCGTTCGAAGAGGATTCGTCATGGGTGGGTGTGGTTTTGACGTGGCCGCAATACTTTACGGAAACGTCGGTAGCCAACGCCCGGGACCTGTACGAAAGGGCATACGCTCACCGGAACGCGTGACGGCATGGGGCGACGGTTTCGGGCGGGATTCCCGCCCCGGGTGGTTCAACTCCCCCGGCCCCGTTGGCGCGTGACACGCGCCGGAAAGGTTAGGACATGAAAACCGTGGAAGTGTACCGGGGACCCTCTCGGGTCGCTCGGGGAAACGTTGTCGTCCTGTTGAACCTCTCGACCGGGAACACCAAAACCGGGGCCTCCGTCCAAGCGTGGATTTTGGACGCGGACACCCACCCCGTGACCGCCTATCAGACCGGAGCCCCCGCTAACTGCCCGGGCAGTTGTGAACGGTTGGAACAGGGGGATTGCTACGTGAAGTATTTTCAGGCCCCCGCGTCTATGTTCAACGCGTGGAACCGCGGCGCATACGGCACCCTCTCGCCGGAAGGTTACGGGGATTTCATGATGCGGGCAGCACGTCGCGGGGCGCGTTTGTTCCGAATCGGTGCGGTCGGGGATCCCGCCGCCGTTCCGGTTGGCTTGTGGTCCGCGCTCGTGACCGCGTGCCGGAATGCCGGCATGGCGTGGACGGGTTACACCCACGCGTGGCGGTCCGCGGATGCCGCGGGCCTGCGCCCCTATGTTATGGCGTCGGTCGATTCTCTCTCCGAGCGGGACGACGCACGGGAGGCGGGGTGGCGGACGTTCCGCGTCGCGACGGGACCGTTTGACGACACCCCCGAGGGCGAGACGCGGTGCCCCGCCTCCGCGGAGCGTGGCCACGTCGCGACGTGCGCGGAATGCCACGCGTGCAACGGGACGTCCGGGAACGTGGATATCCTGATTCGCGGGCATGGGATGGCGTTTTCCGGCGTGTGGGAAGTGTAAAACAGAACCGCCCGGGGGCTCCCGTCCCCGGGCATTTCCTCTAGGGGTGCAACATGGCGAAACTGAAATGGTACGGTTTGGTGTATTACGACGGACGCGGAAATCTTGAATCCGGATTTCTGTACGCCGACACGGACGAGGGGTTCGTTGCGGAATACGCGGCGACGTGGGACCCGCGGGGCGTTTTCGAGGATTCCGAAGAAGAACCGGGGCCGGAAGATTTCCCGAGATACGAAATCATTCCTCTGACGGCATCGGAATACCGGAAATGGAAGAAAACCACCCGCCCCGAGGTTGGACCGGAGAATGACGGGGTCGCGGATTATGAAACGTGGTTGTCCCGTCGCATGGAATCGTGAAACCGTAGCGGGGCGGACCGTGCCGGATGGTACGGTCCGACTCGCGGGGGTTTCCCGCAGAAACGGAAACGACATGAGCGCAGATAATACGGACGGAACGCGGGACGAATCGCTTGTAACCGTCACCCTGACGCGGAGCGATCTTCGCGAGGTTGTAAACGCTGTCGCGTTGTTCTCCGGGTTTGTTGCCCGGGACCTAGAAGAAGGGAACCTCGACGCGTATCCGGAGGACCCGGAGGAGATTGAAGCATGGATCCGGGACCTTCAGCGTCTCGCGATTCTTTTGGGGGAACAATCATGACCAACGCAACCGTGACGATGGATTTGTTGGAATTGAACGCGGTGCTTCAGGCCCTCGAAATGACGATTGACCGCCTCAAGCGGGACGTCGAGACCGGGGACCTTGAACAATACCTTTCCGAATGCCCGTTCGGGCATACCTTGCACGACGCGCCCGCGCACGTGGGGAAATGGATCGCATACCTTGAACGGGTGCAATCCATCCTCGAAAACCCGACGTATGGAGACGGAAAATGACCCTGCACCGTTGGGAGGTCCGGATCGTTTCGCCGGACATCATGGTGTCCCATTCGTTCGTGGCCACGTGGGACGACGCGGAGCAAACCTTCGCCTCGCTGATGCGTTTGGCCGACATCGACCCCGAAGCGGGGCCCGAGGACCCCGAGAGTTTTGAATTCTTTTGGGGCATGGGCTATGAGATGGCCGCGGGATCTTACCCGGACAAATTCGGGTTCTGCTTCCGACGGACGGACGTGCCGGTGATCCGACCGGAATTGAACTGAAAATTCCGCAGGGGGTTGCAAGAGTAAACGGGGGCTCTATGATGGCCCCCGGAACTTACCTTCCGAAACGAATTCTGCCGCAAGGCAAAGCCCCCCGCGTCCGGCGTCGCTTGGTAAGAAGCGCATGCTGACACGGGGGGCTCTTTCTTGCGCCGAGGGTGCTTCCGTCGCCTCGCAAAACACACGGCGTCACGCGGGACCGAAAGGGAACGCAACCACGCGGAGCAGAAACCGGGGCGCGTCAACGACGCGGACGAGGGGAGCGTGATTCCTCTCGCGGGGCTGTCCTTCTTACCTTCCGAACACGGGGGGGTAGGGGGGGCTTTTGCGATGGGTGTTCCGCGCTGTTGACCGCGACGATGCCACCGGGTTGAGCGGCGATGATGCGGATGATCGTGGTCTTCGTGACGTCGTCAAGCAACACGGGTTTACGTTGGCCGTCGATTGCCAACGTTACCTCGATGCCGGCGATGAGATCGGCAACGTGGAACAAAACCGGTTCGTTCACGTCGTTTCCTCCCGAGCGAATTCGACGATGTCCGATGCCGCAAACGACGACGCGAGCAACGTGGACATGATGTTCGTGGCGTCGTCGAAGTACTCGACGATGGTGATCTTCTGCGGCTCGGCGTCCTGATGACGCTGGTACGTGAGCGTGATTTCGACGCACTCGTCCACACGACGGACGAACGCGGTGAGCGAGCCCTGATTCGGCATCGCAATGGATTTCCATGACTTCATCGGTATTCTCCTCCGTTGGCATCGGGACGAACGACGACGGACACGCCCGCAAGACAGCGGGTCAACACGAACTTCTTCGCGACGAACAGACGCACGACCTGTCCGTCGTCTTGGTAAACGATTTCGTTCATGCCGTCGAGGACCGCCTTCGCGAGGTTGTCCACGTCCGGCGCGGTGTCGAACAAAGGATTCTTGCGGTAGCGTTGCCGCGACGCGAAAACCGCGAAGATCAGATCGACGATGACAGCCCCACGCAGGGGGTAATCGGGATGCTCGCGGATTGCGGCCAGCGCGGCGGCTCGGACCGCTGCTTCCCAATCGACGGTGGTTTTCGGGGTGTACATCCGAACGAAACGTCCGCGGGCAACGGCCCGAGGCCGGCCCTTGGGAACGCAGCGTCCGGGGACAAAGAAGCGGAGTTCAGACACGTTTGACCTTCTTTCTGAGACGTTCAAGGACCTCAGCACCCGAGACGCGGTCACCTGCGGGTTCAGCAGGCGGCGCAACCTCGGCGCGTACCGTTGGAGTCGATGGTGCGACATATCGCTTGGCCTCCAAGACCAACCCGTCCATCATTTTCTGAAACAGGTCCAAGTTCCAACCGCGTTCGACAACCCAATGCCGAGAATCTTTAAAGTAACGGTCGATGGCAACAAGCGCGGTTGCGAGGTCGCCGTTGCACCGCTTATACAGATCCGCAAACGCCGCGGCGTGCCGGGACATCGACCGTTCGGGTCCGAGACCCTTGTTCTTGCGGTTTTGTACCCACCGCTCGATCATGGGCTTGGTCGGAATCTTGGGTTCCGGCGCAGGGGCCACGGGGAAAAGATCGGGCGTGACGGGAACGGCTTTCGCCTCAAGATCCGCCACGCGCTTCTCTAGAGCCTCGATGCGTTTCATAAGGTCGTCGTTCATGCGTGGATGGTACGAGCCTAGAAAATTTTTTGCAACCCCCCTTGCAAAACAATTTACCCGCTCGTAAAGTCTCTTGCCATGAGAGTTCCGCCGACACCGGATGGTCACCGCCCGATCATCTACGTTTACTACTCGCCGAAGCATTCCACCCCGTGGAGGGTCGTGGTCAGCGAGCGCGTCGTGTCGTCGTCGATTCGCATGGAGACGGCGATTCGTAAGATCGTCGCTATCCGAACCAAAACGGTTTTCTCTGCCAAGTACTTTGATGCCGATCCTCGCATCTTGGTTTGGCACGCGGAGGACCGAAAATGGTTCGTCGTTCAGTCAAACGTGGCACCACCGGATACTTCCGTTTCTCCTAACCTTTCCTATCCTCATGTCAAATCCGCCGGTGCTGCCACGCCTTATTCACAGGAGGTTTCCAATGCCCAAACGGAAACAAATGTCCCTTCGGATGACGATCCTCAGCCAGTACGAGACTCTCGGAGAGTTTTGCGAGGCGATGGGGATGCATCCGAGCGTGTTGTCGAGGTTGATGAAGGATCCCACGTACCCCATGTCGCTGGATCGACTGGCTCAGATTTCCAAGGCTCTGAAGGTAAAACCGGATCATGTGATTCGGCTTCTGAGCCGGCAGCAGAAGCAGCACATCGCGAAATCGAAGGCGAAGGTCGAGGGACAGTTGCGGGTTCTGAAGGCTGAGGCTCAAGATGGGTAAATCAGAAGCATTTGATCGCAAGAGCGCCATCGGCGCGTCCGAGGCGGTGGCGGTGCTTTCGCCTGCCGATAGCCCGTGGCTCACGCCGTACCAGTTGCAGCAACGCAAACTCGGTCGCGAGCAAGAGAAGCCGACGAACACCGCAATGAAACTCGGCAACGCGTTGGAGCCCGTCATCGGGTCCTTGCTGCAAGACGAGCGCGGTTGGTCGTTGGTTCACATGAACGAAACCGCTCGGCACATCAAGGCTCCGAACGTGGCCGCGTCTCCCGACTTTTTGTCGGCTGACAAGACCTTCGGTGTCGAGACCAAGGCGATTTTCAGGACTGCCCACGAATGGGGGGACGAAGGTTCTCTCGACGTCCCGGTTCGTTACCTCACGCAGGTTCATTTGAACATGGCGGTGTGGGACATGCCCGTGTGGTACCTCGCGGCCTTGATTGGACCCGACCTTAAGGTGTATCGCGTCGAGCGTGACGAAGCCCTTGAGGCTTTCATGGTCGAGCGGTTGCAGGAATGGTACGAGAAGCACGTCGTCGCCGGCGATCCCGTGGAACTGACCGAGCGCGACATGCCCGACTACGTCCGTGCGAAGTACCCGACGGCAGGCGGGCAGATGCTTGAATCGACCCCTGAGGTCGATGAACTTGTGCAGAAGTACCGCATGCTCAAAGAGCAGCATTCGACGTTGGGCGTTGAGGTTTCTCTCGCCGAGACGCGTATCTGCAACGCCATCGCAGACGCTGATGGAATCACGGGGTCGTGGGGTAAGGTCACGTGGCGCAACGTCGCGGGCCGACGCACGACCAAATGGAAAGAGGTCGCGGAGGCGGTCAACGCTCCCGCTGACGTCATTGAGAAGTTCACCACGACGGGCGAGTCGTCCCGTCGGTTTCTTACCAAGTGGAGTTCAGAATGAGTGCTATCGTCGCTTTGAAGCAGGATTTGGCCCTCCGTTCCAAGGAGTACGCAAAGATCCTCCCGCGCCACGTGCCGCTTGAACGGTTCACCCGTTCCGTGGTCATCGCGTGCGCCAAGACGCCCGCCCTGCTCGACTGCAACCGCTCCTCGCTTTTCTTGGCGGTGCAACAAGCCTGCCAACTCGGGTTGGATTGCAGCGGCACGCTTGGGAGCGCATACCTGATCCCGTTCAAGGGACAGGTTCAGTTGATCCCGGGATATCGCGGGTTGATCGACCTCGCGAAGCGTTCCGGTCAGGTCAAGAACGTGTACGCGCATGCCGTGTACGAGAACGACGAGTTTGAAATCACCCTTGGGACGCATGGCGACGTCAAGCACAAGCCGTACACCAAGGGCGACCGGGGCGATCTCGTCTCGGTGTACGCGGTCGCGATGCTTGAAGACGGGATTCAGTTCGACTTTATGACGAAGTCGGATGTGGACCGCATCAAGGGGCGCAGCCGTGCCGGCGGCAGCGGACCGTGGACGTCAGACTTTGCCGAAATGGCAAAGAAGACCGTGGTGCGCCGCCTGTTCAAGTACCTCCCCGTCTCCACGGACCTTGCCACGGCCCTCGAAATCGAGGATCGCGTCGAGGACGGCAGCAGCGGCCCCGAGGTTTTGGACGTTGCCGAAACGCCCGCGCCCTCGCCCGCGCAGGTTGACGTTGACGTCGAGGTTGTCGCGCCGACGTTGCAGCCCGCACCCGAGAACCCGACCGAAACGTTTGCGGAACGCCTCAAGCGTAAGGGTGCGATCAAGTGAGTTCCGGGGAGGCACTCCGCGACGACGCTCTCAAGCGCGTCGAGAAGAACGCCTCCATGTCGTGGATGGTCGAGGCGCGGGATTACGTCCTGCGCCTCGCCCCCGGCACGGAGTTCACCGCCGATGATGTATGGGTCGCGTTGAGTAACGAGACCCACGAACCCCGCGCCCTCGGCGCGGTCATGCGGAAGTTGTCAGCCATTAAAGCGGTAGTCGCGACGGGCGTCTACCGCGCCTCGCGGTTGCCGCGACGGCACGCTCGCCCGATCATGATTTGGAAACGTCTCGATGCCTAGGAAAAATGATCCCGACAAGGTGAGGTTGTTCATGACGATTCAAAACGTCTCCTCGCCGACCGTCATGTGGACCGTCAATGAGTTCCTGCGCTACTGCCTCAAGCGGTATAAGACTGAGGGATTCACGATCAAGGACCTGATCGCCGATGCCGACAAAGCCGGCGGCGAGTGGTGGGAACTGACCCGTCGAATCAGCAACAAGGGTTGGGAGTTGCTCGCGTCGCCCAATCCCGCCGGCCTCGGCGTGATGTTCCGCATCCTCAAGAAGACGCATGTCACGTTGCACATCGACGGTAAACGGTACTACCTGCACGGCGATGGCGTTCACGACGTGAAGTGGTTCCTCAGAGAGAAAGCACCGATGGCCCATGCAGTCCGATAAACACGACCCCACCCCCGGGACGCTGATACTGACGATGGCATGGACCCTGTCCGGGTTCTGTCCCGCCTACGTCAAGATGTTCAAGGACGAGCCCGTCCGGTTCTTTCAGGGTGGCGAAATGTTCGTCATCCTGATGCTCTGCGGAATCCTCGTCGGCATCCTCGCGCTCGCGCAAAGCGTGATCGCCCGGCCCGCCTCGGTAGGGTTTGCCCTTGCCGGTTGGGTGGCCTACCACGAAATGCGAAGCATGATTTTCGTGAAGACGATGTGGGGTTGGATACCCGTCATCGGCCTCGGGATCATGCTCGTTTGGAACGCGTGGACGGTGTCACGCAAGTGACCCGACGGCGATCAGGCATCCAGTCCGTGCGCCTCGCGGAACTCCGCAAGGTCGCCGGCGTTGCGGATGCGATGCAGGATCGCCGGCGTCCCCTCGCCCATCCAAGCCGATTCGACGTTGACCGCCACCCATTCGACGGCCTCGTCTTCGGTCATGCCCTGCTTCACAAAGCAGGCCACGAGTTTGTCGTAATCGTAGACCAGCAACGGACCCGCACCGGGCCGCTGGAACCAACCGATCAACGCCTTACCGCAGCCATCAATCTGCAACACGGATTGGTGAGTCATGCGAAAAGCATATCATCGTAACTCCTTGGAGTCACGCATGTACCACAAGCCCGACGGCACGACGACCGACAGCGTCCACGAATACCTACTTGCATGGCATGAGGTCGCCGAGCCGATTGCCGATGCTACGCATTCCACGTTTCTCGGCTGCAACCCCGGCCTGACCTTTGCGTTTGAGGATCAGAAGTTTGTCCTGCCCGCCAAGGTTGGATTGCTGTTAGCCGCTGCTTTAAAGGAGCGACCGTGCGCGGATTGAGTCACGAAGAACTCGACATGTTCGGCGATCTCATCGTCCATCTCGACAGCATCGCGATGTACGCTCGCTCGTGTATGGCCCTGACCTACGAAGAACGTGCCGTCCAAGCCGCGCACCTACGCTCGATGGTAATGGTCACTCGGGATCGGCTGATTCGGTTTGAGAGGCTTGCGGATCTGCTTGCGGAGCCTCCAGCGGGACTAGCCCAAGACCTTGCCGCCGCCGATGCAGCCGCGTCTTCGCGGTGATCGCCATGCACTTCTTGCACGTGATGCTGTACAAGTTGGCTTTCGCAAAAGTCACCTTGCACCCCATCCGAAGTTGCGGAGCCCCGCAATGGGCGCACGACACCTTAAGCAGAGCCTTGCTGTGAGCAAGGTAGTATCCGATTACCGCGCCCTCCGGAGCGTCTTCCAAGGTTACACCCGGCACGGACACGAACACCGAACCCCGGTCGTGATACCGCCGCTCGGACGAATTCCTGAGGGGGCAGAACGCGCCCTCGACCCCATCCATCGGCTCCAATCCAGCCCCACCAATCTCGGCAAGACGCAACCGGATCGGTGGTTTCTTTCGTGCGTTTGACATGGTAGTCTAAGCATACCGAGAGGTGCCCCATGACGCGAGCCATCGCCCCGACGTTTGAATCCCTGTCCTGCCGCCGCGGTTTTGACTGGCCTAAGTACGGCAAGTACGAACTCACCATCGCCGGCCAACTTACCTCGACGGATACCTGCCTCGCAGCCACGACGGCAAACATCACGCTGTCAGGGGCTCAAACCATCGATGGCGTATCCGTGACCGCTCTCGACCGGGTGTTGGTAAAGAACCAAACCAACGGGGCCAACAACGGGATTTACGTTGTGTCGAGCGGCGCATGGACCCGGGCGACCGATTTTGATTCGTCGTTTGAGGTGTTTTGGGGACTGAAGACGACGATTCGGGCCGGCTCGACCAACGTGGGTAAAACGTTTGCCGTGTCAAATACGACCGCAATCACCCTCGGGACGACCGCGTTGACCTTTCAAGAGGTCCCAAGTCATTGGACCGCGTATCCGATGGACATCACGTCATCGACGTTTACGGGGTCGGTCCGCGTCACGGACTCCATTGACTCGACAAGCCCGACGTCGATCACGGTCACGAAAGAGGACGCCGTCAACGGCGTGATCTCGTTTACGTTGCCGGGCACGACGACCGACGATTTCACGGTAGGACGTCGCTACCACTACTACATTTTGGGCAACGGACCTTTTTCCGGATTCGTGCAGACCGTGGTGATGCACGGCCCGCTGTACGTCGAAGCCTAGGCTAGCGCGTCGGAGCGGTCGCGCTTGGTGAGCGCAACCTTGGCGATGGGCATAGATTTGGGTTTGGCGTTGCGCGGAATGCTCATCCTCAAACGGCCGTTGTCTAACTTATAGATGTGAATTCCGTGGCGTTTGCCCCATGAAATGATTTCGGGGTAAATGCGATTTATGTACATGTTGCGAAGTTTGGAACGAGGAATTTCAAGTTTTGCTGTTTTCCCTTTCAGCAACTCCGCTTCTAGTTTTTCAAATGGAAGATTGCCAATTTCATCTTCGTTCGATGACGATGGGAACAGTTTTCTTAAATCATCAAACTTCATTTGTTTAACGCCATATGGCGTTTCTATGTCCACGGACGAATACACTCGTTTTTTAATTTCCGACCGAATTCGGTTCGTGTTGCCTGCGCGATTAATAGCGAACAATGTTATTTCATTCGCCAAATTAGTTAGTTGGCGAGGTTTCCACGTTTGCTCTCCAATTAGTCCATCGTCAAAATTATTTTCCGCTTCAAATTTCATTCCGGGTTGCCACGCATTTAGCGTGGCATTGGAGAACCCCGAAACATCAAACAGTTTATAAATAAGATTTTTTTCCTTCGACAGGTTCGGATCGTTTCGCGCCAATTCTACAAGTTGCTTGGCAATCGTCAGGGCTTGTTTGTTTGATGGAACATTTTCTCCTGTTGAAAACGGATCCATTATAGTTTTTAGATCGTCGGCAAAATAGGTAGGAATTTCGGGCGCGCTATATCGAGCGGTAGCATTTTCAAATTGAGCGAGTTGTTGTTCTGTAGGAGCGTCTCGATGATACAAACGGTCGATTTCATCGGGGGCCGCGATTTCAATCGCAGTAGTGCGTTTCTCAGGCGAACTTGCATTTCGTTTTACAATATCGTTGTATGTCGCAGCCATGATCGACGTGAACCGCGTCGCTTCTTCAATTGGAAAATCATCCAAATCGTCGGGTGAATTGGCGCGTTGCAATTCCGAAATCAAAAGTATTTTGTCGTCTTCGTCTTTATAAAATTGACCACGCACACGCGATACAAGGTTGTTGAGGGATGGTTTATCGTAATGATGTTCGTAAACTTTGAATTCCGGATTGCGAGTTTGAGTAACTAGCGTATATGGTTCGATGTCGGCGTAATCGTCGGCAGACGATGGTTTGACGAGCCATGAGTAATACTTGGTCGATGCCTTGGCTAGATCTAGTTCTTTTTCCGTTCGCGTTTCGGATGGTTTAGTTGCGCTAATTACATCCAATCGCGCCGGTCGCATGTATTCTTTGATTTTGTTCAAAACGCTCCAAATGTTTTGAGGTTCATTCTGCCAATTCCAACTTTCCGTGCTTAATTCTTTTTTGATTGCTGACTTTTCTTGTTTGGAGATAACCCCGGGATATTCTCTGTCGGCCAGCGCCATCCATTCGTTCATGGTGTACGTTTTGTCGCCGTATTTGTCGTAAAGTTCCGAAAACACCTGAACCGATGGGAACCAAAACGCATCCGTAGATTTTTGTAAATCGGGATCAGCGACAGCAAGATTGCTGAAATTTTTCGGTTCGACATCCGCAAGCGTTCGTGGCCGTACCGCTTCACCTTTTGGTGCGTTGGGTTTTGAAATGGTTTTCAAACGCTCTTTGATTTCCGCAATCGCTTGCTTATCGCCGACCTTTTGCGCCATGCGAAGTTGATCGCTAAGTTCTGCGCGCAGTTGAGCGGTTGTTTTTTGTTTCGCAGGTTCTATTGGCGTTGCAATCCCAACAAATTTAATGTCTAATCCGGGCCAGTTGCGGCGTGCGCGTTCCATCGCGTGAGCAACATTTAATCCGCGAATTCCATCTAAAACGGCCTCTTTTCCGCTTCCGACAAGTACCGTGATTTCCGTTCGGTACCGTTGCTCTTCGTAAGATTTTTGTGGAGTTTTTCCACTGAACCCCATCAATGAATCCGGGGCATTACTATATGGGCGAGCGCGAAGTTGTGCCGTCGTTTTTTGTTTCGCAGGTTCTGTCGGCAAAGGCGTACTGCTGGCTGGCAGCAATTTGATTTCGGGACTCGTTAAGGGCAAGGCATCGGAGGTGCGTTGCATCATCCCA
>Ga0208783_10000135_pt1 | contig 42759 bp, 61 predicted proteins | sample DEB19_08_DNA_2_FD_184529 | JGI IMG/M metagenome (GOLD analysis project Ga0208783, IMG submission 184529) | Aqueous microbial communities from the Delaware River and Bay under freshwater to marine salinity gradient to study organic matter... | ecosystem: Environmental > Aquatic > Marine >... | reverse complement strand
GAGATCGCGGCTCACCATGACGGGCTGATCCATGTTTAATCTTCCATATTGCTGCGTTTTGTAATACAATCGTATAAATTGCTGGGGGGCGCTATATGTCGATTCAAGAACAGATCGTATGCAAACGTAGGCGATGCGGAAGACCTGTCAAACCTGGGAGCACGCAATGCCTGAAATGTCTTGCCCAACATAGAAATTGTACGAATCGTCGAAGAGAGAAGAGACTTCAGGCTGGTTTGTGCTCCCGATGCGGGAAAGAACCGCACAAGCCAGGCATTGAACGATGTAAAAACTGTCTGACGGGAGAAGTTCAAAAGCATAGAACGCGAAAGTTTGGAATAAGTGCAGAGGAATATGATGCCTTGCTGAAAATGCAGGGAGGAGCCTGTGCCATTTGCCATACTCCCCCAACTCGTCACTCTCTCTCCGTTGACCATGACCATCATTCCAATAAAATACGCGGCCTGCTATGCCATCGGTGCAATCTTGGGATTGGATACTTCAAGGATCATATTACCCTTTTGATGCAAGCCATAAATTACTTATCCCACCCACGCGGATAGCGGTTTTCGATGAATTGTGCTGGCGCGTTGTAATCGTCTCCCGACATAGTTCGCCGCATATTCGCTCAGCCCTAGTGCATCGGCATAGTTCGGAGAGGCGATGCCTCTATCTCGCAATTCTTGCTTGCTTTCAATTTTTATTCGTTCCTTGGAAGCCCGTTGGAAATTATATTTAATGATGCTCAACTCACCGATCAGCGTGTCATTGTGCGGAATAGAAATTGTGCCCCGTTGGAACCGATCACGCAACGTCCACCAGATTTCATCCCGTTTTCGTGCAAACCGATCCGGTTCATCGGCTGATTCAGCCACATTGACGGCTAAAATATGACACGGATTGAGCCGATTCAATGTATCGAATACGCCAGAACCAATCCCGATCACATCCACCGCCGCCGCAATGCAGCCATGCTCTTGAATATGCTCTAACGCCACTCCTGCCACTTCATGAGAATCGCACTTGGTCACTTCCGTCATTTGCTCTAAGAGAATTTCGTGTTTGTCGTCCCATTTCCCAATGAGATTCCCCTGTCGGGTCATAATGACGGATTTATCGTCACCGAATCGCCCAACATCAATGCCGCACACGGTCGGAACGTCCACTGATTCAATCAATGGCCTATTCACGGCTGCCATGATCCAATCCAGTGGGATTAAGGTGTCAGGCGTAGCAGTAGGCGGCAAACCAAGCACGCGAATCCGGTAGGCGTTGCTGTCCTTCCCATATTTGCGCTCCATGCGTTCAATATGGGTGCGGTCTACCAGTTCGCTTTCTTCCGCGTTCCAATGGCACACCATCCAATCAGCACGATTCTTCGTGAAGGACTCATAAAAGAATCCATGCGACTGCGTGGGGTTTCCGATTTGTAGGACCAAGTTACACGGGCCAGTGAGCGAGCCTTCCAGCGGACGAAAGACAGGATCAGGCACACCGGAGCTTTCATCGACCACCACCAACAGATTATCGGCGTGAATACCGGCGAGCGTTTCGGCTTGTTCTTCCGGTGAGGCTTTGACGTTCACGGTGCGGGGAATGGCAAACCATTCGCGTCCCGCTTCCTCTTTCCAGTAGATCTTTTCCGCTTGCCACTTGATGAGGTCTTGCAGAAAACTCGACCGTCTCAGCCAGAGATGCACTTCCGGCCATAGGTTCGTCTTCAACTGCGTGCCGACTGGGGCAATACAGGGGATCTTACAAAAGGGACGGCAGACCATGAAATGCAAAATGATCCATGAGGCCGTGCTGGTCTTCCCCGTCCCGTGGCCGCTATGGATACAGAGGCCGATCTTCTTGGCGTCGGCCTTCTCTTCCTGCGTCATGGGAACGCCACGCGCCAGCTTGAGCTTGGCCGTAAGCAAACGCCGATAGGCTTCTAGCCCTTCCCGCTGCTGTTCGCTGATGCGTTTCCCTGGCGTCCCGTCCAGGTCAAACACTTCCTTGACAAACAACAGCGGATCGAGCGTCCATGCGCGGATTTTATTGGAGGCTTGTTGCGAGGCCGAGGCCGCCATGCTATTTCACTTGAAACCGCAAGACGCCAAAATCCAACAACTCGCCGTTATAGATCGCTCGCATCTGCGTTTCGGCCCCTGTAGGGACCAACGCTGCTTCCACAGCGGCAATCGAAATCGCCGTGGTCCCCATGGACGCGGCAGGCTGTACGTTATTCCAGGTACCATCATCGTCAAATGACATCATTGGGCCTCCTATTTCTCCGTTTTGCCCACGCCATCATGGACAGCGATGGTGCCGTAGTGCTCAATCCCCGCGCCCGGCATGGTGATGTGCATGCCGTCACTGGTGGAGAGGTGCGGATCGTTGACGTTCGTGCTGCCGTTCGTTTCGACTTGTGTTTCTGCGCGTTCATCGGATTTCATGCCATAACTCCTTGTGTAGTGAGGTGCGTAACGACTTGCTGCGTGGTGAACTCGTTATGTCCGAAGTGGTCGTAAATGCCCTTGATAAACTCATAGTCGGCCTGCGTGTTGACATCGAGGCGATAATCGGCAGGAGGGAGTTGCAAAATGTTGCAGAATTCAAATAACTGGTGCGGATGTTCGCGCCAGAATGCATTCCCTTGTGTGCGTTCGTCCAGCCATTTCAATCGGCTCATAGATAAGACTTCCGCCCCTATCCCGTCGATCATCTTTCCAGAACACCCGGCGGTGGTATTGGAATAGTAGACGAACGGATCGCGCTTGTACGTTTCTATGGCCGCATCAATATAGTCAGGATCAATGCAGGGATTGTCGCAAGGGATGCGGACGATGAGATCGGCTTGCGCCAGAGTCGCACAGGCCAGATAGCGCCCTACCAAATCGCAAGGGTCGCCATTGTACCGATGCCAAGGAATATCTAATTTGCAACAGAGAGATTCTATTGCCTCGTCGGATATTGTCGATGGTGAACTTACCACAACATCATCTAGACTCTTCGCCCTCTCCACCCGTTCGACAATGTTCTGCACCATCGGCTTACCAGCCAGCGGCAGCATGACCTTCCCAGGTAAACGGGTACTTCCCATCCGCGCTTGCAGAATGGCGACAACCCGCATCCTACAAATCCCCATCTGAGCCGCGCTTGTCGATCCCCGTCTGTGTGCTGTTCGTGGTGGTGATACCCCGCGCTTTCACGTTACGGAGGATCGCATTTTTCAGCGAGGCCCCGGAGATATCCGCGCCGTGCAGCAGCGACCCCGTGAGGTTCACGCCGTCCATTTTGGCGTTCGTGAAGGTGCCGCCGGACAGATTCAACTCTGTGGGATCGCCGTTCTGTCCGAGTCCCGTCAGATCGGCATTCGCCAAACTACGTCCGGCCCGTGCTTCCGTTTCGACGGCGCGTGAAAACGAATCACCGCTGATGGTGCGGATTAACAAGCCTGTTTTGACATTCATCAGATTGAAGATCGCCATAGTTTCCTCCTAGTGCGTGGGGATGCCGTAATAGGTACATGTGGCACAGCGGGGAGACGCCAGATCCCGCCGCCCCTGCACATGCGCGTCCAGCCAGTTCCGGCGCGTCTCGCCGTTCCATATCTCATCCAAGGTGTGTTCATACAAGCTCCCTAAATACCCCGCGTCGGTGTCATCGAACCGCACGCACTGATAGACTTTGCCATCCCAACTGATCGCAGGGTGAGAGAGGAAATCGGTGCAGACGCCATGTTCCGGCATCATGGGAACGGTCTTGACATATTTCCCATTCGTCGCGGTATGAAGGCGGCGACGCAGAATCGGCACCCCTAATGCCTCATAGCGTGAGACGTTGCAGTCCCCCACCACTTTGACCAGCACACGCGGCAGGGCATCGCCCTTCTCAGCGAGAAATTCTCTGACGGCTTGGAATTGCATGTCGGCGTCAGGGTCCGGCGAGAAGACGGAGACCGTGATGGTTTCACACCGTTCGATCAGATCTTCGGCTTGCTCCATGAGCGTTTCGCCGTGGGTCACAATCGAACGGATACATCCGTCGAAGACTTCTAGCGCCTCACGGATTTGTGGATAGGCTAAGGGGTCGCCGTCACGGTGAAACTGCACCACAATCCCACTGGGGACTTGCTGCCGAATGTCCCGGACCAGATTCATGTGCATATCACCCATTTTCAGGTCAGGACTCGCCTGGTGAAAACAGAACGAGCAAAGAACGCGCCGATGACAGCGGCTTGTGAGTTCCACATTGAGCTGGCTTAAACCTGCGAGTCCCATAGGGCTATCTGTTTCTCGATGTTGATTCCCACCATCTCTGACCACTTCGCTAACGTCTGCTTGAACACGGGACCTGGCTTGCCGTCGCCTATCGGCTTTCCGTCGATGGAGACCACAGGAATAGCGCAGAAAGGAGTTCCCGTTAAAAAGAGTTCGTCAGCATCATGCACTGTGGCCCAATCTTCTATAGGTTGAGCCTGAGTAAGTTCTTGAACTGTCTGCATCGAAATTCCAGGTAGAACGGGTCGGCATGTCTGATCGTAGAGCCAGACCTTGCCTCCATGGACTTGAACAATATTCGCTCCTGGGGCTTCGGTATATCGTCCAATATCGTCCACCATCAGCGGCCAGGTCCCTGCCGGCGCTTGCATCTGTGCCAGGTGGAAATGCAACCGGCTTCGATGCTTGGCGCTTGACGGGATACAGGCGTCCGGCACTTGCTGAATGTTCGACGTGACACACTTCACGCCGTCGGTAAAGTAGCGAGAGAATCCTTTGACGGTATAGCGCAGGGGGAAATCGGCAATGTAGAGAAAGGGGTGCGGAATGACGCCGGCCAGATCCTTGTACATCGGCGCACAGCCAGGCGAGACGACGATTAGCAGCCGGTGTTCTTCGCCTGGGCCGTGATCGTTACGTGCGGCGACCTCATGGCACAATCGCTCTAAGTCTTCCACATAGTTCCAGGCAGACGATGGAATATCGAGCAGTTGGCAGGAGCGAATCAAGCGGATGAGGTGTTCACGTAGTTTGAACGTGACGCCGTTAAAACTGCGGGTCATCTCGAAGGCTGCCGCCGCCTGCATGACGGAGAGGTCGTAGATCGACAGCTTGGCCTCAGACTCCGGCACAAATTGGCCGTTGAGATAGACAGTTCTCATCGCTTCCGTCTCTGTGACCAGGGCGAACTGAGGCCTACCAGCAGCAGCGCCACAAACGCCACCAGGAGCAACAGGCCGAGCACTAACTGTCCGGTCCAGTACAAGAGATTCACGCCGTCACCTTCGAGGTCTCTTGCGGAGGGGTCCATCCAAGTCTCATCAATGCCTGACGAATCTGCTCCTCTTCTTGCCGTCGCGCCACCTCAATGATCGTCTTCGTGATCTCGTCTTTAATTTGAATCTCCTGATGGACCGTATTGATGATATCGCTCCATGTTTTGACGGATACCGTGGGGCTATCATTCTCGCTCGATCTCATATGCTCACCTTCCGCAACTTCGCTTTCGCCGCCTCTTCGCTCGGCCACACCCGCTTGATGCCGTCTCCCTTCGCCAGTTCAAAGGTGCGAATCTCTTCCACCAATTTCTTAAACGCGGCAGGTTCTAACGAGGAGGCTTGATCGCTGCCCCACATAGACCGATCCAACGTCAGATGGGCCTCCACCACTTCCGAGCCATAGCACACCGCCATCAGGCAAGGCCAGGGCGACACGCTATGCGAGGAATAACCGATACTGACGCCGGGATAACGGTCTTGAAAGGATCGAATACAGGCCAGGTTCAATTCATCGAGCGGAGACGGGTAACTAGAATGGCAATGAAACAGCACGCCAGGCGAACAGAGCTGCACCGCCGCATCAATCTCGTCCCATGTACTCATCCCCGTAGACATCCAAATAGGAATGCCGGTGCGTTTATAGGCCGTCAACACCTCATGATCCGTCACCAACGCCGACGGCACCTTCAGCCAGGGCACCCCAAACGCCGCCAGGAAATGCACGCTCGCCACATCCCACGCCGACCCGCTCCACGCAATGCCGACAGATTTGCAATACGTATCAATCTCACTGTACTGATCGAAGGAAAACTCCAGGCCCCGCTTCAGATCCCCATTCGTTGACCCAAACACCGACTCCCTCGGCTTCGCCAACTCCTCGGCGCTATACACCGCCTCCACCGTGCGCTTCTGGAACTTCACCGCATCGGCCCCACATGCCGCTGCTGCATCAATCAGATTTCTCGCCGTGTCCAGAGAGCCGTTATGGTTGATCCCGATTTCAGCGATGATGTAGACTGAGGTCATAGAACTCCTTGGTGAAGAGGACTTTTGTAACCAATGTCGATCATGAGTGACCTACGTAGACGGACAGCCTTGGATTCTCCCTCTACCCCCGGCATAGGGGTGGGGCCGAATTATTTGAAACCGTTTCCCCCACCATGGTTTTCTAAGTCATTGATAACTATAGAGTAGGTCGTAGTCTGATAAGGGCAATTATGTAAACTCGTCCCTCTTTCTGACCCTCGTTTTCATAACATATCAACAGGTTAGAGGGTAGTTCTGTCATACTTACTACAACAACTTACGTCTTATCCTTCTTGAATAGCTCGGCGTCTGCCTGTTGCACGATCTTCCCTAACACACTGATATTGCTAGTACTTTGCCCTTTTTCCAACCGGCGTTTATCGACGATAATGCCGTATGAAACGGCTCGATCCCGGTAACTCATCTTTTCGATGGCTTCCTCATCTGTGAGTGATTCCAGCAACTTGTATTCGATGGTATCAATCAGGCTGGCTCGATTGGTCTGAAACGAAGGCAATAAGTCCGCATCTTTCAGGAACGATTCAAAGCGGATTAAGCAGTTCTGGACGGCTTGTGCGGAGAAAGGCTGGTCTGGACAGAGGAGGGTACCGATGTCGGTATAGGTAATGCCTTTGAGGCGATATTCCAGGGCCTTGACGGGATCAATCCGGCGTTCAACAGTCTGTGTCGCCATGGAGACAGTCTGTACTACGTTTGTATCGCAGTGTCAAGGAGGGAGGACCGGATAACGCCGATGGCTAGGCACTTGCGCTTGGTGCTTTCTTCGCTACGCTAGCACCAATGCTCAGGACTGAGAACACCCCCTCTTTCTGAATGCCCCCTCTTCGGAGTGCATGAAACAAAAGATTTTGTCAAGCACTATTTTTGTGATACGAATGTTTACAATCAGTTAGGACTTGACGGTACGATCTGTGAATAGTGGGAATTAGGGCTGTTAGTGCTCAGGATCGAGCTTCATAAGGCGCAATCGACCGAGTTGCAGGACGGGCTTTCTCAATCCAAATCGCACACTGAACGGGCTTCTCTCCCAGGTCAGATTCCATCCTGCCCACTGCCACCAGCGACACCGAACCCAACAACCCAGTGAATGCACACACAGACAGAATGGGCCAATGGTCATTTGCATGCTGGCATCTCCTTCGCTACATACCCCTCATTATGCCCTCTGCACGCCTTGCACGCCCGCACATGCAGCGGCAGGCAGGCCAGATGGATATCGAGACGGCACCATCCACAGCCGAACGTCTTAGGATGAATGCCGTCGATCTCCTGCTTGCACTGAGGACATTTCATAGCATTGCCACCATGGGATAGCGTTTCGTGATCTCGGCCACATCCTTGTCGTCCAGCTTCACCATAAGCGCGGTAAGATCTTTCCTGAGCCGATCCCGGCGAGCGACTAGTTCATCCAGCTTCTTGCCTTGATAGACTGAGGCGTTCACTTGGTCCTGAATCGCTAACAGCCCACCAATGCACTTAATGGCGTCGAACAGGTCTAGGCCGAACTCTTCGCGGGTGATGTACATGCTAGAAGTTCCCCACGTTCGCCAAGGATGTGCCTGTCGCATCAGGCGGCGGTAAGAATCGCGTGGCGTAGGACATGGATAGTTTCCCCGTCTTGACTGCTTCCCGAATCGCCCGCTCCCGTCCATGCTTGTCCGTGCCAAGGCTGACGGACCACGTAGGCTTGTGGTTCAAGGTTCGGGCTTGGCTCACGAGCTTGGTATAGGACTCCTTAAACGCCATGCGTGCCGCGGTCGGATCGTCGGCTAATCCTATCGCCACCCCGAACGCTTCACGCATCGGATCAGTCCATACAACTGTGATACCTTCGTTTTGCAGGGACGGACCCACCACAGACCACGCTTCTTCGGGGCCTGGATGCCCCCCAGGAAGGCGATCGAGGATATCCGCAAGGGTAAGCCTACCCCTGACCTCTTTCGTGCAGGCAAAGAGGGCATGCTTCACATCGTCCACGGGATAGGCTGACAAGGCTTCAGCGATGAGCCTAGCTGCCCCTTCAGACCATTCCGTACCTAAGACTTCTGCCGTGACTGCGATAGCCTTAATCAGTTCGCTCATACACGCTCCTTTCGTGCTGCTTCGTCGATAAGGGTTTGCCACACTTGCCCGCGGGCGGCTTTGCCGTCAGCTTGTCGGGCTTGTGTGGCGGTGACTTGCTTCCCTGTAGCCCATTCAGTCCTCAGCTTTTCAGCATCGGCCACAAGCAGATTGACTGGGTGCATTTTATTTACGTACCACTGGCCGTTATGGGTGAGATAAAACGAGGCGACTGCTGGCGCATCATCTACGCCAAGATGTTTGACTAGTTGGCAACATAAGGAATTGGTTTTTTGATTGCGGACAGGATCAACCCCATACCGACTTCTGTAGGCTTCTCGGTAGGCATTCCACACAAAGACACCAGAGGGTGCCGGAGAGCGTTCTGAAAGAACCTCGACGGGATTCTTTCTCTGTCTCTCTTCTGTCTCTGTCTCTGTCTCTGTCTCTGTCTCTGTCTCTGTCTCTGAGATGACAACTTGATGACAAGTTGATATCGGCTTGATATCATCCTGTATCAGCCAATGTGATAGCTTTGAAACACTTGAAAAGACTTGCTTTTCTGGCAGTCGTAAACGAAAGGCGATATCAGGAATGGAGGGAAGCGCGCCGTGGTTCTCTGAGGCGAGTAGCCACAGCATAATGAGGAGCTTGGAAGAGACAGGATCGAGGTCGTACCACTGCTTGTCGTCGAGTAACTTGCGATAGAGTTTAATCCAGATAGGGTTGCGGTCTTTGAAATGCTGGAACTCAGCCCAGTTCTTAACCTGCATATTTTGGCCTCAAAATAAGACGGCTCTGGCCGGTAGGACTAGTACCGATCAGAGCCGTTTACTTCGCCTCAATGGGGTGAAGTCCACTGAGGGGAATACCGAATCCGTGCTAGTCCCACGGAAATATGTCTTGCCTTCTGTATCACACAAACGGCACACACGCAAGCATTTGTATTACATGCAGGGCATGTCAACACGCCTGCAAGGGGCCAGCCGATCCACTCTCTAGCAAGCGTTCATTCCTGGCATGGCAATCCCGCTCATGCTTGGTGAGGAACACGGTGAAGAGTTCGCCGGAAAAGGCGAGGGTTAATGCGGTGATAAGCAAGTATGTTAAAGAGATGGGTTCACGGAGAATCATGCGACAACCCACAACAGCATGAACAGGCCAGCGAGTAAGCAGGCAAACCCCATCATTCGGGACAATTTATCTAGATCCCCATTATCGAATGGCGCAAGATTCCCCAAGGCGTTAGCCGCGAGCAGCAGCCCAATCGCTTGCATAGTATAGATGAAGACAAGGCGATCCATTAGAATCCCTCCTGTGAGTATAGAATCATGTATTACTCCTCGTGAAGATTTAACAGCATCCGCAGCCGTTCTTTTAGATCTGTATCGTCATCACTCGTATTGTTCAGCATTGGGAACGCCTCGCGCATGGCCGATTCAAGTGCAGTAATTCGCGCCTCCCGCGCCGTGAGGGTGGCCTGAAGCTGGGTGATCGTGAGACGGAGCGCGGCGTCATGGTCCCGTAACATTTGCGCCCTCACAGACATATGTCCCATATCACGAATATCGTCACACAGATTCTCCACCTGCTCCCGCTTCAATGGGCTAGGCGTGGGCTGACCTAACGGTTCGTCTGCACACCACATATTCACCCCTCCTTCTGTGGCGCAAGCTGGGCGATGGCCTTTTCTAAGGCTTGCTCAACGGTGTAGGGATTGATTTTTTGCGTACCGATAGACATGTAATAATCCAATGCCAGTCTTAACGCATCCACCACCTCTGCGAGCGCGGAGAGTTCGATGACGGGAAGATATGAATCCTCGCAGCATTTGCATCGTTGCTCTGCATCGAGCAATTCAGTTTGACTGAATACCCATTTCACCTGCATCATGGCTGCACCTCCTGCCCGGCATGGGTGCGAATCCATTCAAGAAATTGGTAGAGATGATTGATTCGCAATGGCTCATTCATTCCAGCCACATAGGAACGGGCCTGGCATTCCTTCTCAACCTTTTCCCACACACGCCGTTCCGCATCGGCCAGGGCTTGTGCAATCACCCGCCTCATCATGTCGGCATTGTAGGAAACGCACACCTGTCCGTTGATGCCCTCAATCTTCAGAACGAGATGCGACAACATCTCCGTCACCAGCTCCTGCCGCTGTGCGTCCGTCATACTTCCTCCATCTCGGTTATCAGCACATCCACCCGCCAGTTGTCTTTATGTACGAGAAAGCTGTCGCTTATCTGCCAGATCAATGCCGTTTGTGATCGCATTCCCATCCCGGTATAAAGTGGCACATACGCTGCTTGTTTGCCGCCTTGAACCATGCCCCATCTATAACCACGATCTTTGTATCAGGATGATACTTCTTCATACGCTTGAGCTTTGTCTTTGACCTGGCATCCATCCAGCCCTTCACTTCATGATATTCGTTTGTCGCGGGTAAATAAAAGTCAGGCGTATAGGATCGCACCCCGCGCTTAATATTCAAAAACCAGAAGGTCTTTTTCTCGTAGGTCCATTCTATTTGATGGTAGTTGAGAAAACGTGCGTAGTTGGCCTCGTAACGACTCCTGAAGAATTGGTTCCCGATGTCTGCCCTTCGTCCATAGATTCCTCGATTGAGTTTTCTGGAAAATGAGGCGGGATTACTTTTCATCCTTGCCACGACTGCCTTTGATATTTTCATGCGATGTTCCTCTGTGAATGGAGGCCGCGTCGATCCGAAGTGCGCCTTACTTATCCTGGCGCAAACTTCTGGCGTATGATGTTTGCCAAGCATCCCTCTTGGATGCGGGTAGATTTTCCATTGTTCCTTTGCCCTGTTGCTGTGCTCCACATGTCTTTCTTCTGGTGTCATTTGCCTGCGAAGAATCTGCTTCTGGACTTTCGGTAACTTCAAGTCGAATGGCACCACCCGCACTCTGTTTGTCACGCACCCCAATGAACGCGCTTTTCTCACAACGTTAGCAGGGTGTCTCCCAAAACGGACTGCCAGCATCTTCAGCCATGGAGCCTTGCTGCCTTCATTGGCTTTATATGCCCAAATCAAGTCCTTACACTCTTCTTCAGTCCATGGACGAAACAGCAAGGGCACAGGAAGGCCCTTCTTGCGAGCACGGTACCGGCGATTCGCTAACGCTTTCCTGCCGGGGAAGTTCGTGTTGGGAATCGTGAACGCTTGCTGCATTATTCCTCCTCAATACCTAATTCCAATTCGATATCCTCCATCAAACAGTATCCGTCGCAAGCTGCTTCGTCATAGAACACTGTCATTTCAAATGGAGAAACGATATAGCCAGCGTCTTTCTGCTTTCTAAGCATGTCGTAACAGGCTTTCAAGAGAATCATTTTCCTGTCCGCATGGCTCTTGCTGCGCTGTGTTGGACTGCTCACGCTTTAACTCCTTGGCTTTCGCCCGTCTCGCCCGTTGTTTGCCGCGCATCAACTCCCGATACTTTCTGCTGCGTTCTGCGTCACTTAGTTCACTCCGCTTGCGGCTATGCCAACAGGTCGCGCAATAGCCAAACAGTTCAGGCAGCATGCGGCAGTCAGCGGTGCTGCACTTGACGGTGATGAGGACTAAGAATGGGTCGTGACTACAATTCACACACGCGAATGATCCATGCTGTTCTAGTACAAGCCCTCCACATCGAGTACAGCGCATGATTCCTCCATTGTCAGGTGTGCAGGGCCGGATTTGAACCGGCTTGCGGGGCCTTCAGCCGTCAGCGCAGCCCCATCGTCTATAGCGGCCATCGTATCTACAGTGTGCCGGACCGTTCCCGCGTACCCGCCCCCAGACCTTCCGCCGCCACGGTTCGCATCGGTCACAGAACCCCGGTAGTAACCCTAGATACGCTGACTGTTCCGAGCGTGTTCCCATCACGCCGCCTGCACATTCTCCCTGTCAGGAGGAGCCGCCACCTCTAGCGGCCCCTCCCCGTCACCTGCTTCGTACAGACAGGTGCCTCAATGCTGGTTTCAACGGTTCACCAGCAACCCGTATTGGTGGATCAGGACCGGAATCGAACCGGCGTACAAGCGCATCCTCACAGATGTTTGTCTTGTCACGAGATCCAACTTCCTGCTGTGAGACAGGTTTCTCGCCTGATCCATTCGTTATTCCTGCCCCTCAAACGCCATTACATCTTGTTTTTGTCTGCGATCAATCTCATCCTGAGCGGCTTGCTTGTGATCGGTCATCTTGATATTGGTAGCCGACCAAATGAGGTCATCTAGGCTAATATCTGTGACAGCCTTTCCCCTGTTCTTCCCTACACGCCAGATGAAGGGCGCGGCAGCATCGCTCCTTATTGGGGCCTCCTCCTCGGAGGCCATCGTTCCAACGGACACGCCTGTAGCGCCAGTCTGCCGCGCTGGTTCCTGCATCTCCTTGGCGAGTTCGGCAATCTTCGCCTGTGCCGTCTGCTTGCTGGTATTCGCAAAGATTCCAGAAGCATAGCGTCCTTGTGGTTGTGGACTCGCCGCTGCTCCATCGTCATCCTCTTCCGTCACAATGCCGGTCATGCTGCCAAGGGCATACCGCCTCGCATAGGTGAGGGCTGAGCCATAGCCTTGAGGGTCATTCTTGGCTACCCGAATCTTCAGCCGTGAGCGCATCCATTGGCCGCTGGTATGCGAGAGCTGCGTATCCAGCACAATGTACTCATCCGGCGCATCCATGGGACTCTGCGTGATTGCGATGCCGTTGTCCCTGAATGGTGCCGCGGCTTCCCATACCGTAGGAAGATCTGCATACTTTGACTTAAAGAATGGGTTGACATGATCCTTGGCTGCCGGCACCAAGGCCAGTTGCGCCTTGACAATCGCCGCCGCTAGTTCGTTGATTGACTCACTTTGAGACGATTCCACCAGTCCTCCTTTTCGGCACGAGCCGATAGCGAAACGGTTCAGTTCGGTAACAGGACTCACACAACTCAACTAGCATGTACTCTTTCAAGATCTCCCCGCACTTCCTGCATGGCGTCTCAGCCCGGCAATGTTCACACAACCCGCTCCAATGCCACGGCATTTCGACAGAACACATGGAGCAGTCGCTAGATCCTCGCAGACAGGGGTAAATAGGCATCAGCACCCTCCCCGTGTCGCTACATCGGCCTTCCAATCCGTCACATCTGAGTCATCGTAAGAGTCTTTGCAGGCTGCACTAAATCGCGCTTGTTCAATCTCGTTTTTGTAGTATTCAAGTAATGTAGGCTGAAACATTGGCTCGCTATAGAGAAACGTCACCACATCAACAAATCCATAGTGATTGAACACCTTGGATGCCTCACTCCACCCCACCTCATCGCTCATGCGTTTAGCGATGATCTCAATGATTTCTTCGTCGGTCATCGTGACCTGCCAAATTCGCCGTGATACTTCACACTTGCAGCTTGGTAAGCTTTATGGGCTTCTTCTTTAGTGCGGAAAACCCCAAGGTAAATCCCTTTCATGTTCACCTTAATCTCAGATTTCCACTTACCTGTACTCCACTTGCCAGTACATAGAGTCACGCCTTTATACCCAGACGTATTGTTCCTACTCATCGCTCTGTTGCATCCGTTTTGCTGAACTGTAGCCAATCGAAGATTGGACCGCCTATTATCTAGGCCATTCCCATTGATGTGATCCACGTTGATTCCTTTTGGTGCATTCAGAATGACGCTATGCAAACGAGTCATCGTTTTACTTACCAGCCTGCCATCGCGCCTATCGTATAGTGCACGCACTGCATACACGGTATTGGGACCAACTAATGCACACCAATTAGACATTCCGACTAGAGGAAGATCGGCCAAATCAATGACGGCCTCATAACCTTTAGACAGCGTTATATATGCAAGGTCTCCATCTATTCTTACCGGCTTTAGCTTCTTAGGCATATCTATCTCCGGTTATTCTGAGTCTGCGAAATCATCCACGTTTCTTGTCGTGTAATGGTGCGCCGGGAGTCTCAGCCGCTTGTCCCGCCGCTGATCTGCTGCCCAGCAGGAGATGATTTGTCCCGCTATAGATACCGCGTTGGTAAAGTCCTGCTTGGCCTTTTCCTGCACTAATAAATAGTCACCTTCGGATAGGGAGATGGTGATTTTCACTTGACCTCCTTCTTGGCTTGCTGCTCTTGGTCGTACCGCGCCAGGAACTTTCTCGCCATGTTGGTGGCCCCTGCATTGAGCCGCCCGACCCGTTGGCCTTTGCGATTGATCGGCCAGCCGGACAGGTTGATTTCTGGCCTATTCACCCAATCGCCTGAGGTGTAGTGCATCTTTTCACGGCTGATTTCGCCTCTCATGCCATCACCCATACGACAGCCACCACGCTCCACACGATCCCCAGCACAACCCAATAGGCCACCACTTCAATCTGCTGATCCTCGATAATGTGCGTGGTTGCGGTCAGTGCTTTCATCCTGTCCTTCGCCCTCACCCGATCCGTCAAAAAGGCGTTTGACATCTCTCTAGCGGTCTGCATGTAGAACCTCCTTGGCTAAAGTTCCCTTGCCCTCAATGTTGGCTTGATGAAACCCCCTGATCCATGCTTCCCTGTAAGTGTATGCTTCGGTGATATTCCACCGCTGGTCATCGAACGCACTATTGCCCTCATACACATCTAGCAACGCCTGCAATTCTATTCTCAGCCTGCGTTCATCTGAGGGGGACTTTTCGCCTTTACCGAGCATGCTAATGACTAACTGGATGGACTCAGCGAGTTGCATGCGTGACCCCCTTTGTCAGCTTCGCTTTCTTTGCGGCAGGCGATAGCCCAAATATCATCCGTAAACCCATACGGGCCACATCTGCACGGCTCAGGCCCGTGGCCTTGACCTCTGACCGAATTTGTTTTTCTAAGGCCGCGTCGATGGGGAAACTGAGATTAAATTTCTTTTGCATGACACCTCCTATTCAATGTGGTTCTGATGTAGTGCGTTGTACTGCATTGTATTACTCGTGTCAATAAGAAAAATGCGTTTCCCTGAAAATAAATTTGACAGCGGTATAAGGAGATTGGTACGGTCTGTGCTAGGCCACTAACAGGGAGGTGCGTGATGACAGGGAACTTAGATGAGACGTTAGTAGTACGGATCTCAAAAGAGTTGAAGCGGGAACTCGATAAGTGGGCGCTGAAGAATCACACGAAACCGGGGGCAATGGCGCGGACGATTTTAGATATCACGTTCGGCATCCAAGAAGAACCGTGGCAGTTGCCGCCGACCATCAAACCACAAGGGCCTGCTCAGGATTCCCCCAGGAAACGGCCTGAGTAGATGTATACGGGGTATTCAATGACTTCACAGGAACCATACATTATCCTTTCAGTGGCTAGGGACATCCCTAGGGTGAGTGAGGGAATCTCTGATCTCGTAACTGCGTATAGTAGTTTTGCTCGCTAGTTTTCGACCCTTCGGCTGACTTACAGTGCCCCATTCATTTGTGGAGGCATCATGTCTATCAAGCCTGTCACAGTCAAAGCCCTCGTGGATTTGTTTTTCGAGCTGCACGTTCCCCTATTGAAAGACCCGCGCCCGCTCCGTTCCCGTATGCTGAAGTATTTCCCCCCACTGTATGACAGGCCGCTCGCTGAACTCAGCGTCATCGACATTACGCGGTGGAGGAATAGTATCAAGGCGCACAGTGCCGTGCAAGCGATGGGGTGCCTTAAAGACTTACGACACTTGTATAACAAGGCGGTGGAATGGGAACTCTACAGCGGCCCTAACCTGGCTGCCAGGATTAAGAATGAACGCCAGCCCATGCGGAAAACCTACATCAGAGAGCATGAAATGCCACAGGCGTTGGCGTCCATCTTCGCGCAACCCCTGCAACCACGCCTGTATTTCTATGCGTCATTGATCCTGGCCTGTCGGCCTACAGAGCTACAGCATCAACACAAGAACGATGTACGGGTATGGAAGGAAGGCGATATATGGCAGGGATTATGGACGAAGCCCAAAGGATCGACAAAGACATCACGGGAGCATACGATACCGCTCCCTCCGGCGCTGGCGGAGATGTATGCGTTATATATCCCCACGCTGGCCCCTGATGGGTTGTGGATGTTTCCAGGGCGCAATGGGAAGCCGCTGTCCAAAGAGTTTTGGTTTGCAAAATGGGACAGCATCAGAACTGCCGCCAATCTCCCGCATGTGTGGTGCTATGACCTACGGCGCACGGGGTCAACATGGGCGAATGATACGTGCGGCAACCTGTCAGCGGTGAGTAAAGGGATGCTAGACCATACCACCTACCAGGCCACGGACCATTATGTGCAGGTGATGGATGGGCCAGTGAAAGCGATGCTAGGTAAACATGAGGAGCGTCTGTTACAGTGCACCACGCATTAACCAGGAGGTTTCCATGAACACACTACGAATCATAATGATGGGGTTGGCGTTGGTCTGTCTGCCGGTGCTGGCGATGGCGGAGAATTGCACGTCGCAATATGTGACGATGCCTAACGGGAAGGTGATGCTCTGTACGAATTGCTGCTATAACGGCGTCTGTTCTACGCGGTGCTGGTAGCTAGCGTGTCAGTTCGTAAATCTCGTTGTGCAGATCAATTCCGACCTGCTCGGCACAGAATGGCGTGAAGACCACATCCCCAGCATGGACGGCGGGATTCTTGACACGAAGAATCGCCGCCTCGGTGCTGTCGATGATGCCCACCATACAGCCGCGTCCGTCAGGCCCCGCGTTGAGCACGGGCTTGGTCCCTAACAGCCCGCAACCGCTGCATACAGTAAGTAGCAGACTGAAAATCACCAGCCGCCATCGCTTTGTCATACTCTTCCTTCCAATGGTCCGCTTCATCTCGCAGGACATTTTGATCCTTGGTGCGTCCTCCTGCGGCCCATGAAAAAAGCGCCTTGGCGAAGTCGGCCACAGATTGCACCGCCTCAGACCAGGCCATTAGCTCACCGGCTTAGCTTCGGCGGGAATCGGCGCATTGCTCACATTGCTGTCCTTCGCGGCAATCAACCCGAAGGCGGTACACACGCCGCAGAACAGCATCAACAGTGAGTTGTACTTTTCCGGTAAGATCCCCGCGTAGCTGGTGCCCCCGCAGGCCAGCACCAGCACACCCATGAGTGAGGTTTTCCAATTGGTCAGCATCGTTGTCTCCTTCATTTGCGCCCGTTCATGTACACTTGCCGCTCTATTTCTCTGAGTCGAGCTTCTTGGGACTCTGTGCGCCTTTCCAAATCAGTAGTCCGTGGAAGAAGGGATGCACGCTCGTTAAGGGTACTACGGATTTCGTCAAGGTCCCGCTCGATGGAGCTAGACCATAGCCCAACAACCACCCCGCACAAAGCAATGATAACCCCACAAGCACCAAGGAAGGGCCTTGAGAAGAGGGCGTTAATCTCATTGGCTTCCGTCTCATTTCCAGACATCCTGTAGGCACCGTCGCTCCCTTCTCGGCACCATTGCCGCTATCGTTTGTTCTTCTTCGGACATTTGTACTGGGTATGCGGATACGCTTCGTCATGCTTCAATGCCACGCCGCAGTAGGGACAGAGATACTTTTTCATGCCAGCACCGGCACAAGGGTAACGGGTGGGGCTTCCGTGACCTGCAATTCAAAGGTATTCACCTCTTCTAGCAAGGTCATGAGTTCCAAGAATCCCCGCTGACTTGACACAATCATCGGCTTCTCCCATGTCCCGCTGAACTCTTCCCCCACGAGGATGCACCCCTGCGTGTCCTCGGTGGTATTGCCACGGTGGAACAAGACATGACTCCGATTCGGGACGTTCTGCACTTCAAACGTTTCACCGAACTTCGGTGAACGCACCCGCCCACAGCGGTAACGGCCAGGGGGAATACAGGAGAGGTTCGGTTCATTGTCTTGCCATGGGCGTTCTAAGGTCAGGACAAATGGCACCGCTCCAAAGCGCAAGACGCCAAAGGTTCCGCGTGCTGACTGTCCCACTCTGATGAGGTAGAGAATCATGTTTACCTCGGCGTTCTCGTACCGCTGCCCGTGCGGGGACGCAATTCCGGTACACCCACTCGTGGCCGTGTGAGGCCAGAAGAACCCGTAGTCCCTTGCACCACAGAAGAAAAGGCTGTGCTGGCATTGCCTGCCCCATCCTTATGCTTCCCTCTGAAGCGGTACGTGGTGGAGGCGTTCAGCCCTGGCACCAGCGCAGAAGTGGTGGATTGCGGGATGATCGTGATCGGCGCATAGTCGGTACAGGCCGCACCCGCACACGCTTCAATAGAAGGCGTGGCAAGGACCCCGCTGTTGTCGGTGCCTGCCGTCCATGAGAGCAAGAGACTGCCACGATAGGATGCACTGACCGTTAGCCCGGTCATATCAGAGGGCGGCGTGATGTCAGTTTGTGCGTTCGTGACAAAGGTGGAGGTATTGGAGAAGGCCGCGCTGCGATTCCCTGCCGCGTCAAAGGCCTTCATCTTCACCGTATAGGACAGTCCCGCCGTCAACCCGCCAATCGACTGCGTGGTACTCACGCTCCAAGTCGGATTAATAATGGAGTACGAGGAGCAGGCATCTCCGAGGCAGATCCACGCTTCATAGCCAGTAACCGCCGTGTTATCGGTGGCAGCGGTAAACGTGCAGGTCCCTCCCGATGTGCCCACGGGGATACAGACTAAGTTGCTCACCGTACTGGGTGCGGTAATATCCCCACCCGCTGCCGCCACGCTGTAAGAGAAGCTGTAACTCGTGGTGTTGATGTTATTCGTCGGTGCCGTGTCCGTAGGGTATTGATCGGTGCAGCGTACGTAGATGGTATACGTCGTATTGTTTGCCAACCCCGTAGCAGCCCACGTATGCGTAAGCCCGTTGACGGTAGTGGCCGTCTGCGTCATGGCGCTATAGGCTTGGTCGGTAGTGCTGCGTCGGCAGATCGCCGGTTCGTTCGTCGCCCATGATTCCGTGATGCTCGTGGTGCCAGCGGCTAACGCCGTGGTCGGTGCTCCACCACTAATCACGGGAGGGGTGGTATCAATGTTCGTGATGCCGGTGAGATTGGCGGTGACAAACTGCCCCGCCGTGGTATTCACCGCACCTAACGCATCGACGGCATAGAATGAGACAGAGGTTTGTCCATTGACCCAGGACCGTGTATAGCGTCCGTTCGTATCGAGCGGCGTGAGATTGCCTGAGAGGAAATTATCCAGCCGCACATCAGAGGCCGTGCCGCCCACGCCAATATAGGCCCCCATCCCGGCATACCCCGTGGCAATATCTCCATCTGTGGTCGTGAGGAGTAAGGCCCCATTCCGATAACAGCGGTGGGTGGTGCCTTCAGACTCGATCCGTAGGGTATCGGATGCCGCCCATACGGTCGTAGATTCCGTTGTTAGATTCGTATTGACGCCTGAGATGCGCTTGACCAGGCGCGTGCCGTCTCCTGCTGCGCCCCGTGTCGCCACGCAGGAATACCCGTCACCGTTGGTCGAGGGGTTCCGCGTAATCGGCCCCACGTAGGTTTCCACGGTTCCAGCAAACGAAGAGAGTGTCACTTGCGCCCATTGGTTCGCGGAGAGGGTCGAGGTTTCCACTTCACGCATCGACGAATTCGCCGCTGCCACTTGCGCGGCGTTCGTGGCGAGCGCCCAGGCACTATCCACCGTGGTCCAATTCGCACCCAGGTCTGCCCCGTCCGCCCGTGTAAACGTATCAGAACCAATCCCCACAAGCCCCCCGGCAATCGTCGCAGGCGTCACGGTTTCATCAGCCGCCACACTCCCCGTTACCTGTACGAGCACGGCAGTCGGAGCAGTCGCCCCATAGGTGAGTGTGGCACCCGTGGTATCCACCGTCGCGTTGGTGATAGAGGGTGGGGTCGTGGTTTGGAAATCCCCTGCGCTAAAGTTATCGAGTTCCACGAGGGTAATATCGGCGGTATAAATGGCAATACCGGCCCTGCTTCCGGTGGGGATGTTGGTATCCGTCGCCGAGACCACGAGGACATTGTTGCGGTACAGCCGCAAGGTGGACCCCTGCACTTCCCCCCGCAGAATGTCCCCCTGTATCCATGGCACAATGGCCGTCGCTAACGTGGCGCAGGTGCCAGCGACACACCGTTCGATGGAGGTGCTATTGGAATCCGTTTGATTGGTCGCATGAAACGCATAATAGGTTCTCGTCGCCGGGGCAGCATTCCGCACCGCTACGAGAATGCCCTGCCATCCCGTTGCCGTGAGTGAGGAAAACGTGGCTTGCGCCCACTGGTCGTTGGCTAACGAGGTTGCGTTATAGGTTTCGTGGCATTCGTTGGAATTGGTGGTCGCCCGTACCCGATTGCCCACGATCTTGCAGGAGTCGCGTCCGGTATATCCGGCATCCCACGAAGCACCCAGGTCCAGGTTATCAGCACGGTCAAACGTCTCTGTGATTGTAGTCCTCCGTGTCGATCCACTCGCAGGCGTGGCCGAAGTGGTCGCTTCCACAATGGCTGAGGAGGTGCCAAGATTGCCCGATGGGTCTTGTGCCGTGATGGTATAGCGATAGAGTGTACTTGCCGTCAGGCCAGTATCGGTGAAGGTGGTTGAGGCGGTTGACCCGATGCTGGCAAAGGTCGTACAGGCCGCCCCTGAGCATCGCACAAGGTTATAGCGAGCAATGCCGTTCGCATCCGTCGCCGCTGTCCAGGTCAGCATGATGGAGGTATCGCCACTGGCCGTAGCCGATGCGCCCGTGACTTGCGTGGGGGGCGTGGTGTCCGGTGTGGGAATGACCGTGCCCCCAGGCATCCCAATACGCGTCGTGGAGATCACGGTATGATCCACCCACCAATAGTACGGACAGGGGTATCCTGGCGCACCCACGGCGCATGTTGAGGCGACTGTTCCCCCTCCCCCGCCCCATTCTGCGGTATGATGGAGATTGGCCCATCCTGCCGATGCAGACGTGGAACTGTCTCGGATGGAGATGTTGGTATAGTGCGCGCACTGCACATCATTCACCCAGGAATCATAGACGCCATCGGCTAGCCCCGGCGTATTCAACTGAACATGGAACTCCACCCATTTCCATTCGTTCGTATAGCCTGTAAAATTTGTGAGATTGCAATAGTGATTGACGGACCCATCTCCCCACACAATCTGTTGCGTTCCAGAGAGGGATGAGGCTCCCCCAGTCCATGACAGTTGAATGTTATTGGGGAATCCCGTGCTACTCACCGCGCCATCCATCGCAAATTGGTTAATCTTTTGGCCGATAGATTGCCAAGACGCGGGGCTGGAATAGCGCATCCACGCCCCTAGGTAGAGGTCAGTGATCCCAGCCGGGAGCGTGTATTCTGCCCGTCCTCCGCTGAAGCTGGTGCTATACGTTCCAGCGGCATAGGTAAATTGGAGCGCACATCCTCCCGATGGAGACGGAGTGACCGTGCAATCCACCGCCGTGCCTGCGTAGGCCCACGGAAAACCCGGCTTCGACTCCCATTCATTCGTCGTAATCACCGCCGCAGACACGATGGACGGCAGCAACAACAGGCACAACAACAAGCGAATCAGCATAGCCATTAGACCCCCTCGTACATGATGGAGAAATAAATCCAAATCTCAGCGGCAGTCGTGAAATCCGTGATATTCAGCGGGGTAAAGACATCGTGCGAGACTTTGTTGATCTTGATGATTTTACTCACATCAATCGTGGCACTGTGCGACTTGTAGGCGGCGGCACCTGAGGCATTGACGATGGTACAGCAGCCAATCGGCGTCACGTTCCCCGTGTGCCCATACGTGGCCCCCGTGATTTGTACGGCCCCTGTCGCCGTCGTATAGGTCGGTGTACAGATCAGATTGCCACTCAGCCAGGTCATATCTCCGACCTGCACCACTTGGCCTTGTTGGTAGGCATAGGTCACAGCAAGATCGCCAGGTGTGAGACATGACAGCGAAGGGGTCCAGGTAGCAGGCGTGGAGGTAATCGGGTCGAGGAGTTGCACCTGATCCCATGTCGCTAAGGTGGTCGCGCCGTCAGAGGTTTTCACCACGATCTTATACAGTCCGTCAAAATAGGCAGAGGCAATGCCGTTAATATCAGCTTGGAGCGGTTGTGCCGCCGTGGTGATTTTCGTGCGGTCTGTCCAACACGCCTTGGTTGTCGTGGTTCCGACGACATAGTGATAAATCAAGGCGCTGGTAGCGAGACTGCCCCCGTTAAAGAAGGGTCCAAATTCTTTGAACAATGCGGTTGCGGCCATGCTGCCTCGTTATTGATAAATGTTAATTTGCTTTACGCCTGCGGCCCCTGCGCCGCCGTTTGTCAATACGCCGGTATCGGTCCCGCCTGCCGTCATGGTGAACGTAGCCCCGTTGTCGGTATAAGATCGCGTGATGATGTAGACGTTCCCTGCCCCTCCACCGCCTGCGCCATAGTTCACACTGTTCGGCGTGGCCCCACTGGTGTTCAAGACGGCGGTATTCGCTAACACCACTGTCGGCGCAATCAGGACGATGCTGCCGCCGCCATTCCCGCCTGCGGTATCGTATGACCCGCCGCCACCAGCCCCGCCCATGACTTCCAACGGATTCGCCAGCATGCCGCCAAGGTCACTGGCTGTCAGTTGTGTGCCTGCCGTGCCACTATTGATCGCCCCTACGCCACCCGCTTGCAGCGTGATCCCATGCCGTAAGACTGCTCCACCATTACCGCCCGTATTGGCTCCCGTGCTGCCACCGCCACCCCCGCCGACTTGATCGGTGCCAGCATCACCGGCACTGCCATTCCCTGCCCCGCCGCCACCAGCTCCACCAGCCCCACCCGCCCCGCTTGCGGTGATGGTGCCGTTGATCGTGATGGTTCCCGTTGCCGCAATCACTACCCGACGTTTGCCAGAGGGGACCGTCAGCGTATGCGCTGAATTGAGCGTCACATCGCCACTATAAAAGTGAATGCCGCTCAAGTTGCCCGTGGCAGAGGTAAAGGTTTCCCCCGTTCGGGTACTGCCTGCCCCAATGGACGACGGCCCGTCATAGCATTGCGCCCCGCCTAACCCTGTCGAACGATCCGTCAAGTAGTAGGTGCGGTCTGCCGTATTCGCATGCGTAAAGATGCCCTTGAACGCGCCTGTCGCTACCCACCGATAGCAGGCCGTCAATGCAGCCCCGGCCACACGCAAGAAGACATCCAAATAGGTATCTTCTGATGCGGCGGTGACATCGCTTGCCGCAAATTGAATTGACCCAAAGTCAGAAGGGTTTTCATCGGCGCTTTGTGCCCGTACCGTCATGCCTGTGCCGATGCCTGCCGCTGGGGAATTGGTGGTCGTAGCAGTCACGATCAACGGTGAGTTGACCGTATTGGTACGTCCGTCACTCACTTTGACCGTCGTCGATGTGCGATTGACTAAGAGCGAGTTGGCGATTTGTCCAGCGACCCGCCACACGCCAGCGCCTTCGTTGAGCAAGAACACCACATCGCCTGACTGCACGCTGAGATTCACACTCCCCGGTGTGAGCAGATTGGCTGAATAGTTCAATGAGAGCGTGCCGTCAAAGCAGAGCCAGACGAATGGAATACTGCCAGTAATGGTGTTGATATCGACAGAGCCGGTGATATGAAAGAATGATTCTGGCCCCACCCCAATAGAGGACGCAGAGGAAATGGATGATCCTTCGCTGAAACTGGGATTCAAGAAGTCTTGAATCAGAACATTGTCCCAGGTGTATTTCACCACATCGTTGGAATCGGCTATGACGATTTTATAGAGTCCGTCCGCAAAGAAGGCGAACACGCCATTGGCATCACTCACAAACGGCTGCGCTAAGGTGGTGCTTGCAATCCGATCCGACCAGATATCTTTGAGCGTGGTGGATCCCACCTGATAGTGATAGAGCTTGGCCGAGGTCATCAGTGCGCCGGCATCAAAGAAGGGTCCAAGCGTACAGAATTGGGCGTTACTCACTTGAAGACCTCATCGTGATAATCCATGAGCGATTTACCGACTAGCCCGCCACGAATTGCGGCGATGTTGTAGGTCGCTGGTTCTCTGAGGAGACGGTTCTGATACATATTGGAAAGCAACCCTGATCGCATGGGCGCACGAAGGAATGGCCCACCGGCCATCGCCGCCCCTGCCAACATGCCAGGGATATTCCCTGATGCGGCGGCGGCTGCGGCTGTGGTCAATCCTGCCCCTGCGACCATCATGTTCGTGGCACTGGATTCAGGCGGGGGAATCATGCGTTGATCGCGTGCCGCATAGGGGAAGGTTTGTGCAAACTTACCAATGACTTTGAGTTCGCCACTCAGCGGCTTCCCTTTGTCCAACATCTCGCCTAGTATTTTCGCTGAGACGTTGCCATCCTCTAGCAATGCCCGCTCCACATCATAGGTTTTGGCTATGAGCGTGCGTGACTCCCTAAACCTGTCCATGAGGTTTGTGCCAGGACTCAGCCGTGACGCTTCCTTTTCAATAACTCGCTCATACAGATTGGCTTTATTGTCGAGAGCCTTAGCTTTCTGAAGCACTGACGGATCAGCCGGAGACATTGGGCTATAGTAGGATTTGTAATAAGCGGAGGCATCAGCCCTCGCCTGCTTCATGGCTTCTAGCGCAGACTTTGAACGCGGGGAAAGATTGGCGACTTCCTGATAGACCTGTTCTGCGCCTGATCGGACAGACTTGAGCGAATCCGGCGTGACTGGCGTACCTTTCGGCAATCCTACTGCTTGTGCCGCTAGTTCATTCGTCACCGGCTGATTCTTCAATGCGGCTTCGTTCCTGATCGCGCCAGATCCCGCCATCCATTCTGCCTTACTGGTTCCAAATGACGGCTTGACGGATGACGGCTGCACCACATAGCCCGCGTCGCGTGCGGCCTGTAAATTCTCATTTCCTTCAGCCGTTAAGATCGACTTGGTGCCAGGGGCATAGAGGCGGCTCAGACCTAATGGCGTGGTCATGCCCACAACGGTAGAGGCTATGTTGCTTCCTGTTTCTCCAAGAATCGGCTTGGTGAGTTCCTTCGTGACTCCTGCCGCGCCACCACTGAGCAACCCCATGCCCGCATTGACCGCCACTTGTCCCAGGGATTGCGCGGGAGCCAACATCGTATTCACGCCAGCCTGCACAGCGGTATCGAGGATGCGTTGTGGTCCGGTTTGCGGTTCGTTCTCAGCGCGAATGATGCCGACTTTCTCAAGCGCCTTGCGTGCTAAGTTCGGGCGTGCAGGGCGTTGCACTTGGTCAAGCGCCTGCTCATTGCCGCGTAAATAATTCACGCCAGCGGCTACGCCCTTTGCCACGGTGCCTAGTGCGCCAGCCCCAGGACCCGTCGCTACGTTCGTCCAGAAGTCAGGCGCACTGGCTGCGGCTGTCGCGGCGGCGTTACCTGCCACTTTCATAAAGCCAGGATCGGGAGGAGTAATGTGTGACTCCGCTTCAGCCCGTGCCCTGAATTCAAACTCTTCCTGTTCGTTCATTTGCCTTGTGACCTCTTCCATTCCTGATAGCGGCGTTCCTTATCAGGGTCAGAATAGGGTGACACTGGGGAGGCTGGTGCCGCTTCTTTCGGCATCGCCTGACCTGCAAACAATGGGTGTGCGTCACTATAGGTCTGCAATTCGTCGTAAAAGCCTTCATCGAAATGCCCGTGCTTCTTGCGATAGTCCCGCGCCATCTTTGCGACTACCTGGCTGCGCTGATTCAACGCCTTCGCGGTATTGATAATGAGCGTGTTGCCTTCGGTGGTCTTGCCGAGTCCCGGCGTCATGGATTGCAAGAATTCACGGTCCTTATCGGACAAGGCCCCAGGCATACCCGCACCGCCGGCTGGGTTTCTCAGTGTCAGCGCGATTTCATTGGACAACGCTTCTAAAGCTTGCTTGGCTGGTAGCGATGGGTCCACCTTGAAGCCTAGGGAATCCCCTAGTGCCTGTATCTGCGTCATGGCGGGGGCCAGCTTGCCGGTCTGTACGCCTTGGAGGAGTTGTTGCATCCGGTCCAGTTTGGCTAACTGATTTGTGGCGGTAATGGCCGACTTTTGCAGATCGGCGTACTCGGTGCCGAATCCTTCGCCCACCTTCTGCGACTCTGCCGTTTCCTGCTTGTTGTTGATCGTCACCAGGGATGGGTTCAGTTCCTTGATGGATTCATAGACGGTGCGCGGCGACACCCCTGGCCCCGCTTCTCTAGCCAATCGTGCCGCCATCGCGGGCGTTTGCTGCGTTTTCGGCAAGGCCATGAACTTCGCCATGGCGTCATTGGTCGCCTGTTCGCCTGCCGTCTTTTGTGCGTCCTTCGATTGCGTGTAGCTGAACTTCTGCTGTTGCAGCGTTTCGTTAGAGCGGGTCAGATCGGTTCGCGTGCGGTCCACCGCCTTTTCCTTCTCCTGCCACGCGTCATAGGTGCGCTTGATGGGGTTCTCCACATACGCCTTGCGTGCCTCTTCCCGTTCACGTAAGAGCTCTAACCCGCCAAGTTGCGAGGCCAGCCCTTGCTGATCCATCGGAGAGGCGACCGCCATTTTCTGCTTGAGGGCTTCAATCTCCGTGGAGTAGCCGTCGATCTTTTGCGTGAGTGGAGCAACCAGCGTGCCCATTTTGGCGCGTTCGTCCGGGGTAATCTGTTGGGCATAGGCTTTGTCGATGCTCGGATAGCTGGTCTGCTCATCACCTGGCAGTGTGGAGAGTCCCGACTTCTCCTGCATACGTGCCATCACGTTGCGGTTGATTTGATCCAAGGGCCCCCGCAACATGGGATCGGACTGCGTTTCCCGCTCCATCAAGGATATCTTTGCTGAGTTCTCAAAAATCTTTTGATTCAGCGTGTCGATCTTCGCCTGTGTCAACGGATTGTCTAACGCATGCTTGATGGTGGTATTGAGGAGTTCCTTGCTACCTCCTACCGCTTCACTGACAGCGGCGGCATCCTGTGGAGAAGTCGCCTGATTGATGAGACCGCTTTCCCGTGCGGCAAAGGCCCCTGCCCTAGCCTGTGATTGCTGCTGAAACGTGTCTGAGAGCTTCTTGGCATAATTGGGAGCGACCTGCGTGAGCTTTTGCATGCTGGCTTGTAGTCCGTCTGTGTCGCCTTCGTTCTTTTGCCGTACCGCCTCTTGCACTACGCTCTTGGCTGTAATCCATTCGTCAGGCCCCATGGACGGCAAGCCCTGCATCTTCGCTAGTTCGTTGTTGGCGTTCCACGATTGGAACAGATCGCCGTGCTGCACTTGTTCCGTCAGCACTTTAATCCGCTCCTCGTTGGCGAAGTGCTTGCCTTGCTGTTCGGTCCGCATCTGGTCAATGTCAATGGCGCGTTTATGCTGATCCAAGGATTCTTGATGCTGTGCCATGCCTGCCAGTTGCGCCATGGGTGCGACCGCCTGCATGGGGTTCCACACATCGGAGAGTTGGATTGGCTGCGTCGGTTCAATCGGCATAGGTCCTCGTTATGATGTCGTGCTTAAAGAACCAGGCGTATTGACTAAGAACGGACTCCCGCCGCTGCTGAATTGCGTGGTCTGCGGGACGTTCCGTTGCATCATGTTCTGGAACATTTGTTGATAGGTTTGCGCGTTCAGTTGGTTCTGATACAGGCCGATGCCGGACTGCACCGAATTGGAGATGCCTGTGGCGATGTTTCCGTAGGCCACGCCTTGCTGCATTTGCGCGTTGCCAATCTGTTGGCCTGCTAGGGTGTTCGATTGTGCGAGGTTTTGCCCCGTTTGCAGGGAATTACTCGCCTGTCGTGCGGCGGCGTTCTCACCGAGCGAGACGGTGTTGTAGAGGTTGTTAAAGTAGCGTTGGGCGTTGTCGCCTAACAGTTGCGAATACCCGCGCCGGTTCAATTCCAGTCCGGCCCCTGAGTTCGTCAACCCTTGCCGCGCTAACTGCCGTTCGTTGAACCGCTGCAATTCTTCTGACTGCCATTGAAACGTGGGATCGCGGGAGAGTTGGTCAGAGATGTTCGCCTTGCCCGTCATCAGGTCTTGCAGAATGGGAGCCGTGGACCGACCCACGGCGGCGAACGGGTCCAGGTCTTGCCGTGCCCGATTGTCTAACTCATAGAGCGTTTGGCGATTGATATAGGCGGCGTCTTTGGCAGAGGCGGCAGCTTTTGAGGCTCCACTTGCGCCAAGCAGACCCCCACCAATCGCGCCCACCGCGCCAACTCCTGCGGCTCCTACGGCTACCCAGGTCATAGCGTTCCCTCCTGCTGCATGACTGGCAGCAATTGTCTCACATCTGTATCACACAGCGCATCAAAAGAAGCGTAAGACGGAACGATGATTTCGTCCTCGATCTTTTGCAGATCGGTTTCGTTGGTCAAATGGATCGTCGTCCAGACCGTATCGGTATGGGTATAGACCACTCGTTTCGTCCCCGCTTTCGAGGTCATAATCTTTAACGCTTCCAACTGTTGCGGCCCTTCCTCTGTCGCTAAGGACACCCGCCCAGCCACCAGCATATTCAGGTGCGCGTGCTTGTGGATCTTCCCGACTACCAGTGTATGCGCCGGGATAAAGATCGTGCGTGCATAGGCCCCTGGCGCGAATTGGTGATGCAGGGGGCAGTCCACTTCCTGCAACTGCTTCTCGGCAATCCCCTTGAGCAAGGCCGCTTCAATCGCGCAAATGGACTCGCGCATGGTTTCGTCTTTGGTAATCACATCATTCATGGCATCACCCTAACTCCGTACACGGCACTCGGCGGATCAATCGCCACGCCCGTTCGGTTGTAGAGCACTACCGTCACAACCCCTTTGGCGCTCACATATCCCCACGGGACTAACCCGGTATTGAACGTGGACGGCACCGCCACTTGCACTGTCTGTTGCTGGTCAGGGCGGGCTTCTGTCACCGTCACCGTAAACGTTCCGATTGCGCCGGCTAGAATGTTCCCCACATCAACCGTCACCGTCCCCACCATGCCCAGGAAGTTCGCCGTGGAATTGTTAAAGTACTCATTGGCGCGGGGGTCATCCCGTTCCTTCACGCTAGGGGAACTTCGCAACGGTTTCGCCATTATCGTCCTAACGCCTCCACATCCTCTTGCGCGGAGATGAGGATGAAATCGGAATCATCACTGTGAACAAATTCATACTGCACAGTTTTGTAGATGCCGTTCCTACGCCAGTTGACTAATTGCTCATGCTGTCCGACTTGCCCTAGCGAGGCCCAGCGTTCCGTTTCCCATTGCGCGGCATTGTTCACCCGCCTCCGCATGGTCACTTGTGGATCACTCACCGTTCCGTTGCCTGCCCCGCGCTTCATCTTCACGCGAAGCTGATTACTGCGCTTGGTGACATCCATGCCGTAGTTGATATGGCCCGTGCGGACCAGCGTGCGAATGGGGTTCCCGTTATCAGTAAAGGCGGTCCTGTCAAATTTGTAGATCAAACCGTTGGCCCAATCGCCGACGAGGTGCATGTTCCAGTCACGGGCGTAGCAGTAGGCGTTCCCCCTGAACCTTCCGTAGCTGCCTGAGACGGTATTCCAGTATCCCCACTTACTCCACTTCTCAGTTTTGTAGTTGTAGACCAATGACTGACCAGCCGTGGGGAAGTTCAGCACATAGAGCGGATAGCCTTCGATGCTCACCACGTAGCCAATCGCATCATCAACAGAGGCATAGTGCTGAATGACCCGATCATAGGGAGTCGAGACGGCTTGCACAGCGCGGCCTTGCATGGTCACTAACCGGCGTTCATGGTCCAGCCACATCCAGGTATTGCCGACTTTCGCCAAGCTGTAGGGAGCTGAGCAGCCAAACGATTGCACCGATCCGTCGAGGCGTGTAAACGGCGTTACGCCGTCGTTAATCCAGAACTCCACCGACGTTCGGCCAAGCAGAATGACTTCCCTGAATCCGGTTTTCATCGCTACCACACGGTCAGGTTCGCCATCGGCTGAGGCAAAGTCTAAGGCGTTCCACGCCGTCATATCGGTGGGTGAGCTAAAGTTAAATCGAGCGGTTCCTGTACTATTGGCGAGCAAGTACCCATCCAGATAGGCCACATGCGTCACTGCCGTCGGCGCATCCACATCGGCCATTGTGGTCAAGGTCGAGAGGTCTGTATGGACGATATTGGCCCCGTTCGCCATCGCGCACTTGGTGCCGTCCGTTGCAAAGGTGACAGGCGAACTGGGGAGCAAGGCGGACGAACCAGTAATCTCTGTCATGGTGCCGGCGCTATCGGTGATCTTCCACACGCGGCGATTGGACACGGCCAACGCGCAGTGCTGTTCATCCCACCAGTAGAGGCCGTCAATCGGGAGGTTCGTCCCTGTGTCCTTAAAGGAGATGAGGCCAGGGCGCATCGGCACATGGTCAAACTCGTTCACATAGCCATCAATGACCGTGGAAGCCGTTTGGTCGAGTTCGATTTCCTCAACGGACTCGTATGGCTGTCCAAAGAGCGGTGTCGGTTGCCACGCCATTATAAGTAGGACGCCTTTCCATGATAGTTGGAGGTCGTGGGCTTCATGCTCTTATCGAAGATATCGGTATAGGCTCCCTTGGCCTTCTGAATGAGATATTCCCGTTCAGGCAGCGCAATGCCGTAGAGATCGGCCAAGTCAAAGGCGAGCTTGTACACCAGCATACGCGGCCATTGTTGCGGAAAGTCCGGCGTATCGGATGCGGTATCGAAGTCGAACAAGGGGCGTTGATACAGCAAGCGAATCTGCTGCGGAGCGGTATAACTGGTGCCGCTGGTCCATGTGGATGGGCCTGCTCCCCCTGCCGTCCAGTACAGCAAATAATTTGCGCCGGTGATCGGCTTGTTGGTGGTATCAGCGGTATGCGAGCGGATGCACTTGTAGGCAACGGTATCGGTGCCGGTCACTACCGATTGTGTATTGACCGTGGCGAGCATCGGGGCCACATAGAGCGTCCGGCTGGCGCTATCCCGATGGTCGGTGAGGTAGACCTTCTTCGGATCGCCGCTATCCGTCTTGTTCTGGATGCCCTCGTATTCCATCGCCGTGACAATCGCCATGGGGTAATCCATGGCTTGCCCATCGCGGTAGGTCGCCGTGTCGATCTTCGCTATATCTGTGGGGAGGCCGTTGGAAGTGGTATAGACGAAGGTATTGGCTACCAACGTGAGAGAAGAGGCGGCGGCCCTGGTCCACTTCAGGTCGCCCGTTTCATCGACTTCCCGCACAATCAGATTCAGGAGCTTGATCGCGTCCTGCGATTGCGCCCCGTCCAACGTCTGCCCAGGGGCCAGCACACCGATTAGCTTGTGCGCCATCTCAATGAGCTGATCCCGTGTCAGCGTAAAGTCATAGGTCGTGCCGACGGTCATTACAATTCCTCAACGGATTGTTTGCAGTCGTGAATCACCTGATTAATTTTCTCTAGCCGCTGTGCAGCGGTAGCAACCAACTGATCCAGCCGCGCCATTTCCTGAATGCGTTCATGCTTGAGCTTGGCTGATTCGTCGTGGATGCGCTGCTTCTCTCTAATCACTTGCTGTTCATAATGCGCCACCTGAGACTTCAGGTGTTCCAACGGGGCAATCTGTGCATGGAGTTCCGTCACGCGCTGCTCATGCTGACGTTCGTACTCGCTGATCTTCTGTTTCATGTCCACGGAGGCAAGGCGCGTCTGCTCATGCAGATCCTTGATGATGCTTTCAAGCGACTTCTTTTCAGCCGTCAACCGCCCAATGGCGGCGTTCAAGTTATTCAGTTCCATGACTTGCGGAGATTCCTGCACGGCCATATCGCCTCCTAGTTCGTTCGTGGTTTCTGATCCAGATAGATGTATAATTTGCCGCTGCTCAAGGTAGACACGCTCAGACCGGCATACACGCGGCCAATCGGTTCAGAGGTGTTATAGGTCGCGCCTGACGCAAAATCCTCAAAGATGGTCTTTCCAAACCCGTCCACCACTAAGACCGTATGATTCAAGGTCGTCGCATTCTTCCAAGAGATACGGGCAATGCGTAACTCTGCGCTCGCCTTGGTGCCTGTCGTATCAATGACCCATGGATTGCCGGTCAAATCGTCTGCCATGTTTACCCCTGATAACTCAGCATATAGTCATCTGCTCCGTCAGGCTGATCGCCACGAATGATGCGCCTATACAGTTGCAACCCAGGAGAGGCCGCTGTGCCGAATGAACTGGCATGGAGTTGGCCCCATCCAATCGCGCTCATTTGCGGGTAGCGGCGTGCAGCTTGTGTCGAAAGTGTCGTGACCATTTAGACCTGTGTGATAATGCGTTCAATCGTGGTATCGGATGCCGCTGCCGTCGCCTTCAGTACAATCACTTTCCCGTTGAGATCGCCTGCGCCAAAGTCCACCTTATAGAGTCCGCTGCCCACTTCTGTTACGGCGCTGAGTGTGCCTGCCGCAAACACCCCACCATCTATCGAGCGCGTGACACTGACTACCAATCCGGTGGATGGCGCATGGTTCGTGCTGTCCGTCATGAGAAATTCAAACGCGGCGAGGGCTTGGTTCTGCTTGATGTTGGACGTAATCGCCACGGCTGAGGTCACGCTGGCTACTGATCCCACCACGTTTCCACCGACATTCCCTGTCACGCTCCCGACTGCCCCCGTGACCGATCCAACCGCGCCGACCACAGACCCCACCGATCCGGTGACATTGCCCCCGACATTTCCGGTCACACTGCCCACCGCACCCGTCACGGACCCGACCGCACCAGTGACACTCCCTACGGACCCGCTGAGGTTGCCGGTGAAGTTGACCGTAGTGGCCGCGTTCGATCCGGCAATAAACAGCCCGTTTGCCGCGCCAGGTACGGCACCGCTAGTATAGAGACTCTTCCCAATGCTACTCGCCGTCGTGAAGTCGCCTGCTGTCGCGTCCTGCCATACGCCCGTGGCAATCTGCGCGGCGGTAAGCTGGTTCGTGACCGTCGTCACCGTTGGAATGACCGCGCCCGTATGCGTCACGCCTGACAGCACAATACCTGTCGCTGCCGTGATGTTCGTTGGAGAGGCTACCGAGGAGGGGAACGTCACCCCTGCTGCTGCCGTCACCGTCTGCCCTGCTAACTGCGTGGTATTCGCCGTCAGCGTATCGCCAAGGATTTGCGCGGTGACTGAATCGCAAAAGTCGGTATCGTCGGCTCCTGTCGCCGTGATGTAGTAGGCGAGATCGCCGAGCGTATTGGTGTCAGTCGTGGTGAGTGAGACGCTATACCAGCCGTTCGCCACTTCAGCCACCGCCCCACCAGCTGCACCGAATGCCCCGCCGTTCTTGCTCAGGTTAACGGTGCAAGTGAGGCCGGTCTTTTTGCTAAAATGATCTGCTGAGTCGATCATCTTAAACATGCGGACACGGGCGGTGTTTTGCTTCAGTTCAGCCACAGCGCCCCTTAGTTAATGGCAAATACGCGGTACTGTTGAATCTGAAAGCCGTTCCCGGCGTTGCTCACCGACTGCGCCACAAAGAGATCCAGCGTATTCGACACTGTAGAGTCAAACCCTGTGCCGACTGCTGGCGCGGTGTTCGGGGCCATACATCGTCCCGTGCCTGCGGCATTGTCGGCTGATCCTGATAACTGTGCGACCATCTGACCGTGCAGTGAGGCTTGCCCCATCAGGGTCGCCAGCGTGCCGTTGCCCACCGTGCGAGCCGTCAACATAATGTCAAACCACATGGGAATGGTCGTATGCGCCGTGGTGGTCAGGTTGATTGCCCCAGTGGTAAAGGCAATCACGGCACCCACCATGATTTGCATGGTGAAGGTGTCGGGGCCGGTCACGCGGTTACTGACTCCCGCCACCCCTTGAATATGCAGGCCTTTCCCTGGACGGTCAAAGAAGTTCGGCGGCAGTGTAATCAGTCCAGACGAAGCCCCCGCCAGCGCGGTAGCAGACGTAAACATGGACTTCGCCGTGGTATAGGTGTTGTACAACTGCCCAGCGGCGGTGAGATTGACCAGACATTCATTCCATCCTTGTGCGGACATAGATTCCTCCTACGAATACTGCACTTGGCGGGAGCCAGTGCGTGTGCCAATCGACGATAAGGTTTTCCGAAAGACCACCGTGCTAGGGATGGGGGTGGTGATCCCTGTTGGCGATTTGTAAAAGCGCACGGCAGGTGATTTTGGCCCCGCTCCGGGATAATCCGCTTGTGCCATATTGAGGAAACTGCCCTCTCGCTGCGTGGGTTCAAACCCCGCATCAGCCAGCGTGCCAGTTACGGTCATATCGTTCCCATACCCGCTGATATCTGTATCGGAATTGCATTCGACGCAATGTATTCTTCCTAGTGAGATGGAACGCGCATCGTTGTAATCGACGAGGGCTTCCGTAGCCGTGAGTTGTCGGTTCCACACACAGACCCATGCCAATGCCCCATTCAGCGATTTCGTGGCGAGATCCCCGCCGATTCCGTAGGCCAGCGTATTACTCCCTTCGGCCATCGTAAATGTGCCTGCGTAGCCGTTCGCCGTAAACGTGCAGGTCGTGGCGACTCCGTTGAGATAGAGGATGCCATCAGCCCCGGTCCCCGCTGATCGTGCCCAGGCAAACAGCACACGGGTCCATGATCCTGTGCCGAGTGAAGTATTCGAGACCCATGTCGGCCATTGCGACAGGCTGGTGTTGTCGAATCCCAGCGTGAGCGTAGAAGCGTTCACCGTAAACCGTGCATTGAGCGTGTGGTCGGTCGTAAACGGCTTTGCGATGCAACTCTGTTGTGCGGTGATGTTCAGCGCCGTCAGATTGACCCAAAACGCAAACGAGCACGCCGTAGCTCCATTGAAGCCAAGGTTCACCGACCCCCGGCTCATGTAGTTCGCGGCGTTGTTATCGAACAGGCGTGCCATAGTGGTTAGCGATAGCGCACGTAACAGGCCACATCTGCCGTGGTCGTAAAACCGAGATAAATGCCCGTGGAGGCCACAAAATCTATTGGGAAGGTGATCGGCGTGAGGACGGCGGCTGCTGCCACGTTCCACGTAAAAATGGCCGGGGATGTTTCGGTCGTGTTGTTGTAGAGAATAATACTGCCTGCCGTCGCCGCCGCATCGGTGCCAATGCAGGTAATGTCTTTCATGAATCCCGCTGTGGCTTTAATTTGTGTATCGGCTGTGACCGTCGCACTGAGCAGATAGCGTTGCTCTGTGACCATCACGCCGGTTGCACTCCCGCCGCTAGTAGCCGTTTGATCTTCGCCGGATATCTGTGTGACTAACGTCGTTCTCACGGCGTCGTTCGTCTCATCCATCGCCGTATCACCTGCGGGCGTCACCATCGAAGTCCATTGCCCACCGGACACGTTGCACACGTTCTGCACCAGCTTCCCCGCGATATAGACGGGCGCGGTGGTGTAGACGGTACATTCGGCCATCGCCTGCTGTGGCGAGAACACCCAACAGAGTCCAAGAACGAGCCACACAATCCGCTTAGTCATGGTTATATCCTTTGATCGCGTCTTGCCCCAACGCGGAGGCCAGACTGTTGCCATAGAGATGCACTGCCTTGAGATGCCCCAATCGTTTCGCTATATCCATCAGCACAAAGAACTGTTGTGCAAAGCTGAAATAGGCGTTGGTGGTCCGAAACACCTGCTCGCCGATCTCCACTTCATAACTGTCTGCCACTGCCCCGACTCCTGTAATACCTGAGGCGTAGCACCCCTCAGAAATGTGACAATCAAACCCGAAGATGTGCAGGGAGCGGCAGCCGAGAAAGAGGCTGGCACTCATGGCGGCGAGGCTCACGCTTCCCCCGGCATTCAACACCAGGCAATCGGTATAGCCGTGTTTGTCCCAGTATTCCGTCAGGGGTAAACCGCCCTGCGGGGTGTTGAAGATGTACAGCGGCAAGCCGTCCAGATGTTCGACACAGAACGGGTTGACTTGTGTGGCTATCAGATGCGTCACGCCTTTGACGGGCAGCGCCAAGGATTGCCGAATGTCCTCACTGGCATCGAGGCAGATCACATAGTCAGGGGTCAGATCATGTGAGACGCACCACTGATACATGCGCTCAATCGCCACGATCACCGCGCCCTGTTGCTTGAGTGTGCGGAGGACTTCTAACTGCCCATCCACCGACGGACCGCCACCAATGACGATAGCTTCGCGGCCTGTTTCCTTGCCTTCCAGCACGGCCATATCCGGCCATTTGCGTGAGAGCATGGTGTCAATGTTGGCCTTCCGCGCACTCAGCGGGAACTTGTTAAAGACTTTGATTTCCGGGATCTTCCGCTTCTCAGCAAAGATCCAATCCAGATTGGCGGACGCGGCCTGTGGATCGACCACTTCCCACGGTCTGACGGCACCCGTATATTTCCACAGGGACGTGATGTTCTCATCGCAGTAGAGGGCTTCAAATCCACAATGCTCCATGACATACGTCAGCGTGTCATAGGTGAATTGGTAGACATGCGCCTGCTGCCAGAGCCGCGTCAGATTGGCCGTCTTGAGGCCAGGGACGCCGATATACACCACGCCATCTTTGTTCATCAGACGCCGCACGGTATCGAGCATATGGGGCAAATCTAGGCAGTGCTCTAAGACATGATGCAGAATGACCACATCGGCCTTCTCACCTGTCACCAAGAGATCGTCAAAGGTGCCATGCCGAAGATTCAGCCCGTGCGCTTGTCCATAGGCGACTGACGTAGGATCGGCATCAATGCCCAGCACGCGGCATCCAATGTCCGCAAAGGCTTGGAGCATCCCGCCACGATTGCAGCCGAGGTCAATCACGCTGGTTGGGGTCACATCGAAGGCGCGTAACAACTCAAGGAGTGAGCCGCCGTCATTGTGGGCACTCTTAAATTCATGCTCTTGCGTGGTCTGTTCGTCGTAAATCTTGCGGTATTCCTGCGCGTAGAACTGGATGAATGCCTCTGCTGTCATGCGCGGAGAGGCGTAGAGCACGCCGCATGTCGTACAGCAATGCAGCTTATAGGGGATACCATATCGGTCTTGCTCAGTGACGAGGACGGAGCCTGTGTTCCCGCACACGCAGGACACAGACTCCATCGCATACTCGCCGGATATCATTTTGGCGCGCACCTGCCGGATGTAATAGTCCGACTGATCGCGTACGCCACAGGTGATATCCGTCATGATTAGGCTCCGACCATCCGATTGTATCGGAGGTAGATGTAACCTGTGCCGGCACTCGCCGCCGTGGTGTTCTGCCACACGATATTCACGCCGCTCGTGGCATTGGCGGGAATGTACATCTTCGTGATGTTCTGCAACGTGGCCGTGACCGCGTTGTTCAGCAACGTCCCGCGTGCGCCAAGGGTTGTCGATCCTTCATCCACCACACGGTAGCCCGTGACTTCCACGGTGCACCCCACAAGGAAGCCGGTCACTGTGGTGCTGCACCCCACATCCAAGACGGCGCCAGAAGCAGGGGTTGTCACCCGCAACCAAGCGTCAATCAAGCGAGAGGCTTGCGGCAAGGCCACGCCGGACCCCGCCACCACGCCTGAGGCGGTGGCAAACCAGGCGACAATGCCCATCTGTTCGATCCGGTCAGGATCGACGTTGATGCGGTGCGTGCTTGTCGTCACCCCCTGCAAGAACAGGGCAATCCCGTTCGCGGTGATGATCGACAAATCCGCTGAGGTCGTCGCCACATCGGTGAAGAACCGCACTTGGCCGTTAGAGAACGTCAAGGGGTTCGTGGCGCTGGTGCCTTGGGCATCGCTATAAATCGTCAGCTTCGCCGGGGAACTCGCCGTCAGGACTTGGCAGGTGCCAGTGGAATCGCTAATCGGGCGGTTCAAGCGCAAATCAAACAACTGAAACTGCCATTCAACATAATTGCTAGCCATAGTCAGAACTCCTTATCGTATGGACGGTTTCAGGGGGCCAGGCCATCCCGACCCCCGTGCGTTCCAGTCCGTTAAATGCCACCTTTCACATGCGCGTTGTACCAAAACAGGTCATTATTCGCGGTAGTCACCGTGAACGTGGTCCCTGAAATGGTCGCGCAATAGGCTCCTGTCGCACTGGTGCAACTGCCGCACTGCACACCGGTAATCACGGCGTTGGCCGGAATCGGCAGCGTAATGACCGTGCTGGTTCCCGATCCTCCGCCAATTCCAGACATCAGATGCGTCGTCTCACCAGTGACCTTGACTCTCACGGGTCCATAGGCTGTTTGTGCCATCGGTCCCTCCCTTAGTCAGCCACCGCAGCCGTGAACACATGGACTACGCCGTTATCTTCATCGGAGAGCGATGAATCAATGGCGTTGCGTCCATAGACCAGCTTGGCGGTGTTACGGATTTCATGGACCTCATACGTGACCGTATGGCCCAAATCCTGTTCCTGTTCGTTGAACTTCGGCATCTGGCCCCAGACCACCGTCCCCGCCTGCGCCCCCATAAAGAGGTTATGCGCGCACTGGATGGTGCTCGACACCAACTGCACGCGGTCATACTCGTAAATGAGTACGCCGTCATACGATCCACGGAACGAATTGCCGGTAAACAACGAGGAGTCGCGGTTGCCGTTCGGCGGCAGCAAGAGCTGCGCGTTGCGATAGGCCGCGTCATTGTCCACCATGTCACGCACCGCGTAGGGATGCGCCACAAAGACAAACCACTGCTCAAAATTCATCCCGACTTTCACGTTCATCGGGCGAATACGCGAGACGGCATTCACCGGAATCAACGCCTTGCGCTTGGCAATGCGAATGACGTTCGTGGTCAACTGGTCCGCTGTGTTGTCCACGTTGGTCAGCGCCGTGGTGTGGGTGCTGTTCCAATTGGAATCCAGCGCCCCGTACAGGTACCGTCCTCTGACGCGGCCTGTGGAGGTGCCGGACAAGGCGGCAATGATGTCCTCATCCAAGCGGATGCGAGCTTTCTCGACCAAGGCTTCGCGGCCCTGGTTGAGCAAATCCCAGCCAACACGCTTCTGCGACATCGGCACATCGTCAAACCGGACCAAATGCCGGATATTGTCGATGGTGATGCGCTGGTTATAGAACTCAACCCGTCCTTCGTTGCCGAGTCCGAAGGTGTTGCCACTCACGTAGCCACCCTTCAACTGCGAACGAATCCCGACGTTGATCGCATCCCCTGGCATCTTCGCCAAGTCCTGCTTGACCTGAATGACGGCATCCGTGGACGGCCCCATCAGGTTTTTCATCCACAACTGCCCGATATATTCTGCGGCAATCCGATCCTCCCATTGGGAGACGGTCACGCCGTGGCTCGTTAAAACTTCTGTGTAGGCCATCGCCTAAACCTTTCTAGCCCGCTGTCTTGCTGAATCCAGGGAACAAGCTGTCGAACACCAGTCGCGGTTTCTCATCAGGGGTGCCAGGTGTGACACTTGCCACCCCGCCAAGGCCCTTGATGGTGTCTAATGCCACGCCCTTGGATTTCATTTCTTTCAAGACTTTTTCGCGGACTTCTTTTTCCAGATTGGTGCGGACTTCCGTTTCAATGGCCTTCCGCATGGCATCAGGATCAGACCCGTACTTGGCCTTCGCCTCGGCTTCCTTGACGACTTTAATGGCTTCCAGAAGCGGCAATTTCGCGCTGAAGACCCGAGCCTGCACGGCGGGGTCTGCGTCAAACTGACGAAAGGGCGCATCGTCGGCCCATATCGTCTTCATGACGTACTCTTCGCCATATTGCTCAACCGCCGCCCAATGGGACGCGGCCACGCGTTCCGACTTCTTCGCCTCATCGACCAGGACTTCCGGCGGCATGACTTTCGGGGCGTCCTTCTGCTCATCGTAGGTGCCATCGAACTTCTTGCCCAACACCTCAATCTGTTTGGTAAGAGTGTCGATTTTGCGCTGCGTTTCTACATTGACTTGACGCTCGCGGGTGTAGGCATCCCGCGTGTCTTTCAACTGCTTATTGAGGCGCGTCAGCTCTTTCTGAGTTTTGTCCGTGTCTGCATCGGCGGCTTTCTCTTCGGGCTTGTCTGCCGACTCTTTGGGTGCTTCTGCTTTGGACTCAGGCGCAACCGCAACAGAAGATTTATCCACAGATTCAACAGGCGTGCTCGCAGGGACATGACCGACCTCCTCAGGGGTAACGGTGGGCGCACTATTCCCTAGTCCTAACGCGGTCAGGACTGATGGGGTGGTGCTGGTCTCAGATGCTGATGCTGTCGCTCTCGTACTCATGGTCTATGACCTCCTCAAGCCCTTCCGCTTGCGCGGGGATGGGCGGTTCAACTGACTCGGCATCCCTGACCTTGACATCTGCCAAGGGAAGAGGGACGCACTCCCAATGAATCACCTTGTCGCCAATCTGGAGCTTCTTCAGCCCCAAATCGTTCGTCAGGTCGTGGCGTTTCAAGAACGCTTGCGCCTGCCATTTCCCAGGCTTGCCACGGAACTTCTTGCCAATGGTCGCTTGTACCCGCTCGACATGCCGCTTGGCCTTTTCGTCATCACTGATCGGCGCATACTTGTTAATCGGCTGTTCAGGCATAAAGAAGTTCTCGCCGCATTCCTCTAAGAGAAACTTGGCCCAGTCTTCGTTCTCGACATGACATTGAGGATTAAACTCTAACTGCCCTTCGCGTTCGCTGCGTGAGACAAACGGGATAGGGGTGTTGAGCTTATAGGGCAAGGGTTTCGGTCCTCGATATTCCAGCAACATCATTTACCCCCTAAGAACACATACCGCGTATTCTTAACCTTCAGAATCCGCTCCCCGCGCTTATAGTCGTCGTCCATCTGCTCGACTTCATGCACATGGAGATTCAAGTCCTGGCCCTGAAACGCCCGTTCGGTTTCAACCGTCGTGGCGTGCGGGTCACTCAGTCGGCTGTGTGGGATCCTGATTTCTCGACTCACTTTGTATCCTCGCTGCGTGAATAGCGGCCACGTTTTTCATGGCGTTGGTTTCAAGCTCGACCCGCTGCCCGTGGTGCGTGGAAATCGCCGCAATCTTGGCGCGTTCCACATCGGCATCGGTCTTCATCTTCATCTTGATGATTTCGGCCTTGTTCTGAAGTGTGCTGGCCGCATCCGTCCCGCCCAGTCCTTGCATTTCGGCCTGCGCCAGCATGTCCCACTGGAACTGCTTCGCCATAATCGCCTTCTCTGCCGGCGTGAGTTCGTTCCACTGAAAGGCGACCGAGACTTTGGGTTGAATGGGTGGGGCCTGGCTCATCCCGTCCACGATTTGCAACAGGCCCTCTTTATTCCGCAGATCGCTCATGGAAATGAACAGCTTGGCCCACTGCGGCCCAAACTGAAGCACTTGCGGGAGCGTGGTCGCCAGGGTTTCAAACTGTTCGGCTTGCGAGGTCGTATGATCGACGGTATCCACCGCAATCAGATCGTAGATTTCCTCCCTCAAGCTCTCAAAATGTTCGGATGAGAGGCGAACGGTACGAACCAAGCCAGGGTCTTCCGAGATTTGGAAGACGACTTCATCGGTATAAAATTGCTTAATCATTTCGAGGGTGAGGACAGCTTTCATGCGGCGTGAACGCCGGATGTTGTCGTAAATCGGCATCACCCCGGCCTGATGGATCATCTGCAATCGCTGAATGCCCACTCCTGAACGCACTTCGGGGGCGGGGTTCAACTGATCTTCGCCGCTGATTCGCCGCATGCTCATTTTGGCTTCCTGAAGCATGGTCAGGTTGCCTTGCGAGATGTCGGCGTTTTCCTTAATCACGAAGCGGTCAAACTTGCCGTTCTCGACTTCAATCTGGCCGTCCATACGGGCCAGTTCGTTCGCCAATTCGTTCTTGTCGCGGATCGCGTTGCGTTCGTAGATCGTTTGTCGATTATTGAGCGACCACAGGGCTTTGGACCGTCGCGCATTGATTTCCCGCTGCGGGTCAATCAGGCCCGACACATAGCCTTGCGGCTCGCCGTCGATCTTGCGGTAGCAGTAGTACGGAATGAAGGGGAAGAGATTGCAGCGATAGGGAGAGGGTTTCGGGCCGTCCAGGAACAGCCCACCGCAGTACACGGCCACCCACATCCGGTCCACCGACCGTTCGGTAATGACGGACCCAGGCAGTTCAGCCAGCGCATCCTTGAGGGACGATTTCGTGACGCCGCGTTCTTTATAGACCGACTTGGTTTCACCCGTAGGCAGTTCGATCAAGTACTGCGTGGCGCGTTTCTTGTACCAAATCTCGACGGGACGAAAGCGCCGGTTTTTCACATCGTAGTAGCGGCCAATCTCCCAATTCCTGAGCTTGAGCGCGTCCGGGTCAATGTTGCTGAGATTGGCGAGGGAGGGTTGCGAGGTGCCTAAGACCTGTTGAATCAGCGCGGCTTTCTCTTCGCCCCACAGTTCGACGGCGATATCTTCATCAAACCACTTGGCGCGGCAGACATACCGCGCTTCGATGTTGATGTCATAGGACCGGCAGAACGGGTCCACAAACATGGTAAACGGATCTTCGCGCCGGTAGCGGACTTGCTGTTCACCCAGTTCGTTGCGGTGGACAATCGCTTCGACCCAGCCGATCCCGCCAATCAACTGGTCTTTGATG
>Ga0208783_10000132_pt1 | contig 42886 bp, 60 predicted proteins | sample DEB19_08_DNA_2_FD_184529 | JGI IMG/M metagenome (GOLD analysis project Ga0208783, IMG submission 184529) | Aqueous microbial communities from the Delaware River and Bay under freshwater to marine salinity gradient to study organic matter... | ecosystem: Environmental > Aquatic > Marine >... | reverse complement strand
TCCATTGCATAGATTCGAGCTTGGCGAACTTTGTCGATGCCATTGATACAAATGCCGAGCTTCATTACTATATTACAGACAAGGTTCCGCATCAATCCGATAGGACCATACTGACTAAAAACTGGCAACGATATGATATGGCAAGAGTTTGATATAACTTTAAGCGATAAGAAGCTTGATGAGATGGGAATTGATAAGTTCACAGACTCCAAAGCCATGGTGGCATTGGATAATGTCTATTCATTCCATAAATCCTATAACGATAACAATGATGAGGTGGTATTGATCATGTTCATCAATGGAGATTCAATGCAGGTGAATTGCTCATACGAAACCATGAAAAAAATAATGAAATGCAGATAGCACAGCACCTGATGCCGAATGGCATGGGAGCGCACAATGACTTCAGAGATGCCATCACCAACCTCATCCGAACCAAGAAGCTTCAGCGAATCATTGAGACTGGCAGCTATCTCGGTGAGGGTACTACTCAAGCCATCGCTGATGCTTTGGTGGGAGATGAGCAAGTCTGGAGTATCGAGGTTAATCCGAGGCATTACGAAATCGCTCGAAAGCGTCATCGCAATACGCCCATTAACTTCCTGCTTGGGCTTTCTATTGGGCGTTCTGATATCCCCACTTCTGTTACTTTCGATGTGCCTGATCACATTGTCATTGATCATTTGGACCATAACCGAGAGCTACTTTACAAACAGGAAATAAACTTCAAGGGAGCTGATGGATTGCTTCATTATGTCTTGGCCAAGCTTGACTTCAAGCCTGATTTAGTTATCCTTGACAGCGCAGGCCACATGGGATTACAGGAGTTCAGATATCTGATGGATCGCGTGGAACCAGGCTTCTATTTGGCCTTGGATGATACCAACCATGTCAAGCATTACCAAACATGTGAAAGCCTCAAGACCGTGGATTGTGACCTAATTTGGTCAACAGACCAGGGCTTTGGCAGTCGCATTTATTATATCAAATGAGGTACGCCTTAACCATAGTTTACAACGCCAAGCACCATCTGCTTCACAAGGACTTTGCCGAGCGCATGGTTTCCATGTTCGACAAGTGGGTGATTGTGGAGGGCTTCAGCAGGAATGGTGGCTCAACGGCGTGGTGTACTTCAATTAGACCTTTATCGCAATCCAACGATGGAACAATTGAGACTTGTCAAAATTTGGCAAGTCAATATCCGACAAAAGTCTTATTTGCCACATCCCAAACAGGATGGCCTAGCAAGGATGCGCAGGTAAACAAAGGAATCGAATTACTACAAGGCAATCCTGATGGATGGCTTTGGCAGGTGGATGCCGATGAGCATTGGACTGAATCGGACTTGACCGAGGCTGAAACTATGCTTGGTAGTGGCTCAAATACTGCTGGAGGCTTTCAATTTTATCATTATCTTTGCAAGGATAGCGATGGCAGACAGTTGGTGGGGAAAGGATCTTGGGGCGATGGCATTAGTACACGATTGTGGTGGTGGCATGGACAGAAGTTCATTACCCACGAACCACCAATCATGGAAGGGCAGGATGGCTACAAGGTCTTACCGCAAAAGTATCATCACTACTCCTATTACTTTGAGCAAGATGTTGAATTCAAAAGCAAGTATTATAAAGGTTACAGGCCAGTGTTGCAAAATTGGCAACAGTTGCGCCGCAGCCGATATAACTATCCCATACCTGCCAAGACATTGCTCGGAACAGGCACAACGGTTGACCTCACTAACTCTTATATAACTACACTATCATGAAAGGATGTTCATCTTGCGGAGGTAGTAAGCCTAGGACTAGGCCGAAGCCACCCACTAAACCCAAGTTCTAATGTTGACCCCTGAGCAGTTATCCTATTTGGTCGATGAATTGACATCGATACGCAATAAAGGGCAGAAGTCCAAAGGAATCACCTTGTTTCGGCAGGATGATGACCATGGCCACCACTTGCCTAGTTATTATCCTGGTTACAACCTATCGGCTAAATGGCTCGATCAAATCAGGATACATGCTCAGAAAGGGGTATTCCCCTACGAACTATTCGCCAAGAACGCGCCAAATCAGACTCCCAAGGAGTATGAATATGTGAAGGCGAACTTCAAGCAGACCACTCTCCAAGTGTTCAAAGACATGGTTGATACCTATGGCCGAGCTTACCATGAGAATAACTGGAGCATCACCTACACGCCTGATGCAGATCAGTATGTCAACACCGATACTACCCTAGCGCGTTACCTAGACTCCGAGTTCCCGGAATATGGCAGCTTGGATCAATTCGTGTTCACCTTCCTGCCTCCATTGAAGCTCATGGATGCAATGGGAGTGGTGGTGGTGATGCCGTATGAACTTGACACGGTTGAGATTGAAGGCGAGGAAGTGCTTAACCCAGATGCCTTGGTTGAGCCTTACACCAAGTTCTACCATACTACTCGCGTGCTGGCTTATGATGAGGAATATGCGGTGATAGAAAGCGAAGAGCGCAGCGAGGTTGAGTACAATAACAAGATGGTCATGGATGGGATGGTTTATCTCATTTTTGATGACCAATGGATATACAAGGCCATCCAAGTAGGAAAGAAGGTTGACAATCAATTCGAGATAATCGAATGGTTCAACCACGCCACTGGAATGGTTCCTGTTAAGCGCGTGGATGGTATCAGCATCCAAATCGATGAGACCATGATGCAACAGTCTCCGTTCCTATACGCTACTGATGTATTGGATGAGGTTCTGTTGGATGCCGCTTTGCTTCGTGGAATCAAGCCGACCTGCACCTATCCTTACCGAGTCATGATTGGCGATCCTTGTCAGTTCCAAATCAAGGTGGATGGCGAGAATCTGACCTGTGATGGTGGCTGGCATTACCGAATGGATGGTGGCAAGTCGATGTGTCCAGAATGTAACGGCTCAGGATTGAAGGACAGAATCAGTCCTTATGGAACCTTGCTCATAAAGCCTCAGACCAATACTTCCCAAGGCGATAACATCAGCCCTGATTCAGCTATATTCTACGCAGCTCCATCCACTGAAACGCCTCGATTTCTGCGTGAGGAGATTGCCCATAACATGAACCAAGCCTATGAGATTCTACACCTCAAGAAAACCAATAACAAGGTCCAAGGCGGTGAAGGCATCACAGCTACCGAGGCGGCATCTGACCAAAAGGCACTCATCGCTGGAATCAAACAGAACTGTATGCAGCTGTTTGATATGTACCAATGGTGCATCGATATGGTTGGATTGATGCGATATGGTGAGAATTATCGACAGCCTACTATCAAGCGACCTGTGAATTATGATTTCTACCTTGAATCGGATTATTTGGCTCAGATCAATGAAGCCATCATGGCCAAGCAGCCTCCATTCGTTATTCAGTCTATCATCTATAAATACTTGCAGACTCTTTATTATCCTGATGTGCAAGGCCAGCAGATATTCAGTTTGATCAGTCAGGCTGACCGACTCTTGACCATGACCTTGGATGAGATAAATCTTAAGCTTTCCAAAGGCTTGGTGGATAAATGGGAAGTGGTCCTGCATGATTCGGCAATTAACTTGGTTAATACTTTGATGATGGAGAATCCTGCATTCTTTGAGCAGGACTTCGATACTCAGTTGGCTCAATTGGTGGAGCGTGCCAAAAATATCGCAGCCAATATCCAGTTAACTACCGCTGCTCCTTTCAACGCTCAATCCTTAGTTAGCAACATAGTAGCAGGCATCTAATGGCAACGATTAGTGAGCTGATAGCTGAGAAAACGCGGCGGCTCACCACCGTTCCAGATGAGTATTTAACTCAGGTAGAGATAGCCCAGAAGAAGCTATTCCCACAGATTGTGGACATACTTCGGCAGCTCACTGTTGACTCGGCAGGTAATTTGGTTTTGAATAGTTCCAACCTTGCCTTGGCTTCCGATGTGAAGCAATTGGTGCAGCAGATTCTTTCCGATTCGGAATACATCACGGCGGTTAGTGAGTATGCCAAGCAGATGGGTGAACAAGCGAAAGTCAGTAATGACTTATTCGCCAAGACTTTTGATGATTTCACTCCCAGACCTGTAAGTCAACAACTGCTGAGAACCACCCAGCGAAACGCGGTTGACTTGCTTGTCAATGCCATCGGAAACCAACGCTTCGCCGATGTGGTTCGAGAGAATATCGAAACCGCCATCAGCTCCAATGCAGGTTTCACGGAAACGGTCAGGCAGCTTCAGACCATTGTCACTGGTGATGAGGAAGTCGATGGAAAGCTTTTGCAGTATAACAAGCAGATTGCCCATGATACCTTCGCCATTGCCGATAGGAATTATACCAGTGCGGTCAGTGAGGAATTGGAAGCTGAATGGTTCTTTTATTCGGGCAGTGAGATAGAAACCACAAGACCGTTCTGCTCAAATAGGCATAATAAATATTTTTACTACAAAGAGATTGAAGATTGGCCGACCTCAGATTATAGTGGTGGTGGAGTAAGCAGTGGTCAATGGACAGGCCAAATACCTGGAACAAATTCCAAGACCATCTATTCCTATGCCGGTGGTTACAACTGCCGACACTCGATTATACCTGTATCGATTCGCAGAGTGCCTGAAACTGTGGTTAGGGAAGCCATACAAAAGTGGGGTTTTGAACCCACTCAGACCGAGGCTGATTTGCTTGGATTATAAAAGCCGCCTTACGGGGCGGCCAATCACAAACAACCAAACGGAACAAATATATTACTTTTTTCTTCTGATGCTGATTTGGTCAAAGCATAGCAATGCCAAACATAGCATGAATAGGCAATATGATAGTATCATGTGATGATCCACCACCAAATGATAACGCAAGCCGTTACTACTATGGGCCAGAAACATCCATCAAATTTATCCTTGATATATTTCATATCACAATTATAATCATAAAATAGTATCTTTGTTACTTATATTTGCATAAAAATCACCCCTTTATGAACCATCTAAAGAAAGCAACAAGCATGAAGACAGGTCGGGTGGCCATGCTTCCACCATCCATCTACAACAATCCTGCTCGCATGGCATCGGGTGGATGGGTGCTTATTGAAACGCCACCAAGAGAAATCGTGCAGGTAAGCGAGAACAGATATGTGATTCTTGAAACCAATCAGACAGCTCCAGCTGAGCCGACTGTTGATACCCTAACATCGGAGCAACCGACATCCGAAGAACCAAAGAAGAAAAGTCGGAAACCAAAACAAACTACAAATGATAGACCTGAAGCAGCTGAATGAGTTCGCAGGAATCGAAGCGGAAAACTTCGACCAATTCAAGGAGCAATTCCAACAAAAGTTCGTACTTAAAGAAAATGTGGTCAAGGATCCTGACCTGACATCAGCCATCACTGGCAAGGTGATGGGAAGCCAAATGACCAAGATCAGGCAGATGTTCAAGGAGGAAGGCATTGAAATCACCGAAGAGGAAACCAAGACCATCAAAAAGAATGAGGAACTGTTTGCTCTTGGCATGAACAAGCTGAAGGGAACCTATATAAACCAAATCGAAGATGTCAAAAAATCCTCCGCACTTGGATCAGATGAACGGTTACGCGAATACGAAACGCGTATCCAAAAAATTGAGAAAGAAAAAAACGACATCAAAGCAGCTTGGAAAAGCACTGGCGAGGAGTTTGAAAAATACAAGTCCGACATTTCCACTGCAATGAAGCAGAAGGAGATTGACTATAAAGTGGCAAAAGCCAAGGAATCACTGAAGCTTCGAGCCAAGATAAACGAGGCAGAGCGTGCAGGATTCGAGTCTATCCTCAAGAACCGCCTAAAATTCGACATGGATGATACAGGCTCATTGATCATCATGAACGCTAATGGTGAGCGCATCAAATCCAAGGTCAAGGCTGGAGATTTCATGCCTGCCGAAGAGGCCATGCAGGAGATAGTGAACGAGCTTGGACTTGGCGAAACCAACCCACATGCTGGCAAACCTGCTCCACAGGTACCAGTCATGAACCAAGGCTTCGGTCTTGGCAACCGCAATCCTAGACCCATGCCGAACCAACAGGCACCGGCAATGGCGGCAGGAAAGCGCATACATCCTAGGGCTTCTAAGTAGTGCAATTTAATTAATGGTTGGAAGGCTGTGAGAAATCACGGCCTTTTTCATTATATTTGCATCGGTGCGTGCCACTGCAATAGTGTGGATTTGTTGCAAGCCACGGCAATATCGGGCAAAATCAACTTATTCTAAACATTTAAATCCATACTAAACCATGTCATGTTCTTCAACTCTGCTCGCTTGCCCTGATGTGCAGCTTGAGCTAAATTCTTACTTCACCACTTGTAATGTCGCTACCCTTGGCCGCGATTCGGCTTTCTTGGGCATGTTGACCTCTCCTGAGAATGTATCAGGTATCAACCAGGTTGTTAACCCAGGTGGTGCCAAAACTCGTACTGTAATCCTTCGCTACGATTCAGGCATTCCAGTTGCCAATGTAGAAGAGGTAACTGAGTGCAACTTGGACTGTGCCGCTACCAACCAAGGTGGTGACAACTCCGCTGAATACTCAATGGATATCTGCCAAAAAGTTAAATACGGCGAATCTTACTCCGTATATGATTTGGCTACCATCTGCCGTTCAAACCAAGACTTCATCGCTGCTCGTTTGAACGCAATGGCTGGTGCCATCGAACAGAAAATCGCTCAAAAGACAGCTGAAGAATCAGTTGCTTTGGTAGGCGGTTGGGCTTCTGATGTATCCAATGTGACTGGTGCTGTTAAGCAAGTAGCTACCAAAAATGGCACTGCTTTGAACCCTTACTTCTTGCCTGAAATCGACCTTGCTGCAAAGCAGACTGGTTACTGCGCTCCTATCGGAATCTTCGGTGGTTCTGAACTTTACCTTTCAACTGACCTGTTGAATGTAGGTTGCTGCGGAACTGATGGCATGGATCTTATGGGCATCATGGGCCGCTATGGCAAAGTGGTTGCTTGGGATCCTTATATTGTTGATGCTTTCGCTTCCAACAACTTGTCTTTGATGACCCAACTTGGAGCCATGCAGTTGCTTGTTTACACTGTAGGAACTGAAGCTTCTTTCAGCCCACTTGCTTCCGGTGCTTCCAGCAACTTCGAGATCATCCCATTGACCACTCCTCGCTATGGCATCCCAGTTGACTTGATTGTATCAAACAACTGCGGTCAGATCAGCATGACCATGCAGACTTCAACCAAGCTTGTTGCTTTGCCAACTGACTTGATCTGCTCTGGTGCTTCTGCTGGTGTGAACTTCGTGAACTTGCTCGAAGTTAACAACGCGTAATCCTGTTTCATTCATTAATTGGGAGGGGCTGTAAAGGCTCCTCCCTTTAATCATATCCGCATGGAGTGTTTCAAAGACCTTATACAAGTCAGGGACCTATGTAACGCCCCTGCTCCCAAAAGCTCGATTTACATCGATGATGTAGGCGTTAGCTTGGCGGATATCGAGAGCTTCATCACGGCTCAATACAGCACAGCTGAAGAATATTTCAACGCAAGGGTAGACCATGCCGTGCGTGAAATGTCTCAAACAATCTACAACTATTTCCAAGGGCAATATAACGCCCAAAGCCTGGTTGATTCACATCGATTGGGGATTTACAACGGCACTCAATCCGTAATCGCTGGCAACGGCAACTATCGCGGAATTGAGATGAGCTTCAACCAATCCGATACATTCTACAAAGTCAGTATCGGTGAAATAAGCCTTCTTGTTGACCAAACCACTACGGTTACTGTGGAAGTTTGGGACTTGAGGCAGAACCTGTTGCTTGATACAATCGACATCGACACAACCGCTGGAGTAATCTCTCGCGGCTACCTTCATAAAACATACTACTCCGACAAGCAGCCGTTGAACCTGTTCATCGGTTATGATACCACCGGGATAGGAGCGTACACAACTCCAATCAAATCGGGTCTTTGCTGCGGTAAGATTTCCTGTAACAACAGCTATTTGTCAGCCTATGGAGCCGAGGTTAATGGTTCTTTCTATGATGATAATGTGACAGGCTTGAATCATTCAGCAGGCATGAGCTTGGTCTATGATATCGCTTGCGATCACATGGGTTGGATTTGTTCCCATGCGGAAAACCTCGCACTGCCGTTGGCTTATAAGACCGCCGAGATCCTGGTGGCTGATGCTGCCTATAACACTTCAGGCGAGCGTGCCACTAACCACCATACCATCAACATAGACCAATTGAAGGAACGCCACAGCTTCTATGTGAACAAGTACAAGGAAATCATGAGCAATTGGCTTGGCAACATGCAGCTGCCTAATAACCGCTGCTTCCAGTGTAACACTCCCATCAGACATAAGATCACCCTGCCATGACCATTGAAGAGTTCAACCTAAAGCTTAAACAGGCATTGCTTGAAATTCAAGCCAATGATGTTCCGCTTCGGTTGGCATCTTATGGCTCGGTGGCGGAAGTTTCGCTCAGGGTATTCACCAAAGGCGGCAATGCTGATGGTGGTCAGATAGGGCAATACAATTCCACAGATCCCATTTATCTTAATCCCAAGAAGGCTTTTGGTGGCTCCAAGCTTGGAACGCCAAGGGGCAAGAATGGAGATACCAAGTTCAAGAACGGCAAGCCTCATGCCACCGTATATCTTGATTCTTACAAGGATTACAAGGCTATATTGGGTAAACCATCAGGAGGCGGATTTGTCAACCTGGAACTGAGCGGAGACCTCAAATCGGACTTTGAGAATGGTTCCGTTCCGACTCCTACCCAATTAGGTCCGCATGAATATGCAGTCCAATTGAAAAGGAATGTCAATATCGATAAGGTCGCTGGCTTGGAATCTCGCTATGGAAAGATATTCGCTTTGACCAATCAGGAAGTCGAAAACTTTATTGAAGATATTAAATTTGAATTCGCTAAATTATTCGGAGGCAAAGCATGATAAACGACCTTTTTTGTGACATATCGGATAAGTTGATGGGTACCGGATATTTCGATACTGTCTATGAGTATTGCGAAATCATCAAGCGTACCGATGGAACACTGCGCCCCATGTATTACAAGGGCTTTAAGGCAGGTTATGTAGATGTCCAGAATTTCGACAAGAATGGCACGGCATACATCCGCAAGCGTGGAAATGTATCGGTTCAAATTGATAGGAACGCTACTCGCCTGACCAGCTGCACCGATACGGTTCAGATGATCACGGCTACTTTCCCACTTCGCTTGGTGGTTGCTGTTCCCAAGGCGCAGCTGGAGGATTCGCCCCTAGTGGATGACATCATAGCTGCCGAGCTGATTGGAGTGCTTCAGTCCGATATGCAGTCAACCGCCACGCTTATAAACGCGGTTAGTGTTGTCTGTGCTGTCTCAGGTTATGACACCGATTCAGTCACGATTTGGGAGGCTGAGAATAAAGGAGTGCTGTTGGATGAGACCAAGGTTTACCGATTCGCCTATGTGGCGATTGACTTTAATTGTGAAATCAAAGGCGATGTTACTTGCCTTCAAAACTGCCTGAAAAATGAGTATTGATTGCTGCAAATCTTATGTGGGTAAACAAATAATCGGGCTGCTACCGAGCGAATCGGTTGAGCCTTGTTTGTATTATCTGGTTATAAACTCTCAGGATTTGGGAGCATTTAATTGGACAGGTTGGACAATTGATGGAACTGATGTTTATTTATCAGGATATTATTGGTATCCAAATAATGCTGGAGGTCAATCCCTAATTGTATCTTACATTGGAACCCAACCAACTACCGTTACATTAGATGATGGATTTGGAAATCTATACCCATTTGATGTTAGAGAAGTAACTGTATTTGGTGGTTCATGCGAGAATGTTTGCTATCAGGCCAGGTTTGATTATGGTTATAATCTTGGTTTTATTGATTTCTTTCAATTAGGTGGAGCTACACCAACAGCATTAGCCTCAATAAACATAGATAATGAAGTTCTTTTAGAAGGCTATATAAATACATTGTTAGGAACTACAAATGCCGATGTCACATCTGTTTGGGATGGCTTTAATTATGTAGTAACCATCAACAACGCTTATAATCTTGGTGGATTAACATTTAATACTGGAACTCCAAGTGAAACTTCATTCAATGTTTTACCATGTGAGATAACGCCGCCTGCACCGGTGCCAATAACATTACTTAATATTTATCCTGGAGCATCTGCTGCATATAGCTTGCGTAAATTATCAACAACCTATAGTGGTTCAGCGATAAGGGTCAGGAGATCATCTGACAATACAGAGCAGGATATAGGATTCAGTGGTCTTGACCTTGATATATCAGCTATAGTAAATTTTGTAGGACTTGGTAACGGTTTTGTGACTAAATGGTATGATCAAAGTGGAAACAATAATCATGGTCTACAAACAATTGCAAATGATCAGCCAAGAATTGTAAATTCAGGAACAATTGATTTAGTAAATTCAAAACCAGCAGTAAATTTCATTTCATCTGACTTATTTACATTGACAGCATCAATAAATGGTAATACTGATTATTCTTGTTTTACTGTAGGTAGAAGGCCAGTTGCTTCAAATAGACTTGTTTATTTTGGAACATCAGATGTAAGTTCTGCTCCTTATGTATTAATGCATTTCAATGATGGTAAGCATTATATTTCAAACAGGACCAAATATGGTAATTATGCTGAAACAAGTACAAATCAACTTTTATTAAGTTCATTCAATATAAGTACAAACTTGTCAGCCTATCAAAATGGAGTTTCAAAAACATTGACCATTTCTGCCTATGCATCAGCAGGAAATTTTAATCAGATTGGAAGATCAGGAATAGCGACAGGATTTAACAGCACAGGATATATACAAGAAGTAATATTTTATGCAAATGACCAATCTTCAAATAGAGTTGGAATTGAAACTAACATTACAAATTACTACGGAATCTAATGCTTTACCTAATCTACGCCACTTCTCAGGATGCCATGGACCGAAGCGATGAAATCGCCACGGAGCTTGGCTGCGACCAAGCAACCACCACCTATTGGTACGGATGGATAACGCATCCTACAATGCCTCCTTTTACCGCTTTGATGATACCTGAAGATCAAACTAACTACTTAAATCCATCAGAACAATCACTACTCCAAACTGAGGCCGAAATGCAAGCCAATGGATGGTTTGACAATCCACAACCATGACAACTAAGGGGAACACTAATGATATAAGCTGGGTCAAGAATATTGTGACATGGGCCTTGCTAGGCATAGCCGCATATCAATTCAGCTCGCTAACAGGCAAAGTGGAGAAAGTCCATGAGCTGGTAATCAAACATGATACCAGGCTCGATAACCATAAAGAGGAAATCGACAGGCTTCGGGAAGCGGTGGAGGCGAATCGCACACAGTTATCTCAAAGGCATTGACATGGAATTATATCTGACTCGACAAATGAACGGCCTCTATATGCTGACAAAGTATAAGCCAGTCATATGTGAGGTCGAAGGCAGAGGCTACAAGGATGTCTATGTACCCTGTGGCGATCCCATCGGCATCAGAAACTTTTGCGATACAATTCTAAAAGTCGTAAATTTAGAAGGGCATTTAAACCGCCTTGAATCAGTACAAGTGTTTCTAACAGGTAATATCATATTAAAATGAAAAATTGGTGGGAATCTAAAGCAATCTGGGCAGGCATGGGATTAATCGGCTTGGCCCTGTTACATTATTACAAAACTGGTGATTTGACAAAAGCCACCGAACTCATCCTGACAGCCCTTGGAATCATTGGCATAAGAATGGGTGAAAGAAAAATTCTATGAATCTTTGTTTGGTTAAACCGTGCCGCCTCTTGATTATCATAGGGGCGGCATTATTTTCTTTAAATTCTCAAGGCCAATCCTTCAAGCTAAAGGAGCATAAGACTAGCCTACTGTTCACATTCGCCAACGGTCTTGCCGATGGCACCAGGGATGCGGCCATGTTCCACATGAACGATGCCAAATCCAAATGGTGGAACTCCGATGAGAGCTGGGAGAATAAGTACAAGGACTATCCAAACGATATGAGTCCTGCCTTTTGGGGTTCAACCAATGTGCTGGTATGGACCACCGATGCGCCCCATTTCTTCAATATGCTTTCCAACCAATCCATGTCATTCGCCATTGTTACATATCCAGGCAACTCTGGAAAGTTCAAGCATATCGTAAGGGATGCCATTATATACAACATGACAAGGCAGATGGGTCATTCACTTATGTACAAGGTAATCCTAAAGTGAAACTGAGAGAAATCATATTGCTGCTTTTCCTGATAGTCTTCGTGGCCATCTACATCGACCTGCGCAGATCTGGAGCGTTAAGCTTCAGCAACACTTCATACAGCTCGGATACGGTCATCGTGAACCTACCGCCTCAGACCATAAACTTTCCTCCCGGTCAGCCCATCAACATCATCAATCAGCCAATGCCATCTAATGTGGATACAGGAGCCGTTTTAAGGGCTTTCTTCAGCGAGGTGACATACTTGGACTCCGTTGATACTGACACGCTTAAAATAGTCTTAAAAGAGGTAATAAGCCAAAACAAGATAGTGTCGCGTGAGCTGACCCATCGCCTCAAGATTCCAATCAAAACCATTACCAATGTCTACAACCGACCATCCATGCTCATGGTCGGTGGCAATGTGACCAAGACCGACCAAGTATCCTTACAGGGATCGGTAGGTTATCTGACCAAAAAAGATGTGTTGATTTACGGCACTTTCGACCCATCAACCAGGCAATGGGGAGTCGGCGCAATGGTGCCTATACGAAGGTCAAAAGGACCTTTTTCACCTCCTGCCAATAGGTAGCATTGGAGTAATCCGTTATAATTTTCTTATCCACCTCATCCAATGCTTTGGAGCGTGACTGCTCGGCAAGTTTACTATAAGTATCGAACCAGTGCAGAAAGAATATCTCCTGGGCTTTTTGTTTGGGGTCAATCATCCTATCCTCAATAATTGTTTGCGGTTGTTTCCCCTGCCTCTGTAACTCACATGAACCCAAGCAGGATTCAAATCATCGCCATACTCCCAAATCAATTGGTCGAAGTCCACATTCACTTTCAACCAATCGTAAATCATCTTGTTGGTGATGCCGTTATGGAGCATGTCGGCATCAATATCAATGGCCATGCCTTTAACATGCTGGCTGGTCTTACTGCCTCCAATGGCCTTATTTAGTTTCTCGCAGCGGTAAAACGAACTGATTCCAATGGGTTTTCTCCACCACCTTCTGAGAGGGTCATAACAATTCAAAGCTACCAATCTCATGGCCTCAATCTCTTTAGGACCTGGCATGTTTGAAAGTCCCAACCGTATCGCCGTTTGGCTCTTGGTCGCTTCCTCCAGCGTGATGTATTGACTGATCTGCATCTGTGGAAATGAATTGTAATTGGATATTGGCGGCCATGTCATCCATCCTCTTGCGGAGCTGCTTGGTATAGCCGATGAGCTTCATCTTCTCTGCGAAGTTCAAGTCAGGGTCAATGTCAAGCAACCGCAGGACATTGCGCCGATGCTCGCTCAACATGTTGTGGATTTCGAGATTATTCATATCAGTTCCTTTACATTGATATCGTAATCTTTCATCATGGTCTTGATCTGCAAAAGCGTATCCTCAACCCCATCTATATAGGTTTGGGAATCCTTGTCAGTGACAACATTCTTGAACACAAAACCACTCTGAATATTATCCAGAAGGATAGCCATTTCAAAGCTCTTGGTATAGCGCATGAACTCCTTCTTATGCTCAGGATTGGCGAGGTTAAACTCTAATGTGACCTTTATCATGGGCTAAATTTAACCACTTCCAAGTCTGTTCCAACCCCTCATAGATATTTATTTTACTCACCCATCCGAGCTGGTTGATACGGCGCACATCCAATAGCTTGTGCATAACCCCTTCAGACATGCTCCTGTCGAAGCTGATTGAGCCACGAAAACCACTCACCTCGCAGATGGCATCCACCAGCTCTTCGATGGTCATATCCCTGCCGGTGCCTACATTGATGTGTAAATCATCGGAATAATTGCACATTAGAAAGTGCATCGCCTCGGCTAGATCATCCACATGCATGAACTCTCGGCGAGCCTTACCGCTTCCCCAAACATCGATATGGTCCATCGTTTGAGCCTTGCGCATCAGCGATGGAATCACATGACCTGTCTCGATGTTGAAGTTATCATTCGGGCCGTATAAGTTACACGGCATGACACTGATGAAGTCACAGCCATATTGCCTCCGATAACTCTCCACCATCTTAATGCCTGCAATCTTGGCAACGGCATAAGGCTCATTGGTCTGCTCCAAATAGCCACCCAACAGATATTCCTCTTGGATTGGCTGTGGACAGTGTTTCGGATAGATGCAGCTAGAACCAAGGAACATGAGCTTACGCACATCGAACAAATAGGCCGCATCTATCAGATTCGTTTGAATCATCAGGTTATCATAGATGAAGTCAGCCCGATGCTGGTTGTTGGCCTTGATGCCTCCGACCTTGGCAGCGCAGATGAACACATACTCAGGCTTGGCTATCCTGAACCAATTACAAACCTCGTTCTTATCGCATAGGTCGAACTTCTGACTTGGAACTATGATGTTCTTATAACCTTTAGAAGTCAGATACTCCATCAAAGCCGAACCGACCATGCCTGTATGGCCTGCGATATATATCCTGGCATTTTTACGCATCCATCATGTCATTAATCAAATCATCCAAAGTAAACTCATGCGCCCAACCCAGCTTTTCATAAGCCTTGATGGAATCGCCTTGCAGATACTCCACCTCATTGGGGCGGTAGTACCGCTCATCAACCCGAACCAGAATCCTGCCACTGTTGTCCATTCCAACCTCATAAGCTCCTGTGCCAACCCAGTGTATCTTGACTCCGAGCTTTGCAAAGACCTTCGTGGTAAATTCGCGGACCGTGCATACTTGTCCAGTGGCGAGAATCCAATCTTCGGGCGTGGGGTGCTGCATCATGAGCCACATACCCCTGACATAATCCTTGGCATGACCCCAATCCCTGGTGGCATTGAGGTTGCCTAGCTTTAAAATATTCTGCTTACCATTAAAAATAGCCTTGGCAGCATCCACAATCTTGCGCGTGACAAAGGTTTCGCCCCTTAAAGGCGATTCGTGATTGAATAGAATACCGTTCACGCAGTGCATGTTATATGCTTGGCGATAGGTTACCATCAGATGGTGAGCCATCACTTTGGCACAAGCATAGGGTGAGCAAGGCTGAAACGGAGTCACCTCGCTCTGTGGTGCCGGAGCATTGCCGAACATCTCACTGGTACCTGCCTGATAAATCTTGCAATCTAGGCCAAGCAAACGGACCGCCTCAAGAATGCCGAGAATCGCGGTTCCGTCTACATTGACCGTGTAAAGTGGCATTTCAAAACTAACCGCCACATGGCTTTGAGCGGCTAAGTTGTAAATCTCATCAGGTCGAATCTGATTGATCAGCTGCATCATATTGGCAGAATCAGTCACATCGCCATAATGCAGATGGAAGTCGGGATGCTCATAGAACTTATCGACTCGCTGAGTATTAAGGCTGCTCGCCCTGCGTTTGATGCCGTGGACCTTGTAACCTTTGGACAGCAGCAGCTCGGACAGATATGCTCCATCCTGACCTGTGATGCCAGTGATTAGGGCTATTTTCCGAAGTTGACCCAAGACTCTTTCCAGTTGAAATGAACTGCAACGGCTGCCAACCAACCTGAGAAGCTACCAAACCTCCACCAATTGCGACCCCGCTTAAGCTTGTCCATCGCGCGCTGGTTCTCCAAGGCCATGTTCATGTTAGCGGTAGATAACGAATCATTCCAAGCACTCATGGAATTGATTTGGCTCTTCAAGGTTTCGCGAGCCGATTGACTCTTGGCAAGGTCAACATAGATAATGGCCAGTTCCGCCTTGGCTTTCTTCAGTTCGATACGATCCAGGTCGCACTGTTCCAAGTCAGCGACCATCAGTTCAAACAAGTATTGAGGAGTGTAGATCAGGCTATCACTGCTCGATGACATAACGCTTTGTGAGTAACTGAACGAACTGCTCAGAAGCGCGGCGATTAACATTAGTCTTTTTAACATATTTAATAACGGTTTCAGGGGTTTGATTAATTAGTTGTTGATTAGCCATCATTAGCTCGGTGTTCTGCTCTAGGAGCGTATCCACTTGGGCATTCAGACTGTTGTATTTGTCCTTCCATTGGACACATTCGCCTCGCTTTTCCGTGAGGTCTTCGATTAATTGTTGGGTATGGTCTTCAGCGACCTTGAGCCGCGTTCCCAGGAAGATCACCCCAAGCAGCAGTACGCCGCATGCGATTTTGTAGATCATTTGGTTTTTGTTTTATGGTTAAAATATTGCATTCGCTTTGCGCCAATCCTTGATGATTCGCCTCAATTTCTTGGCCGATTCCTGGTCGAACTTGTCATACTCAACCATGTGGTTGAATGTCTCCTCATCTATACCGGTGGCCAATAACATCAGCTTTTTATTCATTCCAAGCTCCATGGAGTCAAGGATCAGGTCGGGTAGTTTTGTCTCAATCATTGATTAACTTAATGAGTACCTTCTTTTCGATTTGAAGGGCGAAAGATAATCTATCCAACTCATCCAATGACAATAATTGTGGAGCTTTCATGGCATGATAGAACTTGTTGCGTGGGATTCCTGTCCTCTTAATAATATGCTCGTTCTTCAGCCCTGTGCTTTTAATCAGTTCCTTTAGTTTTGACATGGGCGCAAATGTATATAAATGTAGTTACAATAACCAAGCATTAAAATTAATTGTGCTGAAAATCAGCCAAATAAAAAAATATAGGGTTTTTTGTTGCGTGGTTACAAAATTGTACTAATTTAGCAGCATCAAAACCAAACAAACCCATGAAACCACTATTCGCTTTCGCTGCCGCATTCCTAGCAATGGCCGCAGCAGACCAAGATCACATCATCACTGCACTTGTCATGATGTGCATATCCGTTTACTTCTTCCTAAAAACATTAGAGAAAAATGAGCATCGAGGACTTTAACAAAAAAATCATCACTAAACAACCAATCAAAACAGAACAAAATGACACCATCCAAACCAACATCAACTGGAGCCTCATCGAGCGACTCCGAGCCTACTGGCTCATCAACGGACCAAACACCGACCAACAGTGTCGCGAACACCTCAAGCGAGTCCGAATCCAATCAACAGTCCATCCAACCTGATGGAGTGGTTACACCTCAATTCAAGAAGATGAGGGATATCATGACCAAGCATGAAGTTAAGCTTCCATTCATGGCCGAGTTTGAACTCATTGAGCTTATTTATGAGACTTGGAATGTGGGCTTCAATGAACGCTCCAAACTCCAGCAGCGATGGATGTAAAACTAAACGCCTGCTATTATAACCGATTCAGCGGTGAAATAGTCATGACCACAACCATAATCGGCGATTGGGTCTATTACCTCAAAAAAGGCCGAGAATTCTCAAAACCAAAATCAGTATTCAACCAAACTTATAAACCATGTCAGACAACCAAAAACTAACGCACTGGAAACAGCTAAAGAATCCAGACTACATCGGAGCCTATGCGCTCCAACCAGGTGAGGAACTAATCCTTACCATCAAATCATCAGGAGTAGAACAAGTAGCCAACACCGATGGCAAGAAACAGGACTGCCTAGTCATCCACTTCATGGAGCCAGTAAAGCCGATGATCCTGAACACCACCAATGCCAAGGTCATTAGCAAAGTCCACCAAACTCCATACATGGAGCAATGGGTAGGAAAGAAAATCCAAATTTATGCCCGCAAAATCCGTGCCTTCGGTGAGGATGTGGATGCGCTCCGAGTCCGTGACTTTGTTCCCAAATCGGTAACCATCGACCCAGCCAAGGCAATCAGTGCCATCAACGCCTGCACTACCTTGGATGAACTCAAGAAACTTTACACTTCCCTAACTAAAGATGAACAGGGCCACCCCGATGTCATCAAGGCGAAGGATAGCAAGAAGGGAGGTCTAGCATGATCCGTGAAATAGATATCGAACTAGGTAACTTCCGAGTTATAAACGCCCTTGTTGACCTTTCATGGTCAAATCACGCCCCTTCCGAGTTCGCTTCAGGTTACTCTGAATGCTCTTGGAAATGCCTATCACTAACCGAGGTTACTGAGGATGGCACCATCATCAAACACCATATCGATGACTATTATTCACAACTAGAAGAAATCATCTCAAACCTATGATCATACACAACTGCCAACAAGGAACCCACGAATGGCTCCAACTGCGACTCGGTAAGATAACCGGGTCGCGCCTTAAAAAAGTGCTAGCCAAAGACAACCTAGCCCTAATCGATGAACTCATAGCCGAAGAAGAGGTCGGCCTGATGGATGAGGATGACTTCATGTCGGAGGATATGCAGCGTGGCTTGGACATGGAACCGCTAGCCATCCAGGAATATGCCAACATCACTGGCCATGAGATTGACCATCCTTGCCTAATTCAGTCAGCTACCGAACCGCTTCTGATGATGTCTCCTGATGGCTACATCGGAACCACCGGTGCCGTGGAAATCAAATGCCCAAAGACCAAGACCCACATCAAATACATTCGCCAAGGCAAGATTCCAAACGAATACAAGGAACAGATTTGGTGCTACTTCATGGTCAATCCCGACCTGCAATGGGTGGACTTCGTGAGCTACGACCCACGCCTGACCAAGAAGCCCATCTGGATACTACACATTACTCGCGAAGAAGTAGCCGAAGATGTGGTTTTCGCCCTTACTGAACTTGACCGATTCATAACCAAACTAAACAACTACCGAAATGAAATCTTCTTTTAAAACAGCCTACAAAGGCTTCTATTGGAAGCGCAGGCACGAAGCTGAACGCAAGCGCATCATCGAGACAGGTCGCTGTCTGTGCGGAGCGAAGCTTGATGAGTTTAACAAAATCATAGATAGAGGCCACCAATACGGCTTTGAATGCGAGGTATGCCGATGAACCACCGCTGGACACAAAAGCAAGTCGATTTCATCATACGGAACGGCATGCTATCAGATCGCGAAATATCCACCCACATAGGCGTGGATGCAGCCAAAATCAAGTCTTATCGCAGGCGCAACGGTATCAAAAAAGACCCCAAGTTCCTCACCGATTGCCTTACCAACATCAAGAAACACGGTGGAGGGAGGCCAGTCAAGAAATGATATCACGCGCCCAATACAACGAAGCCTTAACCATTGTCGAGCAATACCACAAGCAACTGCTGGAGATATTCCTGATGCACAAAAACAAGAATTGGGAAGAACTGACCATTGGTGACTTTATAATATTCGACAAAAGCCTATCCAAAAACATCATCCCAAACAAGCCCTATCAGGTCACTTATGTCTCGCCTGATTGGAAGCAACGCCGAATCGCCTATTATGGGATAATCGGTGAGAACGGTAAGGAGAAATGGATGCGAAAATTCGCCAACGGTTATCGAGTTAGGCTTACATGACCACGCCATCGGCAATCTGAAACTGATTGACCGTAAAACTCCCATCTTCATGCAGATCCACAGTCGCTCCGCCTTGGGTCCATTGGTTCAAGACTCCTGTATAACGAGGCTTCAAATACGCGAGACAACCGATGGCCCAGGCACTGTGGACTTCATCAGCAAGATTCCGTGAACTATCCTGCTGGTTCTTGTGCCAATGGCCAAACATTACATTCACTCCAACCCTCATCCTAACCTGCCTGGCGATATTGACCGTGCCGCTTTTCAACCCCAACTCATGGCCATGCGCTATCCAAAGCTTACCGAACTTGGCCACCTTATGTTCAGGAACATGGATGATTCCATGCTCTTCCAATTCCAACTGAGTCGGTATATCCATCCCGAATAACTTCACCAGCTCCGGTGCCTTGGAGGCCACATAAGCTTCAAGCCTTTTCTCATGGTTGCCATCCTTCCAATAAATCGGGATATCAGGAAACAACTTCCTGAGAGATTTCACGAAGCTCCGACCTACCTCAATCTCATCGCGTAGGTATCTGCCATCAGGCATTTTTTCAAAGCGCGACACATCCTCCAAATCCATGATGTCACCATTCAGATATATCCCATCAACCTTACGCTTCTTGAACTCGGCAAAGCAAGCCTGAACGGCGAACTTATCATGGTACGGTAAATGGATGTCATTGCAGACACCTAGCTTGGTCACGCCCTGAATCACCACTGGCTCATTGATCTCGGACCAACTACCTGGAAAATCAATAACCAATCCCAATGGATCATTGAAATCCGCCTCACCTATGGCAGATTCACCAAGGATGGCCTTTTCAACCGATTCCATGGTCCTGTCAAAATCCTTGACTCGACCGCTTCTGACTCCTGCTACATAACCCCTGGCTGTAGTATAAGTCAATTTCAACTCAGGATGCATCTTCAGAAACAGCCGAGCAACACGCTCCAAACCGATGCCGGTGGTTATACCATTGGCATCATTCTCAGTGAGCCACTTATTTAGGATTTGTCTTGCACTCATAGATCTCTTTGATTAAGTAACCGAACAAATACGCGAAACTTTCTTCGCTGCTGTCATCATGCTTCAAGCCGATATACCTGGCATGATCCATGACCACATGCCAAACCTCATGAGCGATGGTCTCCAGATCAAGCTTGGTGAACATGACCGCATACTGACCAGGCATCGAATGACTCAAATAGCAAGTCTGCGCATCGGTATCGGCATCCATAGTGAACTCACTCGGATCGAACTTTTCCGCCTTTTTTCTGATGCGATTCAGCTTGGTGGCAACCTCATAAGCCGTAGCCTTGACAAACACATGCACCACGAAAGGGCGGTCCTTCAAAGCTATCTTTTTGTAAATCACGGCATAAAAATATCATGGAAACGAAACAAAAATACATTAAAGGGGTGACTTATCAGTTATCACAAATGCACTTTTTGGCGAAAATCTGCATTAGTTTAGCAGCATCATTGTGACAGATGAGGCAAGATATTGGTGATTCCCCACCTAGTTAACCCCCAAAGCTGTCTGTCACCAGCCGAGGGGGTTTCTTAATTTAATGAAAAATGAAACAAACCGCAGAACAACTGATAAGAGCAGACAAACTTGAAACACTAGCAAAACTATTAGCCAAGTCATGGTTTTATGGAAAATGGGAATGGGAAACTCCAAATGAAAGGATAATGCAAATGCTGATGCAGGACTTAGGGTATTATCCGTTTAAAAATGAAGATGAAATGATACAACAAACAAGAGTAGATGAAGACCTGTATAAGGAAGCCGTTGAAAAAGTTGAATTGAGAAATCCAAGGATTATGCCTGTTGAAAATCAACTTGGTGACACCAACGAAATGATATATAAAGGTGGCGAATTAGAGACCTTTAAAATCGGAAATTCCGATAAATCTAATACAGATGAATAAAACAGCACTACAACAGTTCATTGAATGGGGAAATCAAATGATTGGTGACCATCCTGCCAAGACATTGAGCTTCTTTGAAGCCATAGAAAAGGCGGAAGAGCTGCTTGAGGTGGAGAAGCAGCAGATAATGAAAGCTGTTTACGATGCAATGGGAACAAACTTTGACCCTAATATGGGAAGAGCAGAACAATACTACAATGAAACCTATAAATCCAAAAACCCATGAACCTTACAGGAAAACTAACCCGAATCCTTCCGCTTGAGAGCGGAACATCCAAAGCAGGAAAAGAATGGCAGAAGCAATCTTTCGTGCTGGAGTATCAAGATGGCAGCTTCACCAAGCTCGCATGCATCCAAGTCAAATCAGAAATGCTTATCCAAGTGCTGAAACAATTCCGCATGGGTGACACCCTATCCTGCGAAATCAAAATCGAAGCTCGCGAATGGCAGGACCGATTCTATACCGATATCACCGCCTGGAAGATTTCCAAGGCTGAAACAGAAGTACCTTTTTAATCATTAACCCTTAAACTTTTCTAATCATGAAACAACCAAAAATCCAATCAGTTCAAATCATCCCAGTTCAAGACATGGTGGCATTTAATGTAGACACCGTGGCTGGAGAAACACAAAAATGGGATATTATCGCCATCCGAGTTACTGTCTATGAAGATGGTCACACGGCATGGTACCCGGTCAACATGGAACACATTGCCATTGAATCCATATTGGATTCCAATAATGTGGACATTTATTGGGATTACATCAGGTACAAAGGCGAGCCTTATGGAATAGACCCATTTCACTTTGACAAGCCTCAATCAAATAAAGTTCATGAGTGATGGCTGAAATCAAGACCCTGAATGTGATCGCCACTATTCTAAAAAGTGGCCCACCTAAAACAGCCTTGATGATCGCGAAATCCACAGGCATCCATATCCGAAGCGTTTACCGCTACATCAATTGGATTGATGACATGTCAAGAACCTTTGAGCATAAAGTGGAAAGGAAAGTTATCAACGGCTCATCCTATTACCACCTGAGGCCATTCGATTGATTATATTTGCAGTATCGGGAAAGTAGAGACTCCCTCAACTTATTAAAACTAATCAGCCCTGAATGGGGTGGATTCTATCGGATTATGGTTTCTCTACACCTCCCACCGATGGATGAAACCCCAACCAGGGCTTAATAATTTAAAACCATGAATAAAGAAAATTTGAGAAAATGTATTGTCTATTATGAGAATTTTGAAATTGAGTGCTATTTCCATAAATGGATTGAAGTACCAGAAAAAGAATTACATCCTTATAATGAATCCGAAGACAAAATTGTGATTATTACTAAGGCTCTTGTTGAACATATTGAGACTGGTGCAATTCATACGATAAGAATATCTTCATTTCAAAACTTTATTGATTAAACCATGTCCCTAGACCGCGAACTACTGAATCTCCGAAACCGTATCAAAGCCTACCAGCTCAAACCTGATGCCGTGGAGTCCTACCTGCTATGGATGATCCAACTAGAACAGGCCATAACAGCCAAGCTTGAAGAGATTCAGACCGATGAGGATGAGATACATCACAAGTATGCGCTCCAAATCCAAGACCTCAGAAACCAACTAGAGCAGAACTATGAGGTTATCAAGAAGCTCGCATTAATCATCGACATGGCAGGAATAGAATTCCCAACCATACACCAATCCTTGCCAGCCATCAAAAATTATCACCTCCAAGCCAAGGGACTTACCGACAAAATCAATAGCTTCGACCCCCACTCAATCAAAGTCAGCCTATGACTCACAAACACACCAACCCGGTCAACTATTGGGACCAAGAACGCTCATGGCAGGAATCATTCCAATCGGTCAAAATCGAATGGCTGTCCGATGACCAAATCGCGCCTGAACGGTCCTCAAAGCCTTGCTTCCAACTGCAAGGAGCGACCGTGTTAGTGTTGGATAAGAACCCACTGAACCTGCCCATAGGTGATAGCTTCACCAAGTTCGAGATACTCACCCATGGCAAGTTCAAAGGAAACGCCCAAGCAGCCTGGACTTGGATCGGAGTGAAATACATGAACGCCCAACTTCCATTCCTTCGCGTGGCTGATAGCTACTACAAGATCACCCATGTTCGTGACCGATACGATGTACTCCGCGAGCAAATCAAAGCCTTCAAGAAGGAGGAAATCAAGGCCGATCATGGTCCTGCCATCATGCCTTTGATACCCAAGTTCGATGACTTCTGCATAGTTCCTGACAACATGAACTATTCAGAGGTCGTTGACAACTGTTACAATCTATACCACCCATTCAGCCATAAGCCATGGGAACCAAGCAAGCGAGTCAAGGAATCGGACATCAAAGTGAGCATGGGACTGATGCGCCACATATTCGGCGAACAGCTCGAAATGGGCATCAAATACCTCAAGCTTCTTTACGAACAACCTCGCCAAGCCCTGCCAATCGTTTGCCTGGTATCCAAGGAACGGCAGACAGGTAAGACCACCTTCCTGAACTGGATGAACATCCTATTCGGTCAAAACTACTGTCAGATAAACCCTGAGGACCTAGGCTCCCAATTCAACTCAGCCTATGCAACCAAGAACATAATCGCCTTGGATGAGACCGTTATTGACAAATCACATGCCGTTGAGAAGCTTAAATCAATAGCCACGGCCAAGACCATATCGGTCAACCAAAAGTTCGTAGCTAACTATTCAGTGCCTTTCTTTGGCAAGGTCATCATTTGCACCAACAAGGAACAGGACTTCATGAGAATCGATGAGGAGGAAATCCGCTTTTGGATTCGCAAGGTTCCTCAAATCACCGAAATCAATACCAACATCGAAAACGACCTGACCAATGAGGTACCGGCATTCCTGCGCTATCTGATCAATCAACCAGCGGTCGATACCAAACGCTCCAGGATGGTATTCACAGCCGAGGAACTTCATAACGAATCGCTATTGAAGGTTAAGAAGGAAAGCCAATCCCAGCTCCGTAAGGACTTCACACTGATCCTGGCGGATTACTTCTATACCAATGGCCATGACAAGGTTCAGGCAACATTGAGCGAGCTGAAAGAAAAGTTCTTTAAGTTCAATACCAATGTCGGTCCTGGTTACTTGCGCAAAACATTAACTCAAGAAATGGGTATCAAACCTGTTCACGGCAGGTATCGGCCTATCGACACCCATGAAATCAATAGCAAGGTAGGCATGTATTACACATTCTTAAGGACAGATTTTGTCCAGAACTACGAGATTCCCCCTGATCCAGAACCTGAACAGCCGTTCTGATGTAACTTTAACATAAAAACTACTTTAACACGCTAACTAACTGATAGCGTGTTTTTTATTGGTAAATGTTAATTGTTAAGGTCTAAAACGCAAAAACTCCATGAGTTTTAAAAACAAATAGTCTCCGTAGTTTTTGTGATTTGTTAATCTATATATAAAAAAAAAAAAAAAAAAAAAAAAAAAAAAAATATAATAGAGTGAAACACATAGGCTTACAAGCCAAAAAAAATGTTAATCTTTGCGTTAAAGTTCATGTTAATGTTAATCTACAACTTTAACACCATCACTGAAAATGAAGCCGTTAGACCATTTAAAGCAGTTAAGCATCGAAGACAACCGTAAGCGACACCCCGATTTCCCTGATTCATTCCGCCCTGCCAAGCAGTATAAGACCAGCACAGCCAATGGACTGACCAAAGCGGTGGTAGACTTCCTGAACTTTAGTGGCCATTTCGCTACACGGATAAACAACCAGGGTACTTGGGTTAGCGACAAGTTCAAGAAGGGCGGTGGATTCTATCGCCCATCAACACAGGTCAAGGGCATAGCTGATATCGATGCGCTAATCAAAGGTTACAAGGTGGCCATTGAAATCAAGATAGGGGCGGACAGGCAGTCCGAGGCTCAAAAGGACTACCAATCCAAGATTGAGCGAGCTGGTGGGTACTACTGGATCGTGAAGGATTTCGACCAATTCCACCAATTATACATTACCTTTGTAGAATCTAAATCTTCTAATCATGGCATTTAAAAGCAAAGCACAGCAGCGGTTTATCTGCGCTACCGACCCTAAGCTATGTAAACATTTTGCGTCTAAAACGCCTAAAAGCGCGTATAAGAGCCTGCCAGAGCATGTGAAGAAGAAAAAGTAAAACATACTTCATAAAACTTCATGCCAGCACCAAAAGGCAACAAATACAGCACAGGTAGGCCATCAGGATCCAAGAACGAAAGAACCAAGCAATGGGAGGATCTTGGAGAGGCTTTATTGACTCGACACGCTGAACGCGCTAATCGAATCATGGAGACCATGCCTGATGACAAGTTCCTCGATAACTACGGCAAACTGCTCGAATACTTCAAGCCCAAGCAAGCTCGCACCGAGGTTAAGCAGGAAGGCACGCAACAGATAGAAGTAATCATCAAGCGCAAGGCGGAATGATCTGCCAGTTGATGTAAAGGGTAACACTGCTCCTTCATGGGGTAGCATGGGAGTTCGAGTCTCCCACTGGCAACAATGCAGATAGAATTAGAGCTACCGAGACCGCATGTGAACCAACAGTTTTTGTTGGACAACAGGAAGCGGTTCAATGTTCTTAAGTGCGGTAGGCGATTCGGCAAGACCGAGCTTTGTCAGGAGTTGATAGCCGAGTCGTTCGAGAACGGATGGTATACTGGCTACTTCTCTCCGACTTACAAGGATTTGTATGAGGTTTGGCGCACCACCCTAAACAACTTCCATAACATCATAACGCATAAGAGCGAAACGGTCAAGCAAGTGGTGTTCTTGAATGGTGCCAAGGTTGACTTCTGGAGTATGGAAGAGCCTAACTCAGGCCGAGGTCGCAAGTACCACCGGGTGCTGATTGATGAGTGCGAGAAGGCTGGCAAGTTCGAGGAAGCCTGGACTCAAGCCATTGCTCCTACCTTAACCGATTACGGTGGCGATGCTTACTTCCTTAGTACGCCCCAATTCGGGCAGACCTACTTCAAGAAGCTTTGCAAGCAGCAGGATATACAGCCTGATGCCTGGAAGACCTTTGTCTATTCGACTTATGACAATCCTCATATCAATCGAGAAGAGATTGAAATGATGCGGACCATCTTGCCTCCATTGGTGTTCGATTGCGAGTACATGGCAGCGGATGTGGATGGCAAGGCGGTCAATCCGTTCCTATATGCCTTGGATGCGGATCACCACTTTGACAGCTCTGTCAACATGGATTGGAAGAAGCAGCTCCATATCGGTATTGACTTCAACTTGAATCCATTCGCCGTGGTGTTCGCCAACATATGGAGGGATGAGGCAGGGCTTCACATCAACTTTGTGAATGAGTTCAGCATCGACAACGGTTCGCTTCAATCCATGGCGCAGCGCATCAAGGCGATGTATGGCAGCATCCTGCATAACGCCAAGCTGACCGGTGATGCGATGGGCAAGAACAGGAATATAGCCTTGGCCGACAACGCCAGCAACTACGAGACCTTGCGCCGATTGCTAGGGATCAGGGATGCTCAGATGGTACTACCGCCCAACCCAACCCATGAGGGCAGCCGTAACGATTTCAACTACCTGCTTCATATAGCTACGGAGCGCAGGAACATGATACATGTCAAGGTGAATCCATCGACCTGCCCAGGTTTGGCCAATGATATGCGGATGGTTCAGTGCGATGCCAATGGGTCCATCATCAAGGGCAATCGTAAGGATTTGAACCAAAAGGCTGATTTTCTTGACTGTGCAAGGTATTTAATTAATACATTTGTAAAGGCCGACATTGAGCGGCATCAAAAGAGTAACTTCGGACAATTAAACTTCAGGTGATGTATTGCAAATCATGTCTACAAGTCAACCCACTACCACGCTGCGTGGAGCCTGGTGGCGAAATCATATTGACAGGGATAACCTTCCCCAATAATGTCAGCACCAATCTATATGCGATTCTGTGGGATGTGAGCAACAACAGGCAGTCTTTATTCACTTTGACCATCGATGCCATGGGCGAGATCACGGAGACCGATGGCAATCCGACCGCTGGTCTTGACATCACATCGGCTTATGACTTGATGGGCCACAGCTACGAGCTTGAGTTCACCACACTGAACCTTGAGTCGGTCATTGCCAGCATCGAAGGGCAGCAGACCTGTTGCTTGAAGTTCACCACCTTGAAGCCTTTGGTTGGTGATGGGGAAATCGAACTAACCACAGGTCAGTGCGATGCTTGAGATACTAGCTGGCATAATCGTTTCGAGCTGCATCTCGGTCGGGGTGTATGTCTCGGCTCAGTTCAATAATTACGAGGCTTTCGATGACAGCCCTGAGATATTGCGCAAGGAGCGTATCGATGGGGCGATGATACTTTGGTGGGTCAGGTGGTATGGTTCTTATCTGCCTTACCTGATGCGGAAACCCCTGTATTTTTGCCTACCATGCATGGGGTCAGTTTGGTCAGTTCCTGCGCTTTTGTATCTATCTTTGCCGTGGTACTATTGGCCGTTCTTTATGCTCGGCACATGCGGCATCAATGGACTTATAAGATACAATTTCAACACATGAAGAAGCACTACCACCGCGTTCATGGTTTCCATTACATCATGCGCGGAGGCGAGTGGTATGTGTTGATTGAGGGCAAGTGGCGTAAATGTGCGCCACCCACACAGCGTTACCCATTACTATTAAATGATGATATTCAAAAAGAAACAACCCGACCTGAAGGCGATCTGGAAGGAACACCGGGAGGAGCTGCTTAAGCTTTACGCTGCCGAGGTTCCGCAGGGCGACAAGATCAGCATGGACAAAGCCTTGGTGGATTTGGATGGCAAGGTCTACTATCGGTTCACAGGCTCCAGCACCATCATCCCATTGGAGCGTATGGGCAAGATGCAGGACTTCTTGACCATGATGTCGGCAGGTCTTGATGAGAAGGAGCTGACCGCTTTGATTGATGTGGCCAATGGCGAGTTGGCTTTGGCACTGGCAGGCAAGAAGGCCGATGTGGTCAAGATTGGCGCGGTGCTTAGTCAGATCAAGGAACGCCAACAGATGATCCTGCACGATCAGCTGATGTGGCAGTTCATGGCGGTTCAGTTGGTTCGGGAGGATGAGCCTGCCGCCAAGTTTGTCCAGAAGATTCACGATGAGAAGGTCGAGGCCTTACAGCAGCTGTACTATCAGCACCCCGATTACGCTTTTTTTCAGACTCCCGAATTGAGGCTTCTAAACGAGTTGTTAAAGTGTTCACCACAAGATTGGGAAACATTGTTGGTCAGCTCGATTCGGGAGAGAGACCGCCTAAAGAGGATGCTTTCATACTTTCGTGGCGCGAAAGGATCCGCAGCCGCCAAGAAGACCACCGTACCCATGTCATGATGTTGGTTGAGGGTGATGTGAGGAACTATGAGGCCATGATGGAAGCCAGTTGCGAGACCTACCTGATCTCCATGGAGGCTTATGTGAAGAAGGTTTTGTTGAGTAAGCCTAAAGAAAAGTCACCCATTAAACGCTGAATTGGTTAAATTTACAGCATGGCAACTGAAGATATACTCATACGGTACCGGGCTGATGTTTCGCAGCTTGAGGCTGACTTAAATAAGTTAATAGAAAGTCAGGAGGAACTGACCAAGGCCACTAAGCAGAACACAGCTGAACAGACCAAGGCCGCCAATAGTGCCGAGTTTGCAGCTAAGAAGCGAGTACAGTTACTTGAGCAGGAAAGGTTGAAACTTGAAAAGCTCAAACAGGCTCAGAAGCTTGCCTTTGATCCTGCCGACATTGCCAAATACAATTCACAGATAGCGGCCACTCAAAACAGGATTGAACTGTTAGGTGGTTCATATAAAAAAGCCGCTTCGGATATCAATGCAGCTCAAAGACAGGTATCTCAAGGCAATGAGCAAGTATTAGGAACTCTTAACAAAATTGGTTCGGCATTTGGTATTGCATTCAGTGCCGAGGCTTTGATAAACTTCGGAAGGCAGGCAGTCAATGCTTTCTTAGATGCCGAATCCGCATCAGCTAAATTAAGATTTGCCATTACTGAAATAGGTAGTGAAGGTGAAGATGCATTTCAAAGATTAAGTGATCAAGCGGATAGATTCCAAGAGACTTCCATATTTGATGCTGATGAAATCAGAAAGGCTCAAGCTGCCTTGGCCGAATTTGGATTGACAAGCCAGCAGATTGAAAAGGCCATACCTGGCATTATTGATTATGCCTCAAATACTGAGGATTTATTGGGTGCCATTAATTCAGTTGGTTCAGCTTTGGAAGGTCGAGCTGGTGAGTTTAAAAAATATGGATTACAGGTTGATGCCAACGCCACCAAGCAAGAAAATTTAAATAAGATAACTGAAACTTTTGCAAGGTTCCAAGGCAATGCAGCTGAAAAATTAAAGACAACCGAGGGTCAATTAAAGAAAACCCAGAACGCCACTGAAGATTATATTGAGGCGATTGGTCAGGGCATTGTGGTTTATTTAAATGAATTCGCAAGATTTGCCCAGGATATAGTACAGCCATTGGTGGATGCTGTGAAGCAGTTAGGTAATGCCTTGGCTAACCTTATTCCTGATGTTATTTTAAATAAGATAAAGGAATTAACCAAGGATACATCAGCCCTACAAGTTGCCTTTACAATTATAAATGGCCCATTAGTTTTAGCGACTAAATTATTTGGGTTATTCCTTGAGACACTTACCAAGGTAGCTGCAACTGTCGGCGGTGTTGTCAATGTTTTCAAAGTAGGATTCCAAGAGATTGGAAACACTGTCACAGGTGTAGGTGCTGGCATAGTTGATACCTTGGAAGGCATTACGAATCTCGATACCAATAAGATAAAGTCAGGATTAGGAAAGGTTAAGACTACTTTTTCACAGGCTGGCAGTGATTTGGCTGCTGCCTTTAATCAAGGTTATGAGGATACTTTGAAAGTGGCTCAAAAGACTTCTGAAGAAGTGGCTGCTGCTGATGACAATATATTATCATCGATTGAATTAAAGAAAAAATCAACTAAGGAACTTACCGCTGAACTTGAAAAGCAGCGCAAGATACAAGGCAATGCGGCAAATCAGAATGTTGAGGCTATTGAAAAGGAACTTGAAATAAGAAAGAAGCAAGCTGAAGCAGCAGAAAAAGCAGCTGAAGAGGCGGCCAAGGCATTAGAGGAATTCAAGAAACTGATTCAGTCAATAGATTCCGAGGTAGCCAAGCTTGAGGCCGATCTTGCCAAGCGCAAGATAGAAGTTATTCCGGCCAAGAGCCAGGCGGAGCAGGAAGCTCGTATCAAGGCTTTGGCGGATTTGAACGAGCAGGCCATCAATGATGAGATAGCTGGCAAGATTAAATTGGTTCAGGAAGATAAGAAGTTGAGTGATGAGCAGAAGCAGGAGGTTATCAAGAAATATGAGGAACTGAAGCAGGCACGATTGAATCTTGCCCAGTTCAATGAGCAGAATGAACTGAATATTATCAGTGCTGAACAGGTAGCACGGATTGAGGCTGCTTATGCCCAGATTGATGCTTTAGATCTTGAGCAGGCTTTGGTTATTGAAGCCGATAAGGTTGAAGCGGCCAATGAAGCAGTATCCAACAGCTTTGAGGATTTGGCTCAGGCGATTAGCAAGGCTGATTTTGAGGCGGCTAAACAAGCTGTAACGGCTCGAACTGAAGCTTTGAATCAGGCATTAACCGAGGAAAACAATATCAACAAGACTAGGATTGAAAATGCTAGGGAGACTGAATTGGCCAAGGTTCAGGCAGGTGAGGCTGGAGATGCTGAGAGGAAAGCAATAAAGGTTAAGTATGATAACCAAATTGAGAATGCCGATAAAGAGTTAAATAAAAAGATTGCTGAAAACAATAAGCAGCTAAATGATACTATTGAAGCCGAAACTAAGAGATCAACTGAGGCTAGGATTGAAGCATTATTTAAAGTTTTAGATGCTACAAAACAATTGTTTTCGGAGCTTTCTAACTTATATAATGTATTTAGTGATGAAAGAATTTCTCAAATAGAAAAAGAAAGAGATGCTCAGATTGAGAATATTGATGAGCAATTGCTAAAAAATGAGGAATTATTAGAAAAGCGAAGAATCAGTGAAGAAGAGGCAGCAGCTAATGAAAAAAAATTACTGGATGAAAAGAAAAAAAGGGAAGAAGCTGCTCAAAAAAAGATAAATGATGAAAAGCGCAAACAAGCTATTTTAGAAAAAGCTAATGCGACTTTTGAGATTGGCTTGGCTACTGCTGTGGCATTGGTAAATGCTCAAAAAGAACCGCCTCCATTGAATGCAATTCTTTCAGCCATTATTGCCACAACTTCAGCCCTTCAATTAGCAGCGGTTGCAGCAAAACCCATCCCATACCGCAAAGGTTCTAAGGATACCGGTCCAAAAGGCCACCTAGCTAGGGTCGGTGAGGAAGGCGAGGAATTGGTGTTCATGCCATCCAACAGCAAGGTGCTTCCTGCCAGACAGACTCGCAAGTATGCGGATATAATCGATGCCATGTACGACAACAAGCTTGATGATTATGTCTATAAGAACTATATCACTCCTGCTTTGATGGCTCAGAAGGAGGCGAAGGATAACCAACGCGCCAAGAGTTTCGCCGAGAACATGGCTAATTCGATTGTTTACAATCAGACAGGATTGACTCCATCGGATCTTGAAGCCCAGCGCAAACGAGGACAGTATATCCGCAATGTGGATGAGATAGCCGATGCCATCGCCAAGAAGCTACCAATCCGAGACATTTACAGAGCATGAGTTACAATATAACCGACTTCAGTGAGCTTGAGATTGAGGTGACCGATTCGGTCAGGACTTGGTATATTCCCAAGTTCAGGATTTACATGACCGTGGATGAGCCATACTGTTATCTGTATTGGACTGATACGGAGAAGGGAAGTCCTGGCATTACTCGAAAGCTCATCTTGGATTATAATGATGTAACCTTCGGCATGCTGACTCCGACCTCTGCAAGTGAGGTGAAGCAGACCATCGAAGGCTATATGATATCGGCTTTTCCGAATCTGAGCGGTTATGTTCCATATACCGGTGCTACGCAGAATGTGGACTTAACCCCTTATGGCCTTACCGCTGATTTTGTGGCGTTCAGTCAGACTCCGACAGTCGGCCCTGGTCAAGCTCAGATAGGTTATGTGGGCAATACTCTGGCATTGGCTTATGACTTTGATAGCACCAGTGTTAGATGTCAGATAGGTCAGCAGCTATATGCTTATGTCAAGAATGCCGAGGCGGTAACGATCACCAAAGGTCAGGCGGTTTATTTGTATCAGGCAAGTGGAAACAAGGCCACCATTAAGCTTGCCAAGAATACCAGCGATCAGTATTCCGCCAAGACATTGGGATTAGCTGCCGAGGATATTGCAGCAGGTCAGAATGGATTGGTAATCTGTCAGGGTGTATTGGATGGGATTGATACGAGCATGTTTGTGGCAGGCGATACGCTTTATTTGGCCAATACCTTTGGCGATTTGACTGCCACCAAGCCTTATGCTCCTGAACATTTGGTGTATATCGGAGTGGTTGAGAGAGCCAATGCTGGAGCAGGTCAGATATATGTAAGGCCTCAGAACGGCTATGAGCTTTCAGAGATTCATGATGTGGATTTGATCACCACGCCTCCATCCACCGGGGATGTGCTGACTTATAATGGAACGCTATGGGTCAATCAAGCTCCAACAAGTGGAACTGGTACGGTCACATCGATAGCCACAAGCAGCCCGATAACAGGAGGTACGATCACCACTAGCGGAACCATTGGAATCACTCAGGCTACTACTTCAACAAATGGATATCTAAGCAGTACGGATTGGAATACATTTAACGGCAAAGAGCCTGCCTTGACCAAGGGCAATCTGACTGAAGCGACAAGCTCGGTTCTTACTATATCTGGCGGAACGAGCGCGGTGATTGGTTCGGGAACATCGATTCAGGTGAATCAGGCTAATGGAGCGCAGTCAGGATATTTGAGTAGTGCTGATTGGACTACCTTCAATAGCAAGCAAGCGGCCTTAGTCAGTGGTACCAATATTAAGACCATAAATGGAACATCAATTCTTGGTAGTGGAGACCTTGACACAGGTTATACCTTGTCGGTTCAGGCTTTGACCTCATCGCCTGTGGATGCTCAAACGATATACTTTGGAAACCTTCCAAAGGCTCCTGTAACTACCGCCAACATATCCAAGGTTTATATTCCAAGGGCAGGAAACATAACACGCGCTGAGATTTATTGCTACTCAGGAACGGCAGGAACGGCTGAGAACTGGTCATGCTATATCCGTAAAAACAATACCACAGATACCTTGGTTCAGACCATTGGAGCAGCAACCAACGAAAGGCGTTTCAACAACAGTTCCTTGGCCATTGCAGTAGTGGCAGGCGATTACATTGAGATTAAAATGATTAATCCTACATGGGCAACCAATCCGCTGACTACTATTTTTGGCGGATATATATATATTGAATAATGAATCTACAAGCAAACCAACGAGAGATAGTATCATTTGACATTTGGAAAGAGGGTGTATTTCACCCTGTCAATGTTTTGAGGCTTTCACTTTACAGCGGATATGACTTCATTGCCTCTCCAGGTCAAGTACATTATGACTTGATTCATCACGAAGTGGATGTAGATGGCAGCATTATGGAGGAGGTAGTTGCTGATGGTAATGTGCCATTGACATTTCCTTTAGTTGCTTCTTGGGGTGCTGATGACCAGCCGATATTCGATTATGTGGCACAGGAGTTATCAATCACTTTAGTCTGATGGCGTTCCGATTCTACCTTGATGGTCAACTTACCGATCAGCCCATGAATGACATGGAGCTTTCAACAACCATCAAGCGCAACAGTTCGCTCGGTGCTTTGTTGATTACGCAGGATGTGGAGCTGTCTTATAATGGCAACAATGATCCTGAGCCATTGGAGATAAGCGGATACAGTTATCTTAAAGGCAAATTCGACACAGGATCATGCCAAGAGGTTGCCATCAGGATTACCGATGACAGCGACCCGACTCAGACCATTGAGATTTACAATGGAGTCATCAAGGTTCCATCAATTCGATTCGATTTGCAGCGAGCCTTTGCCAAATGCAAGGTTCAGGATAACAGCTTTTATGCTTATATCAACAATAATAAGTCCATCAAATACGATATCCAATCCATTACAACCAAGAACGGTGAGCTGATATCGCCACCTGCGGTATATGATGTGGATGTGTTTCTTGGCTGCGATGGAACGGCTTTATTGACTCCAGCCAAGGGCTATAGGGTTTATGATGTGTTCCAATATCTGGTGGCAGCCATCAGCGATAACAAGGTGGCGTTTTATTCCAACTTCCTACAGACCGAGCCTGAAGTATTCATCTTTGATGGGTTCGCTTTACAGAATCAAGGAGCTACTCCGACAGTCAAGACCAGTTTTGGAGAGCTATTCAATGAGATGAATAAGATATTCAATCTAAGCTTCTTCATTGATAATACCGACCCAACCAATCCGACCATGATCATGGAGAAAACTTCGGATTTGTTCACTGGGTTGAATCCTGTTGAGTTCTTGGATATCAAAGACCTTGAAGCCAATATCAGGGAGGATAATTTATATGGAACGGTCAAGGCTGGCAGCGATTATAATCCTGTCGGTGCAGCTCCAGTATTTACAATGCCTGGAGTCAGCTATTATAGCTTTGGCGAGGAGACATTCACTCCTAAAGGACAGTGCAATATCGATAACGAATTGGATTTGGTGAATCAATTCAAGATTTCCAATAATGCAGTTAATGATCAGATAAATGGCGGAATAAGCGGATATGATGATGAGTTATTTTTGGTTGAATGCAATCTGTTGAACACCATAACCCATGTGGCTTCAGCTGTAAGTTATACGCAATGGACTCCACCCATTACATCATGCCCATCAGCTAGGTATTATAACTATAATCTAAGCAACCTACAGAAGCTTGCCAATTACGGCAATTCGCTTCAAACGACTTTGTTTAACACTTTAACTGTTGGAGTTGGTGGATATCAAGCGAGCCAAGGAAGTGAGACATATTTAGTAAGCTCTGACCCTCAATACATCGCCAATTACCTGACTTTGCCTGAAACGATTCTGACCTTTGGAGATTTGACCTCATCGGGCAATTATAATGCAGGTCAATACAATGCTATCACAGGTCGTTACACGGCCAATGTTAGTGGAAGCCATAGCTTCGCAGCAAGCTACAAGTTTGACTGCGATAACTTAAAGGCTTGCTTGGGTTCATTCACCATCACCACTGCTGGACCTGGTTTGCCTGTTGGTTCCTATTCAGGCATCTACATGCAGGATTGCGTTTATGTGACTGCATACATCAGGATTTATGATGCTGGAAACACTTTGCTTTCAACCCAATCGGCTAAGACAATTATTTCAGTAGGGATGGAATCGAGTCAGCTAGGCATCAATTATGTGGTGGATATGGCTTCAACCGATTACGCTGAGTTCAGCATTGAGGCGAATATCTACAAGCGAGTCAATTTCCCAGCCAATAACACCTATAACACTCAAGCGGTATATCCAGTTGGTGCGACTTTCAGCCAAGCTTTACCCTTGCATCCCAACTTCGGATATCAGATATCTGGCAATCCTTGGGCAACATGGAACTGGACCAACTGCACCAAATACCCTTATATAAACATTTTCTTACAGGCTGATTCCATAACCGCCTGCACCGGGATTCCATCATCAGGAATCACCTTGACCGTTCCAAGCCAAGGAACCTATGAGAGCTATGAATACACCTTTGATTATGATATCAGCCAAACAGATTGGCTAAACATAGTATCGCAGCCGACCACATTGTTTATCTTTGAGAAGGATAACCAACAGCGAATCGGATGGATTGATTCCATGAAGCGCAACGATTGGACAGGTTTAACACAGATAAAATTAGTCACCAACAATGCCGTTACTACGCAATAAGTTCCAGCCATACTTCCCAGATCCTGATGCTCCAAACAACTACCAATGCGGTTCGGAGCAATATTGCCACCCTGTAACGGTTGGCGATACCGTTTGGAGTCAGTTCTATCAGACACCTTGTAATGACAATGAGGTGGCCGATCCTGAGTTTGATGATTATACATTGGGCAGTGAGCTTGTATTGAATGGGGATTTCAATGTCAATCCTGCCGCCACTTGGACTTATGATCCTGAATGGACTTGGGATGCTGGCAATACCGAGATGGATTGCTTGAATGGAAGCGGCGCGATATTGGTTCAATCTTCATTGGCTTTGGTTGCTGGTACGGTTTACCGCATCAGCTTTGATACTACCATAACCAATGGCGAATTTGTGGTATTGTTTGGTTATGGAGACCCATTGCAGACTCAGACCCCTGCTGTTACCATTACTGGAAGCTATGAGTTCGATTTGCAGTTCAATGCAACAGGATTTGAAACGATTACATTCTACACGGCTAACAACTTCACAGGAAGCGTTACCAATGTCAGCATTAAAGAGATACTTTACGCTGATTGGGATGATAATGATTCTTGGATTTTGTCTGATGGTCAGGCTTGCCACATAGTAGGTCAGACAGGCGATTTAAAGGAGATTGTGGCCAACTATATCGATGCTGGAAGTTATTATAAAGTAAGCTTCAATGTATCTGGAAGGACTGATGGCTCATTGACTGTCAAGGTCAGTGATGTTTCAACAAGTGCGGTATCAACAAATGGGACATTTACTTTTTGGCTTACTCCTACTTTACCAGGAACCATAACGGTTGAAGGAACCAGTACCTTTGATGGTTGTATCAGTGGGATATCTCTTTACAAACTTCGCAATGATTACAGTGCCGAGCTGATTGATTCCAATGGGACCAATTATGATGTATCTGATGCCTTCAGTTACTATCAGGACTATGTGACATTGGGCTTTTCATTCGATGATTATGAGCTGGCAGATGACTGCTATACTTTGAATGTATATGACCAATGCATAGTGACTTCCGACAATTTAGTAACCAATGGGGATTTCGCCAATGGCTTTACTGATTGGGTAAAGAATAATTCGGGCAGCCAATATGCTATCATTGGTGATCAACTTGAAATGAGCTTTAACCCATTTGGAATAGGTGATACCGACTATATTTCCAATGGTGATTTCAGTGGAGGTTCAACAGGTTGGACATTAGGAGCAGGATGGTCTATTGTAGGCAATGCCGCACGCCATACCGCAGGCAATACCGCTACATTGAGTCAGACAATGACTCTGCCTGCTCCACCACTTCCAGCTACAGGATTCAATTATTGGGTAGGATTCACCATCAGCAATTGGACCACAGGATCGGTAACGGTCAAGCTTGGTAATGCAGCAACAGGAACTACCTATACCTGGAAGGGAAATGATAGGTTCATTCAATTCTACGGACCAAAGCAAAGCGGTTCGGTTGACATAACCTTTACTCCCTCAAGCACCTTTGATGGAGATATCGATGATATCAAGGTGGTGAAGACTAATCATTCAGGAGTGGCCCTTTTATATCATACTGGTATTCCAACTTTGACTCCTGGAACTTATCAAACAGAATGGGAAATTGTAGGTTCAACAGATTTAGGTATTTCAGCTAAAGCTTACATGAATGGTGTACCAACTCCTTCTTATCAAAGTGCATGGGGTACTTATAGTTTTACCCAAACCTATACTTTGAATGGTGGAACTTATTATATTTTAGTGAATTTCGGGAAAACCGACCCAAATTATATCCAGCCTAATTATATTGAAGGAAGTATCATCATTGACAATGTAAGCCTTCAAAAGATTGAACCTTTCGAGGCTACCTATGCCAGCGAATGCCTGCAATATAATTCCAATGGATTTGCTAGAACCAAGATGCTTGTGGGTTATTGCGACCAACCAAGTTTCGGCTTTGAGTTCGCAAACACCGGCTTCAGGCTTCAACAAAGGGCTGAGATTCGTTCCATCGCTCCGACCTATCCAAAGGCTACAACAGTCATGAAAAGCGGCACAGGCAACGCTAGGGTGGCTTACAGCGAAGTGGAGAAGTATTGGCAGCTTCATACAGGATTTGCTTCCGAGACTTTCCATGATGCAATGGCTGCCATCATCAGCTGCGACCATTTTCAAATAGGAGACACTGAGGATATAGGGGTTGAATATGTGGCTGAGGCGGAAGATTATTCACCGAATTGGCAGACCGATGGCTCCTATAGCTTGGCTACGGCTGTTGTCAACCTACGCATTAAAGAAAAGGGACAGCAATTCAATAGACACATTTAATTGATTATATTTGCAACAACTGGTGCCAAATCGGGTGAGGCATTAAGTAATCCCAAGAAACTCAATCTAAACTCAAAAAATCTTTGCTCTCATGGCAACTTGTTTAAATTACAACTGCGAGGCTCTTGGCGATCACGAAGTAGCAACGCTCACCTGTAAAGGCCCACGCCCAGCAGGTATCTCCGAGGTAGTCCTCATCCTTTGCGGTAACGACCTTACCGATCCTTCAGATGGTACTGAAGTAAACGCTCTTATCGCTGCTGGCGATGCTAAATTGGTTCAACAGATCCGCATGGGTATTGGTCAGGGTGAGTCAACCTTGTCTCCAAAGACCACTGCTTGCGGTCTGCCTCAGACCCTTTACATTACCTATTCAGGCAACATCATTGACTATTCTTGGAACACTACCAACTTTGACTTCTGGACAACTTTGGCAAGTGGTTACACTGTAGCAGGTGCCATCGCTCGCCTTTGCCCAAAGACTGGTTTCGACGATGAGTCAGTTTACTTGGATGGTGAAATCGCCTTCACTGGTGGTGCCATCATCACTGACACTGATGAGGAGCCTGCTCGCTTCGAGTTGACCTTCACTTACAAGGGCAACATCAGCTTGATTCCTACCCCAACAGGAGTATTTAGCGCATAATCAGTGGAACTATGACCAGAGGCATTTTGCTGATGGCGTGGGGAAAAAGAGGCTATGGATTCATGGCTCATAACCTCGCAGTATCCATCAAGCACCACAGCCCTGGCATACCCATCCACCTTATAGCTACCGATCGCGTTCTGAAGGAAGTCACCGACCGCTCGATGTTTGACACCATTGAGACATTGGCTGATGATCCTTCAGACCCCGGTAGGTATAAAGCCGATATTTACGATTTAACACCGTTTGACTCCACGCTGTTCTTGGATGTCGATGGTATTTGCATGCAGCCTGTCGAACCTTTGTTTGATAGGCTTGATGCTTCAGGGGCATGGTATGCGACCTTCATCAATGAGGTTTATGACATCAATAGCCCTAACATTCTGCCTCAGATGTGGTGGGCTTATAGACAAGATATTTGGGAACATTGTGGCTTTGACCATCAGACCAAGTTCCCAGCGACCCAATCAAGCATCCAATACATTCGCAAGTCTGATAAGACAGCCGAGATGTATCGGATATTCAAAGCTGAGATGGACAACCCCATACCTTTGGAGAGGCTTCGCAACAAGTGGGGAGGGGGTCAACCTGATGAGCTTTATCTGAATATCGCCTTGGCAAGGATGGGAGAATGGCACCATATAGGTGAGACTTCCATGTACTTCGGCAACACGGCAGCCAAGCGACCCCATGAGCTGGCTCAAGTCTATACATTCCTGAGTTTATTCGGCAACCGTTCCAACATCAAGCCGATGTATTGGGACTATTACGACAGGGCTTTGATGAAGATGCAAGCCCAGAGAGGGCAGCGACATATCTTTAAGGGTCATCTTTTAAAGTCTGATAAGATTGCCAACATCAGCTCGCCTAAGACTAGAGTCATGGCTCCGACCATTGCCAAGATTGGCGATAACAAACGGACCAAGCTTCCAGGAAAGGTGGCTTTATTTACTCAATACTTTGAGCAAAAGTTTGCGGACAGGCAGCGTGAACTGAGGCAGGTCATGCAGCTCAACTGCGATTGTCCAAGCATAGATGTCATTTATAATCTTGGAACGCCTTGGAATCATCCAAAGGTGGTAAATGTGGAAGGTTATGACCGTGCGACTTACACGGATTATATAAGTTTCATGCAATCAGTTGAGGCGGATTACTACATTCTGACCAATGCCGATATTTATCTAACCACCGAGATTGAGGATATTAAATCGCTCAAAATGGATCAAAGCGTATTATGCCTGAGTCGCTGGGATGTGCTTCACAACGGCAATGCCAAGCTATTCGATTACGAGTGGACTCAAGACACTTGGATATGGAAAGGCAAGCCTAAAACGCTTAAGAATGTGGATTTCACAATGGGGCTGCCTGCCTGTGACAATCGCCTGGCTTATGAGATTGCGCAAGCTGGATTGAAGCCCATCAACCCAAGCAAGGATATCAAGACCTATCATCTGCATTTATCCAATAAGCGAAGCTATACGGAACGCCATAGATTGGAAGGTCCGACCTTGCCACTTGCTCCAACCAAGTCGGATTTGTATCGCAAGAAGAGGCTACTCATTAACCAACCAGGTAAGGTTGGGGATATCATCTGCGTTCTACCAATTGCCAATTGGTACCATGAGCGTGGATTTGATGTATTTTGGCACTGTCCAAAGCAATACCACAAGCTCTTTGATTATGTTGATTATGCCATACCGGTGGAAACGGTCCGAGGCAATTATGATAAGGTCATTGACTTGAGTTTCGGTTTGGACCAAAAAAGTCCAATCCACATGCAATGGATCAAGGAGCGGAGGAACTTGGACAGCTTTGTCATTTATAAATACCGATTGGCAGGAGTTCCATTGAGCGAATTGAGAAACCTTAAATACAAACGAAATGAAATATCTGAAATGGCCCTTTATGATGCTTTGGGAATTGATAGTAGTAGGCCTTACCATGTTATTCACAGCAGTAGTGACTACGGCAGTCCTGCTGATATTCTGGTTACAGACTCTGTGGTCAAGTTTGAAAAGGTGGGCGATTACAGTATTTTCGATTGGCGCAAAGTCCTAGAAACCGCTACCTCCATCCATTGCATAGATTCGAGCTTGGCGAACTTTGTCGATGCCATTGATACAAATGCCGAGCTTCATTACTATATTACAGACAAGGTTCCGCATCAATCCGATAGGACCATACTGACTAAAAACTGGCAGAGATATGATTTGGCAAGAGTTTGATATCACCCTAACCGATAAGAAGCTTGATGAGATGGGGATTGATAAGTTCACTGAAAGCAAGGTTATGGTATCCCTAGAGAATGTCTATTCATTTCATAAATCCTACAACGATAACGGCGATGAGGTGGTATTGATATTCTTCATCAACGGCGATTCGATGCAGGTGAATTGCTCCTATGAAACCATGAAAAAGATAATGAAATGCAGATAGCACAGCACCTAATGCCGAATGGCATGGGAGCGCATAACGACTTCAAAGATGCCATCACCAACCTCATCCGAACCAAGAAGCTTCAAAGGATTATTGAAACGGGCAGCTATCTTGGCGAGGGAACTACCCAAGGCATTGCTGATGGCCTGGTGGGGGATGAGCAAGTCTATTCTATCGAGGTTAACCCACGCCACTACGAAGTGGCAAGGAAAAGGCACCGTAACACGGTTATCACTTTCCTTCTTGGTTTATCTGTTAAGCGTTCTGATATTCCCACTGATATTACTTTCGATGTTCCTGATAATATTGTTATTGACCACCTTGATCATAACAGGGAGGTTCTCTATAGACAAGAAGTAAGCTTCAAGGTTGGGGATGAAATGCTGCATTTCGCATTGGCCAAATTAGACTTCAAACCTGACTTGGTGATATTGGATTCGGCCGGTCACATGGGTCTGATTGAGTTCAAATATCTGATGGATCGCGTGGAACCAGGCTTCTATTTAGCCTTGGATGACACCAACCATGTCAAGCATTACCAAACATGTGAAAGCCTCAAGACCGTAGATTGTGACCTAATTTGGTCAACAGATCAGGGCTTTGGAAGTCGCATTTATTATATCAAATGAGGTACGCCTTAACCATAGTTTACAACGCCAAGCATCATTTGCTTCACAAAGACTTTGCCGAGCGCATGGTTTCCATGTTTGACAAGTGGGTCATTGTGGAGGGCTTCAGTAGGAATGGTGGCTCAACGGCATGGTGTACTTCAATCCGACCTTTATCGCAAAGTACCGATGGAACTATTGAGACTTGTCAAAATTTGGCAAGTCAATATCCGACCAAAGTCTTATTCGACACATCCCAAACAGGATGGCCAAGCAAGGATGCGCAGGTCAACAAAGGAATCGAGTTGCTTCAAGGCAATCCTGATGGATGGCTTTGGCAGGTGGATGCCGATGAGCATTGGACTGAATCGGACTTGACCGAGGCTGAAA
>Ga0208783_10000131_pt1 | contig 43171 bp, 43 predicted proteins | sample DEB19_08_DNA_2_FD_184529 | JGI IMG/M metagenome (GOLD analysis project Ga0208783, IMG submission 184529) | Aqueous microbial communities from the Delaware River and Bay under freshwater to marine salinity gradient to study organic matter... | ecosystem: Environmental > Aquatic > Marine >... | reverse complement strand
CAAACGAGCTGCGGTCGCGGGGACACTCACCCGGTTCTTCCAACACTACCTCAACGGCACCACGGGGTACAAAGGGCTGAACGAGACCACGGTCATCTTCACCAGTCAGGTGAGGAGCAACTCCAAAAAGGCCGAGGCACCGGCCCACTTGGCCAAGTACCTGCCGGACTACACCGCACAGGGGGCTTGGGCCGCTCGGCACGGCAAGCTCGTCGACATCCTTGTCAAACCCGGCGCGAAAGAGAAAGAGGACGTCGCCGTAGGGGATGCCGGCGACCGACGCAAAAAGCGCGTGCAGGTCGGTAAGACCGTCCAGTACGAGATCACCAAGGGGAAGGCCGGGATGCACGAAGGCATCACCGGGGAGTTCGACTTCCATTTCCCGGCGAACGCCCAGGAGATGTACGACCCTGCTGTGTCACTAACCGACGATCAACGGGTAGCTATTCTCATCGGGATGCAGCGCGGGATTATCCGCGAGTCCGGGGGCTTTCTGACGGTGTTCAACCCCGTCACACAGCAGCCTTACCCGCATCTCGAGGGCATCGGAGGCATTGAACAGCTCGTCGACGCAATGCGTAGAGACTTCGAGCTTGAGATGCTCATCCGCCGAGCGATTCTCTCCACCGTGGGAATCGAGTGCGCGTATCGCTAGTCGCGGAAGCCGTGAAGGGGACCTGCGCCGTTTGCGGTGCGGGTTCCGTTCCCGTCCTGCCGTTCTCCCTCATCTTCGACGGACAAGCCGGAGATGCCGAGCCGCTCTGCGCCTCGTGCTTGTTCACCGCTGGGGGCATTCGGGTCGATGTCCCGCTGCAAAGCCTGACGCCCGAACCTCTTGGTCGGCGCAAAGGGCTGAAGAAGGCCAAAAAGACTTCGCAGAAGCAAGAAGTCGACATCGCGGCCGAACTGGGGGGGACCACCCAACCCGGCTCGGGCAATCAACGAGGCGCCAAAGGCGACGTTCGCAAAAAGGGCGAACTGCGCGTGGAGGCCAAGTTTACAACCGCACGTTCGTTCAGCCTCAAGCTGGACGAGCTCTACAAGATATCTGGCGAATGTGGGCTCGGAGAGCGCCCTGTGTTCGTCATTGATTTCCTGGAACCGGGAACAAGAAAACCGAAAGACCGCTTTGCGGTGATCCATTTCGAAGACCTCAAGGAGCTACTGAATGCCTCTGGCCAGCATCGCTGACCTCAACGGTCCCGAAGACGAAGTCGTTCGATGCATCGAAATCGCGCGTGAGCTCTCCAAGGTGTACGACGACTTCATTGTCCTGGAGCAAGACGGGCATGATCGGGCCGGAGGCATCCACGCCTCTGAACTCTATCCGTGCCTTCGTAAATCGGTGTACTCCGTCCTCGGAACACCCCGAAAACCCAATGTCTCGAAGTTCTGGAAACAGCGCTTCAAAGTTGGAAGTGCGCTGCACGCTATGCTGCAGCAAGACTTCCACAACCTCGCCAAGCGCTCCCAACGCGGGGACGCCATGCGGCTGGCGGCAGCTTTGGCAGAGGAATGCGATTGGGTCATGGAGTTTGAAGACGAGGTCGCCGTAAAACCCTCGCTTCAGCCGCTTGCGAAAAAGTACAACCTGCACTCGCACTGCGACGGCATCTTTACATTCCGGGACAAGGAAAGCAAAGACGTCATGTTGCGGGTGGGGCTCGAGATCAAAACAGAAGCCCCCGAGGGCTACAGCAAGCTCACCGAGCCGAAGCCGGAACATGTGCGCCAAGCGCATGTGTACATGGCGACACTCGACCTCCCTCTCATGTGGTTTTTCTACATGAACAAGGGAAATCAGAATAACACCCCGTCAACGCATCCGTACCTCATCACCTGGCAGCCGCATGTCTGGGCCGAGCTTGAGGCACGGTTCAAAACAATCTTGGAGCACGCCGAGAAGAACGAGCTCCCGAAAAAGGAAGAGACCATCGTGTGTGAGTTCTGCCCGTGGAGCTACACATGCCAGCCGTCCAATATGACCCGCGTATTTCAGAAGAAACCCACAAGACCCTTAAGAACATAGATGCCACGAGAGCCGCACATAGGAGGCCTTCGACTCAAAGAGTCGGTAGGCACCGCCGAAAGCACAGCAAAAGAAATAGAAGAAAAATGGTCGACCGCCGACGAAGTCGCCGATCGCCTTCGTGAACGCGGGATGCCTGACCCCGTTGTTCCTCCCGTGACCTGCCCCGAAGTCACGGCGGAAATGTTACTGAACCCCGACCCGAACGAGTATGCGCGCGTCTACGCCGCGCAGAACCGCTGGTGCAACTACGTCAATCGTTGCATCAGTAATGTCCGCGCCGAGATCATGCAGCTCACCAACGAGATGGATGTCATTGGCGCCAAACACCGGTCCTACCTTCGAGGGCGAAACAAGGACCTCCCCAAAACCGAGCGAGCCTCGGTCAGCGAGATGGAGGACATCGTCCTTCAAGATCCAAGGTACCTGGAGCTAAAGTTCAGGCACCAAAAGCTTGAACAGGAGCGACTTCAGCTCGAAGCTTGGTTCGATTCGCTCGAGCGCAACCTACGGATCATCTCGAGGCAGATCGAGAACCGCAAACTCGACGCGCTCAGCGGAGATCGGGAGGCCAACATCCCCGGACAGACCACGGGACGTTGGGTCTCGAACCCCGGGTTTCGCCGATGATACGCCTTGAGTTGCCTTGGCTTCCGCCAAGCTCCAACAACGCATACATCAACAACGGGTTCGGTGGGCGCACGCTGTCCAAAGACGGGCGTGCGTTTCTCACCGCAACAAAAGCGCATCTGACGCAAAACTACGCGCGACAGATGCTTTTATTCAAGCCACAAAAACCTTATTTAATTGTCATCCGCTTTTTCTTCGAAGACCTGGAGACCAAGGGCTTCGCAACAGGAAAAGCGAAGAACCGGTATAAGACATTTGACGGCGGCAATAGGACTAAACTCCTTGAGGACGCCCTCAAAGACGCCGGTGGTATCGACGACTCTCAAACGATGACATCGGTCTGGCAGAAAGCCCAGGGTCGCCCAGAAAAAACTCTGCTATGGGCCTGGAGTTTAGAAGAAGAAAGGAGTCCATTCGATGAGCTCCTCGAAGGTCTCGCCTGAGAACCGCGAATATTACGAACTGTTCGACCGGTGCAACCGGAGCGAACTGTACCAAATCGCCCGAAAAGCCAATCTCCGGGTACAGCCCGAGTACTCAAAAGACGCGCTTATTCGGGCGATTATTTCTGAGGACGAATGTCCTGAAAAAAACCCGAGCGTCGATGAATGGCGCCGGGCCATCATGCGCTTTCTTATCGACCACAGAAAGGTCTTAGAAACGCAGATTTCGTGCCCCGCACGGTCCTTTGAAGAAGACGCGTGTTTTGCCTGCATCGACATGCAGGTCATGCACTGCGTGACCAGCAACGGAACTGAAAACTTCAAACTGATTGAACTCAAGAAAAACAGGAATCCATGAGCATCGCCGCCGTTTCGATTCAAAGCGCTCCTCGTGAACAACAAGCCCTCGCAAAGCTCGGCCATTTCCAGCTACGAAAACTGGCCGACGCACTCGGCAAGCTCCAGACCGAGGAAGAAAAGATGGCGTTCCACGGCCTCACGACGCCCGAAGCGAAAGCTTCGGAGGTCGCAAAGTACCTCGAGGAGTGGGACCGCACCCACGGCGGGCCGCCCGCCGTAGCAACGCCGGTCACGCCGGTGGCCCCCGAAGCCGTGGTTGCCACGGTTCCTGCGGCGGCGATTGCCGCAGCGACGGCAGCGACCAACGGCACGGCGGCAAGAAGCCGCCGGTCGCCTCGGACCTCGGCCGAGGCGGCGCCCGCCGCAGCTCCCGAAGTGGAGACGGCCGGTACGGCCGGTATCGGCCACGTCCTCGCGGCGCTGACCGAAGTAACAAACAAGCTCGGTGGCCTGCAGTCAGACATCGTGACTGCCCACAAGAAGACGCTGACGGTGGTTGAGGATGCCGCCGAGGCCAACACGCTTCGGCTCCAAGAGCTGGAGAAGCGTGTCTTGGAGATCGGCCGTCTTCAGCAGTGGACGCTCACAGCATTTTTGACGTTCATGCAGGAGAGCATGAACGCATCAATGCTGGATATCTTGGGAGCCGCGGTTACCGACGCGGAAAATCTCCCGGGGTTGATTAAACAAGCCACGGGAAAAAAGTAAGCCCGAACAATCTTTGGCCAGGGTGTCTTCCTCCTGAAAAAGTAGAAACACTTATTTCAGAAGACGTTGACACCCTGGACAATGCTTCCGTGATCGCCCTGGCACGGAAGGTTGGGGTACTGATACAAGAAGAAAGTCAGTACCCCGACATCGTTCGGGTAAGAATTAAGAGAAGCGTCTACCCGGGGTAACAACAACATGCGGGAAAAGGTTTCGTCGTCTTTGCAAGGCCTGCTCTCTATGTTTGGCTTTGCGTGTGCCGTCATTCATTGCAACGACACAAAACAAATGCCGGCCTTTTCCGCCGCACCACCAGCACCGAGCGTGCGCTGGGAGTACAAGACTCTCGCGCTCAATGCGTCGGGTCATGAAAAACAAGGCGTCAACGCCTTGGCATCAAATGAAATCAACTTCCCCGAAAGTGCTCTCAATTCTTTGGGAGCCGAAAGCTGGGAACTTGTTTCATCTTGGCTCGAACTTGAAACGGCGTTTCCCAATCTTGGAAAGCCAGGATATGTGACAGGGCTTCAACCGAACGTACGGCCCATGCGCGCCGTACTTCTGTTCAAGCGCCCCGTGAAATGAAAGAAGCCCCGAAACCCGGGGCTTCTTTTTTAGCTACTCGCCGCCACCGCCCTCATCGTCGTCATCGCACTTCTTGCGCGACCGCACACGGATGGGTCGGTAGTTTTTCGGGCTGCCCGTAATGGACGGACCTTTCCGCCCTGTCGACGGGATGTGCGTCGTGCTCTCGATTCCTGGGCCAAGGCCTGCCGTTACGGAGAAGGCTCCAAGCCCCAAAAAGCCGCATCGAGCAAGGAACCCACTGATGCTCATACCGCGGCCGACCGGCGTGCCGGCGCTCCTGCCGTACCCAGAACTGGACCGCCCGCCATATCCCGAAGGTACCACGTAAGAAGGGGCGTGGTTCCGTTATCGTCGAACAGCACCAGAACACCGGGATTGCCGGGGCTCTCTTCCATGCGGTTGGTGAGCGCCTTGCGCAGAAGAGCCAGGTTGCTCTGAAAGTTCACGAGCAGAAGCAGGTCATTGGCCGTGCCTTTTACGGGGCCGTTGTCCACAGTGTACTCGGCGACAAGGGCGCTCCCCTCCTGCCGTTGCGGTTGAAGCGCAGGCACATTCAGCGGTCGCCGGTAGCGTCCGCGCTCCACCTCGCTCATCGTCGCCTGCTTAATCACCCATCCGGACGCCTTGAAACGATTGTCCGCGAAGTCGAGGTACTGCCCCGTAGTGGCGTCCCGAATGGCAACGAGGGGCACCTGCCCCACAATTCCCCCGACACCATCCTGCACCAAGAGAAGGTCGAGAGGCGCCGCGGCGTTGGTCACTTCCACAAGAACCGTCGAACTCATCGGGAGTCATCCTCGAACATAGGTTTCTTCTCCGGGGGACGGCTGTTGCGCCGCTTTCGCCCGTCGGCGGGCTCTATCGCGGGAACGCGCGGAGGAGGAGGGACCTGTACTGCCTTAGCGGCCATGTCTTCGCGATCACGCTCTTGGAGCTCTCGAATACGCCGCTGTTCCGCCTCCACGTGACCATTGATGACCGCGTACAAAATGCTGGCGATGGTCCCGAACGCGCTGGCCTGGTACTCCGCGGCCTGAGCCTGGGCGCGAAGGCTCTCTGCTTGTGTAAGGCAGCTCACCCGTCGGCGTTCGGCTTCTTGCCAGACCTGAAGCACGGTCTGTTGGTAGGTCCCGAAGCTTTCAGGAGTGATGATTCCGAGTTGTTGAAACTCGGCGAGTTTTTGCCGAAGCTGCATCAGCACTTCGGCGGAGGTTTGGGGGCTTTCTGTCATGGTCACTTATAGGGGTTTGACTTCGCCACGAGAGAGGGCGCCAGCAACAATAAGGCACAACTCACAATACGTGCCGTTAACTTTTCTGTCGGAAGCGCTGACGTGGAAAAATCGTGTCAGCTCTTCCGGATTTGGAGGGTTTCGTTGGAACTTCTCAGGGGCTTCATGGCCTGACGCGCACCAACGGTTCTGAGGCGTACTGACTTCTTTTAGAGAGAGATCGGCCTTGGTCGCTATCATTCTGACCTCTTGGAGTTACGTTTAGTCCATGACGGTTTTTTCTTCTCTAAAAACAACAAAGCGACCGAAAGAGCCCTCCGGTCGCCTGCATAAGTACCCGCTCGAAATCACACGTCGTAATAATCGAACGAAACCGCGAAGTCGGCACTGGTTGAAACAACCGGGGTTCGGACGTACGCCGCGATCAACATGGGCCCCGTAACCTGCAGCGGCGTTTCGTATGTCCGCTGTACGTAGGAGTCAGAAATAAGAATATCGCCAATCGCGTACGAAGGCTGCGTTGAATTTGTGCGGAATATGCGCAAGTACGCGACGCCTACAGAGTTCGACGCTTTGGCATTGAGCGCGCCCAACGTAAACTTGGTGATGTTGCATGTCTTTCCGGACGGAACGAAGTGATGTGCATAAAAAGTACGGCCATCTCCCCGTGTTGTATCGAACTGATTGAGGCCGATTTCTGCCATCTTAATGGTTTTACCGGAATCGTAGTACAGCGTAACTGTCCCCCTATTCACGTAATCCGGCCCATCCGTGGTCGAACTGATGAACATGCTTTCAACGTAGCCGATATTTGTCGACGTGGTGGCGACGGCAGTCGTGCCATTAAGGGTCACGGTTTCCGTATACGGCCCCGTGTTGTCTCCTCCGTAGAACGTAATCAGCACTGTTTTTGCTGCATTGCTTCCAGCGGCACCGCCATCCAGCGCGCTTGTGGACGCGAGGTAGCGGGGCGTTTGCGCGACGGCCGAGCTCCACGACGTGAAGCGCACCGGTGTATCGGTATTTGCGGCTACAACGCGCACGTACCCGAGGGCGGTTCCTTTTGTTCCCGCAGGGGCAGAAAGGATAACCGGGAGCGTTGTTTGGTTGGGGCTTATCTGCACCACAAGGCTGGGATCGGCAGCAACTGCCGCGGTTGACGCGGCCTTTACGGCCGCCGTGTTGGTGCCGTCCGTAACGCGGTTGTACTGTCCGCGGCTGGCTACATCTCCGGAAGGCATCACATTGCCTGACCCGTCGACGACCTGGATTTTACCAATCGTATTGGTGCCTGTTGGGATGGGTGCGTTGGGCGAAAGCGCTACGACCAAAGACGGGTCCGTTGCCGCCGCAGCTACCGATGCGGCTTTGACGGCAGCCACATTGGCGCCGTCAGTAATGCGGTGGTAGATTCCTCGCGCCGCCACATCCCCGGTCGGCATCGTATTCGTGCCGTCCGTGATTCGCGTGTACAGACCGCGACTCGCCACGTCCCCCGCAGCCTGGACGTTACCGGACCCATCAACCACCTGAATCTTGCCGATGGTATTGGTGCCCGTCGGGATCGGGGAATTGGGAGACAGGCCGACAATCAAAGACGTGTCCGCGGAAGCGGCGGCAGTGGAAGCGGCTTTTACAGTCGCGGTGTTGGTGCCGTCCGTAATGCGGTTGTATACGCCGCGGACAGCAACATCGCCGGTGGGCATAAAGTTGGTACCGTCGGTGAGGCGCGTGAACCACGCCCCGCCTGCCGATCCTTGCCCTCCCTGGCCAACGGTCAGCGCATTACCCGTAACCGTCACGCGCCCCGCAGCATCAAGCAAAATAGGCTGACCTCCCGCGACGCCGCTCGCATACCCCAGAGTGAGGGGCGTATTCTTTGCCAACAAGGTGGCGTAGACGCCGGTGAAAGAGGGGGACGTGCCGGTGACCGTCCAGGAGACACGTACAGTACTGGAGACGGTCGCCCGAAGGACAAGAACAGTCGGCGTTGCTGTAATTCCAGTAATCGCACTGCACGTGACCGTCTGCCCGGATATTGCTGTCGTTTGATCGCCCGGGTCGACATCCGTCAACGTATATGCCAACGAAGGGGTTGTTCCCGTCGGCGCATTTTTGACGTTGATGATGAGGGTGATTTCACGGGACCCAAGTCCACTAAAGGTCAACGACCCGCTAGATGTAAGCGTGGCGTTCGAATGAACCGTCTGTTGCCCGGGATCGGGAACAACCTGCCCAGGTTGAAGAAGAATCACTCCTGCCATGTCACACATCCCTCGTCATAGTTTGGCCGGTCAGCGCCGGGCCGGTATACGTGTACGAAACAGTCATCTGCGCCAGGATTGTCGTTCCGTTCGTATCATAGACTTTTCGGACTTCGGTTGTCAGCCGACCGCTCGAATACGTATAATCAATTGTTTTTAGCGCCGTTGAATCGGCGGTACGCGCCCACTTTTCTTGCGTAACCTGCGCGCCCGACTTCGTAAGAGAATACGTAGTTCCTGGCGTTGTTGGTTCCCCCATAAGAAACAAGTCTTTGGTGCCAAGCCCGCTACTACCGGAGTTGTTGGCCAGCGCTTGGAGTGACGCTGCGATGGTTTGCCCGCTGCTTAAGACAGCTCCGGTATAGGCGCGGTCGCCAATTTGCGCATTCAGTGCGTTGAGAGCGGTTGCGACCGACGGCGTAGCTCCGACGGAACTGAAGGGGTAATTATTCCCTGTGTTCGTAAGAACCGCGGACAGGCTTGTCGCCGCATCGGCCGTTCCCATCACCGTCTGCAAGTCTGTGATGTCTTGCCGAAGGTTGGTGGTGTCGCCCATCCCAATCGACTGATCGAGACGGAACGACGTTTCCGTCAGCATGTCGAGTCGCTGAAAGTAACCATAGAAAATATCAACAACGGTCGGCTGCCCAGACTCCCACGTGTACGCCGAACTCTGTGTGGCGACATCTCCGCCGACCGGCACGGAGTAAAATGCCACCGTAAAGGAGTTCGGGCTCGTCGAGCCCGTATCCTTGCTAATACCGAAAATTTTCTCGCCCGCGTGCGCGCCAGTCTTGACGGTAAGCGGCGTACTATCGCCGTGATTTTGGATGCCGACGTAACACGAAGAAAAGTCGCCCGTGTAAGGATTCAAATCAAAACAAGGCACACCCGATTTATCTGTGGACGTAGCGTGTTTTAGATTTCCTGCGCTCGTGACCACGGCCGACGAAGTGCCTTGCGTGACCGTCTGACTTCGTAAGACGCGATCAACGATAAAACCCTGCGCATCGGTTGTCTTTCCCGCGATGTTTGCCAGGTTCGCGCTAACGTTCGTTCCTACCGCAGTAGGCCGTTGAAAAGTCGGGATCGCTTGGTCGAACGCTACGCCTTTGATTGCGGCGCGGTCGGTTCGCATGAAATCGAGATCGTCCTGAAGCGAGTAAGGGAGGCGCTCTTGCCACGTCAGCATGGTCGCTTCTGAGACCGCTGCCGCGTTGACATACGACGCGCTAGTTCCGCTGCAGGCCGTAAGTAAAAACGTCCCATTGTTCGCGCTATTCACCGCGCCACTGATCTGAATGTACCTCCCAGCACTGCTGGCCGAAGGAAGTGCGTAGGGAACATCCGACACGTAACTTGAAACGGAAGAGCCTCCACCGAAGGAAAAATCGAAAGAGACTGGGTTAGAGGACGAGTCCGTCAATGACGTCCTGACGCTCCCGCTCCCATCACAATGCATGAGAAGCAGCGTATTTGCATCATTCGTAAAGGGCACTGCCGGCGGCGTAAATGCGCCGGTATATCGCAGCGTATTTGATATGCGTACTTCCTCGTAGTACGCGCCCGAAGCCAGGAAGATATAGGCGCTGCTAAGCGATGCGAGTACGCCACCGTTACCGGTGACCGCCATCGAACCCGCAGCAACGCCGTTGATATACAGAGAGAGTGTCCCTGTGGACGAGCGGACAATTGCCACGTGCGCCCACGCGTTTGGGACAGCCACGGTGCTGGACATCAGGTTGTAGCGCGTTACGCCGCTGTTATCCGTGGCGAGAACGTTCCAAGCACCGTTTAGTTGATCGGAAGATGCGCGAACCCCGATAAATCGATTGCCCGAGTCTTGAAATCCAAAGAAGATACCAGTGGTTTTAAGGGTGTTAGGGAACTTAACCCAAAATTCAATGGTAAGATGCCCGGAGCCGATCGTCGAAAACTTCGCGGCGGAGTTGGTCGCAACGTAATACGCCGAGACATAAAGCGCTGTGTTGTTCGCACCACCCGAAGGACTTAGGGTTACAACGCCCGAACTGATCGACGAAATGGTAGCCGCGCCCTGTGTGCCCGTAAGAGCCCCTAATCCAGAGGTCTCGTCAGTCAGTGTGCGGTTTGAGGCTTGGGAAGACGAACCTGCAATATCGCTGGCTTGATCTAGGCGGTTTCTCGGCACGGCTCGCTCCTTCTTCTCGCCTCTGAGCGGGGCCGGTTACCCGGCCCCGCTCACAGCGACCCGCCGCCCAACTCTTTCAGCGCCGACCGGCGGTTGCCCACAACCCACAGCACCCAACAAGAGTCTAAAGCAAAACTAGGCTAATGCACTCAGTGCGTAAGAATTATGTACGTGATGTGGTCGCCTGCAGAGATTTTGGTATACGGCATGATGGTCGTGGTGCTGGTCTCGGCGTAGTCATTACCGCTGATGATCGAGCCCGGATCGCGCAAGATGCCGCGCCAAAACACCCAAAGGTTATTTCCATTACCGCCGTCGTCCATGAGATACGAAAGTCCGGCGGGCAGGGAGTGCGCTGTATTGGCCGGTGCGTCTACTGCGAGGCGCTCGATGACGCGCGTAGTTGACGAAGTATTCATTGCCGCCGAGAGATTAGAAATCGCCGTAGACAGCGCCTGCAAGGACGTGGACACCGCCTGTCCGCTTCCAAGAATACTTCCCGAGTACGTACGGTCGCCGATTTGGGCATTAAGCGTATTAAGCGCGGTCACCACAGCGGGTGTCGCGGTCCCCAGATCGGCAAACGCAAAGTTGGCCGACGTGTTGGTCAGAGTACCGGCGAGGCTGACCGCGTTGTCGGCAGTGCCCACGACGCTCTGAAGGTCGGTGATGTCCTGGCGCAAACCGCCCGACTCAGCCAAACCAAGCGTCTGCACCGTGCGGAACACAGACTCATTCGCCTGGTCAAAGCGCTGGAAGTAACCGTAGAACATGTCTACGGCGGAAGGCTGCGAAGCTTCCCAGGTGTACGCCGTGCCCGACGAAAGGTCCTGGCCAAGGGGAACTGAGAAGAACTCCACTTTGATGGAGTCGGGGCTCGTGGCGCCCGTCGAGACCGTACGGCCAAAAACTTTTTCGCCCTTCTTGTCGCCGGCCTGAACCAAAAACTCCGTACCGTCCGCCGCATTTTGAATCTCGACGTAACAAGACTGCCAGTCCGACGCGTACGGGCCCGCGTTGAAGCAAGGGATGCCGGTTTTGTCCGTAGCGTCCGAATGCTTCAAGTTACCCGCGCTGCTCACAACGAGCGAGGTAGCGCCCACCACGGGGGTGTTGTTGCGGATTGCTCGCGTAAACACGAAGCCCAGCGCGTCGGTCGTCTTGCCGGCCAAGTTGGCGAGACTGGCATCGACGTCCGTTCCAATTGCGGTCGGGCGTTGAAACGTCGGAACCGGCTCATTGTAGTCAACGCCTTTAATGGCCTGACGATCGGAACGTGCGAAGTCCAAGTCATCAAGGAGGGAGTAGGGCTTGCGCTCACTTACCGTCCACGACGTGCCCTCGGTTATCGCCGAAGCATTCGCAAACGTCACAGTGCCGTTAGACGTATTGCGCGCCGTAATTAAAAATACGCCATTATTAACAGCGTTCGACGCACCCGAAACTTCAATAAAGTTTCCAACCACGTAGGCTGTAGCATCGGACTGTACCGGGGCAGGCAGCGAAAGGCGTACGGACCCGCCAACTACGGAAGCAACCGTTGCCGCGGAAGAGGCCCCTGTCGGGACGCCCAAACCCGCCGATTCATCCGACAGCAGGCGTGACGCGTTTTTGGAAGGAGATCCGGCAATATCCAAAAGCTGGCTTAGCTTGTTAGGCAGAGAGTATGAGGGCGTCGTCATGAAATTCTCCAGGGTTAGGTGCACGAGTAGTGCGCAAAATCGGGTCGGTGCTGGCCAGTCTCAGAATATCGGAATTTGAGACCGAGGCCGAGAGTCCACCGATCGTGTTGGGAGCACGAACGCGAAAGTACAGCGAAAGCACCTACAGCTCCAAGCCCTGTAGGGAATTACCGTCGAATAGGTGTGACACTGCTCTAAAAACAAGGCCCCGCATTTTGCGGGGCCTTGTTCCGACTATTTAAAAAAACAGGGCATAGCCTTAGAGTCAGGGAAGAGCAGCGACGGTCACCCACGGAGTGGCCAATACATGGATGTGCACAACGGCGCTGAAGGGGCCGCCCACGATGGACCCTAAAGTAATAAACATGCCATCCGAGTCATACGAGAACGGCACGTTAACCTGCGTATTCGTGGTCCCGTCAACCTGGAAGACTTGAACAATCGGGAAAATCCCATCAGTTGTTCCCAGGTTGCTGATATCTAGCCGGAGGCCCGTAGATACCTGCCCCGTGTACACACCGCGACAGTTTTCGAGGACGTCGACGCGAACGGCCAAGCCGGCTTCCACTTGCCCAGCGCGCTCAATTTCCGCCTGCAGCGCCGTATCCAAGTTGCCTACGGCCAGTATGGCGTCTTGCGCGGCTGCATCGGTCGTCGCCATACTTGCCAGCAGCTCATCACGGACAAGTGTGATGGTATTGTTAGTGTTCTCTTCCGAGGCCTCGAGTGCGGAGAAAAACGCCGCGGTCGAGAGCGCCTTATTTGTGACCCCAGGAGCGCTGGGGTTCGCAGCAATCAGGCTGTCGGCATACGCCGACGCAGCCGCCATGGTGTTCACATCCCCGGCGGAGATAGCGGTAAGAAGGTTCGCATCCGCCGCCATCCGGGCCGCAGTCTCGTTGCCGATCTGCGTCGAAAGCGTGGTTGCCGCGCCGTTGACCATGCTCAGCGCATTGGCGTCTGCCGCACTGAGTGTCGCCGACAGACCACCATTGACCGCCTGAACCGACGGGGCCTTGTCTGCCTCATTGCCCGCCAGCGTGTTCACCACCAGGCCGCCAGCCGTCCCACTGACTGCGGCAATGGCCGAGTCAACAGCGGCGAGGGCCGATTTAACCGAAGAAACCGAAGGAGCTTGGTCCGTCTGGCTTCCAGCAAGGCTGTCCACAACGGCAGCCGACTTCGCACGAGCGTCCGTGAAGAAGAGTTTGCTGCCCTCGTTGATGACGCTGGTGGTCAAGTCCGTCGCCAGCGGGTATTGCGTCACCGCCCCGGCGATGGTGGAGTTCACGTTGTACGTGTTGGCCGAGAAGGCGAAGATAGCGCCAGCCGCGCCGTCAACGGCCTTGCCCGTACCCGAGATGTTATTGAACAAGCAGTACATCGCGGTGAAGGTCGTGCCCGCGGCCACGAGAACACCCGAGGTATTGGTCTTGCTGGATTCAATCATCGACTGGCTCATGGAGCAGGTGCCCGTTCCGGCCATTTCAATGATGTAAGTGCCTTGTCCGCTGAACGAAGAGCCGCGAACAATGGCCACCGTCGAGCCGTTGGACATTTTGATAACGCGCGCGGCAGGGTCAAGACCGCTGCGCTCACGAGAGAACTCGGTATTGATGGCCGAGTACAGAACGCCTTGGGTCAGATCGAGAGCGTGACCTGCGCCGAGCGCTGAGTTCTGAATAACGCAGTCATCAAGGTAGATGCGGGACAGCGTTCCCCAGGTGTTGCCCGAGGTGTTGTTCATGCAGACGGCGCTGTAGCCGGAAGAGTACTGGTACACCTGGCAGTTTTTGAGGTGCAGAATCGTCCGCTGAGAACCCAAGAAGTCAACGGTGTTGAACGCGCCGGACTCGTTGGTAAGGAGACAGTTGCTGATCGAGGAGATGTTCTGAAAGATACCGCCAGCTTCTGCCGTAGCAACTTCGAACTTGATGTTGCCTTTGAGAATGACCGCCTGGATGTTCTTCCGGGGGCTCTGAAGACCGACGATATGGGTGTTCGTGCGGGAGATGGTCAAAGACTGCGTGTACACACCGGGGTGCACGTAGATCACGCAATCAGGAATATCGCCAGCTCCGCCCGCCGGGAGCGAATCCAGAGCAGCTTGCACGCTGGCGAAAGGAGCGGCCATCGAGCCGTTGCCCGTGCTATCCGAACCGTTCTTCGCAACATAGCGGGAGTTGGAAGGAAGGAACTGGATAGCGCCCTTAACCGAAGAAACGGAAGGAGCTTGGTCGAGCTGGCTTCCGGCCATGCTGTCCACGACAGCGGCCGACTTAGCACGCGCGTCCGTGAAGTAGAGGTGGCTGGCTTCGTCGACGTCGTCGGTGGTCAGCGCATCGACGGTGTTGGACAGCGAAGTGATCTGCCCTTGCAGACCTGCATCGGCCAGCGCCGTGCTGCCCGACAAGGCGGTGATCTGTCCTTGAAGGGCCGCCTCGGCCGCCTCAGCGCGCCCCTGCTCCGCAGCCTGCGCATTGGAGATGTTGGTCGCAACCGTAGTGGCAAAGTTCGGGTCCTGCCCAAGCGCATCGGCGAGCTCTTTGAGCGTATCGAGCACTGCCGGAGCACTGTTCACAAGCTGCGCGATCTGCGCGTCGGTGTAGTCTTTGGCGTCCACCAACGCGCTGGCCACATCGGCAGCCTTTGCGCCAGGAGCCCAGCTCGTTCCATTGAACGTAAAGAGCTGACCCTCGCCAACGACAACAACGTCGCCAACTTGCGGGCCCGAAATCGAGGCGAGGTCCGCTTCCGTCGCGAATACTGCGAGGCTCAGACCGCTCTTAATCTTGAAAAATGAATTGGCCATCTCGGTCTTCCTTTCATGCACACGGCACAACAAAGAAACCCACCGGAAGTACCGAGTGGGTGTACTGCGTGGGAGTTGGCTGGACTCGGAGGAAAATATTTCCCATCTGAGTGGACGCTCTTCTGATTGTCGAACTACGGCACGACGAGAGCAATATGGTGCAACCAAGATTTATGCAGACTTCATGCACACACGCACGCGCACAAGAACAGTAGATTCCTGTAGGATACACTCATCTCCGTAAATACACGTAGAGCGGACTACTGAACACACGCACGTCAAAATGCCGCACTAAACCGTCAGTGCACTGAACTTGTACTTCACTGTTTTGTTCTGACCGAGAGCGTCGGCATACGTCAGCGCACCTGCGCTATTGATAGCGAAGTCCACCCCGGTATTGTCTCCTGCCGAGGTCACACTAAGCATCCAGTCAGTGCCGTTGTTGGCAGCAATCAAAGAAAACGTTTCGGCTTTGTTAGGAGCACCGCTGACAAAGACCGACACTTGTCCGATAAAACTACGGAAGGTTGCGGGCGCAAACGTTGCCAAAGTGCCGGCCATAAGGCTCGACGTCAGGCCGCCTTCGCCGGCATGAAGCGCGTCGATTTGCGCCTGCAAGTCCGCTTCAGCGCCTTCGGCGCGAGTCTGTTCGGCCGCAAGACCTTCTTTGACTGCTCGGACCGACGGAGCTTGATCGGTTTGACTTCCCGCCAAGCTATCAACGACTGCTGCGCCTTTCGCGCGAGCATCGGTAAAGTAGAGCTGGCTGCCTTCCGCAACGTCGTCCGTTGTTAGGCTGTTAACTTGTGCCTGAAGAGCCTGAAACTGTTCTTCAGTGATACCGCTGATGGGTCCCGCCACCATGCCCGAGAGAACAAAGTAGACGATGTGATCGCCTGCATTGATTGTCGCGTACGGTGTAATCGTCGTTGCGTTGGTTTCTTCGTAGTCATTCCCGTCCAGAATCGCGCCGGGATTCTTGAGAAGGCCGCGCCAAAAAACCCAGAGATTATTTCCGTTGTTCTGAGCGTCCTGCACATAGGCGAGGCCGCCAGGCAACGTATGCGGCGTGTGCGCTTCAATCGGAGCGGTCACGCGCTCAATGACACGGATAAGCCCGGCAAGCGTGAACGCTTGGGTGAGGCTTTGCAGCGAATTAGAAAGCGCTTGGAGAGAGCCGGCGACAGATTGGCCGCTGCTCAGGTAAGACCCGGCGTAGCTTTGATCGCCAATCTGCGCATTCAGGATGTTGAGGGCTTCGACCACCGTCGGGGCCACGCGCAAGCCGCTGAATGCGAAGTTCGGGCCCGTGTTGGTAAGAAGCCCTTCGAGGCTGGTCGCCTTATCTTCGGAACCAAGCACCGACTGTAGGTCGTTGATGTCTTGCCGAAGATCGCCCGACTCCGTAACGCCAAGCGTGCGCACCGTACGGAACGCCGAGTCGTCCAACTGGTCGAGGCGCGAGTAGAACCCGTAAAAGAGGTCAATCGTCGCGGGTTGAGTTGCTTCCCAAACGTACGGCGTGCTCTGCGAAACCAGGTCTCCGCCGAGGGGAACGGAGAAGAAGCGGACCTCTACCGCATCCGGGCTGCTGGCTGCGCCGGCGTAAGTAAGACCGTAGATTTTCTCGCCCTTGCGAGGGCCGAGCTGAACAACAAAGGATGTTCCGTCTTCGCTGTTCTGAACTTCGACGTAACAAGCAACCGGGTCGTTGGCGTAGAGCCCGAGGTCAAAACACGGAATGCCCGTCTTATCGGTGGCGTCGGAATGTTTTAGATTTCCCGCACTCGATAAAACAACCTGCGTGCTTGTGGCCGTAACCGACTGGCCTCGAAACGCGCGAGTGACGATAAACCCGCGGGCGTCCGTTGTTTTTCCAGCAATGTTGGCAAGACTTGCCGCAACGTCGGTTCCCAGGTCCGTAGGCCGCTGGTACGTCGGCACTGGAGCGTCGTACGGCACGCCCTTGATGGCTTGCCGATCTGTCCGCGTAAAGTCCAGATCGTCCTGGAGCGAGTAGGGAAGCCGCTCTTCCAGCGTAAGAACGCTGCCCTCAAGCACGCCAGCATTCCGGATGGACACTGCCGATCCAGAAACATCCGTAATGAAGAAGATCCCGTTGTTCTGCGTATTTCCAGCGCCGGACACCCAAACGAAATTCCCGGCAGTAAACCCAGTGCTCGACGTGTTCAAAACAACCGTGTCACCACTGGCGCTTGCCATTGTGGCGGTTGCCGATACCCCAGTCAGAGCTCCTAAACTTGACGATTCATCCGACAGTACGCGCTGTGCGGATTGCACAGGAGAGCCAGCGATGTCCAAAAGGGGGCGGAGCTTGTTGGGCAGGTAGCTTTGGGACACAGAAACCCTCCATGCACGGTTGGACAGCGGTACTTCTCGAGCACAGCGCAGCAACAACGGAGGATGACGAGAGAGCCAAAACTGCCCGATACTTCAGCAGCTTTTCCTGCAGGACCTCACGCAACCTTTAGACAGCGACGAAATTGGAGATGAGATACGTCGAGGGCGTAGGTGCGGGCACTAAGAAGTAAATGGCATCGAAACCCGTACCCATCCCACCGCTCTCCAGGACGTAGTATTCGCCGTCGAGCACGTTTGGGGAAGAGGCTTGTGCAAGGCGCCGACCGTTCTGAAACACTTCGATCGTGCGGCCCGTCACCGACGGGTCGTGCACAAACTTCATCGGGGTCTTGAACAGGCGATTCACACCGTCGCACACACCTACGAGGCCCACGCCTTTTCTCTCATACGAAACGACACCCGTACCACCCCCGCCGCCGCCTCCACCCCCACCGCCGTCTCCCGACGGCACGTAGACGGCATCCAGCATTCCTGTAAACGGATTGAAAACATACGTAACAGCCATCTCAGGTCCTCGTGACCGATACTAGCTGATCGCCCGTATAGCTGAGAGTGAGTGTAGCGACCAAGGTGCCACCTGTGCCTCCTTGGTAGTACTTCGCGGTCGCCACGTGCCCCGCAGGGGTATACGTCAAGGCGATGGCATCAAAGGCCACAGGAATAAGACTGGCCATGTTGCGTACGGGCCACGGTGTCGATCCCGGCTGCCCCTGATCAGCCCGTACCGAGTCCGTCGCTGCGCTTAACGTTCTGCCGATTGTAATCGTAGCCATGTGCCGCCCTCGGCCTCCTGCTTAGCCGCCGCAAAAAACAAAGCGCTCATAGCCCGAAGCGCAGTCACGACACTACTTCGTCGCGTTGACCAGGGCTGCAGCGCTGAATGCAATAGCTACAGCGGAAACAACCCCCATCACAACCCCGAACTCCGCGGTTCGATACCAGACGGGGCCATCATTGAGCTGCTGCTGAAGCGTGTCGAGTCGCTGCTGCATATCCGCGGTTGTCCGCGCATACGCTTCTCGCTCCAACTCGAGTTGCGCCTTTAATCCATCAAATGCCGCCGCGTCGTACTTCTTCTGATACTCCACGTCCGCTTGCAGCCGAAACGAGTACTGCTGCAAGTAGTTCGCCCAACGAAGAGCCGTAGATTGATCGAAAAGTTGTCCCGGAAACGGCGCGCTCTCTCCTTTCTTCAAAGCAACGATTACGTCCTCTCCCGGAGGTACTGCCGTAACGGGCTCCGGGCCTTCGGCCCGCGCCGCGCGCGGCGACACCAAAAGAAACAAAAGGACGATCAAAAAGTGCCTTGAGTGCTTCACAACACCACCACATCAATAAAGCCAAAACCTCAGAAGTAGGCGGATACTACCCTGGGCTCAAAATGGCGAAAAGAACGGATTTATTCTTTCTGCATCCACGGCTGCGGAAAGAGATTTGGCCAGCGACGAACACAAACCTGTCGCCAAGCCTGGGCAAATCGTTGAATTTCTAAATCCGCTGTCTCAGCTTCGCGCTCCCGCACAAACTTCGCAATCGCCGCAGGATTCGTCGTCCAAATAAACGAGGTCTCTGCCTGATGCGGGAGCAAGCTCGCCGCCGCTTCATAAATACGCTTTCGCGCAAGACCCTTCGGCTCCATGCCGTGAGTACTTATGAACTGCTGGATGTCCTGCTCGACCGCCGTGCAATAGAACGTGTACGCCGTCTGCATCGCCTCTTGAAAAAGGGTCTGCATTTCGGGGCGCTCTTCGGAATACCGAGGAGGCTCTACAAAGAAGCCGTAGTGATGCGTGAAGCGCGTCGACTCCTGAGAAGGGCTGCCCTCCTCGTTCCGGTCCGAGCCCACGTAGTTCCGAATAATCTCGTGGCTGACCCGACGAGAAATGCCGGCAAAGAAGAACGTCATCTTGGCGTGGTAAAGCACGCTGGCGTGGGGGGTCTCGCCCTCCTGCGTATGCGCGATGTACTCGCGATTGCCGCGACGCCCGGCTTTCTGCCCAAAACTGTCATAACATTTTCGGCCCGCCAACTCGACGAGAAGCTCGTTGGCCGTGAGGTCTCGATTTGTGACCTCATCAATTCCTCCATGAGGAAAGAGCGCCATCCATTCGCAGCCTTCGGTTGGAAGACACTCCGGGCGATGGTCTTTCACCCAGTACATCATGTCTTCCACGCCGAGCGTGGATAGTTGCATCTCCGCAATCGGAAAGATGACGGGGCCGTTACGGAGAATTTTAACTTCAGACGCCATGTGCTGCTCCCTGTCGAATCATTGCAAGGCAGCAAAGCACACTCTATGGCGGAGCTCAGATACCCTTCAGCTCTTTGCCTACTTTTTTTAGATATTCATTGGCGGCGTCAACATCGCCGGCCAAGTCTTTTTCTGTTTTTACTTCTGCCTCCAAAAGCGCTGATAAGTCTTTATCGCGCTGTTCTTTGGCCTCTTGTTGCTTTTCCGTAGGACCGCTGGACGGCCCTGGCGGTGGAGAAGGCGGAAGCGGCGGATCGTTCTTTCCAGAAAACCGTCCGCTCTTTTTAAAGAAGAACTCTCCAACCAAGTGAAACAAGCTCGCCAAACTAGCGAACACCCACTGCGGAAGTCTGAGAAAAAGCTCTTTCATTTTAGATTCCTGGGTACAGGATTTGGCGGTACAACCACGGGCACAAGCTCATCACCTGCAGGCGGAGGAGAGGGGGGCAAAGAATCATCTGGAAACGGGATGTTCCACTTCTGCTTGAGAACGCCTTTTATGACACGGTAACCCCAAGCCGCAAACCAGCCCGTGCCAAGTCCATAAAGCGCGCGAGAGACCCACGTGGCTTTCACAACTTCGGGATACGCAAAAAGGGTCGGTGGGCAGGACAGACAGAACACCAAGCCCAGAAGCGCCGGCAGTGTTGGAAGTACAAACTCGTCCCAAACCCGCTCGGCCCGCGTGAGCGGTGTCTTATCCGACAGGGTCGGCCAGATCGCCTCGCAAAGACGCCGAATCGCGAATGACGTGACGTAAAGCCCAAGGAGTAAAAACGCCGTGGGCCAAGTAAGGATATCGTCCAGCGTCGGCATCGCGTAGCTCCTTACTTCACGTAATAGATGGTGAGTTTACCAGAACCACCGCGCCCCCCAGCGGGCTGTTCTCCCCAAGGAGCGGCGCTACCGCCGCCGCCGCCGGCCCCTGTATTGTCTCCAGCGTGCCCTCCTACCCGCCATGCGGCGACCTCGGTGTGCCCGCCGCTGGCCCCGTCACCGCCCGGGCCACCTCCGCCACCTCCGCCATTGCCGAGTGTTGACGAGGAGTTTCCCACGCCGGTTGCGCCTCCCCGTGTAGGCACGCCCGTTTCGGACACGTTTCCCATACCGCGGGCAATATGCCGATTATTCGGACGGCCTCCGGGTGCGCCCGCGCCCAAAACCGGCCACGTCGTTACCGTACGCAGCTCCCAAGGCTCTCCAAGTACCGACCCAAGGATTGAGGAGTCGGTCTGCTCGTCGTACGGCTTCGCGATGCCGCCTATCGGCGCCCCAAAATACGGATTAGTCGGATCGATATCAAACCCATGCGCTCCCGCGCGCGCACCCAAAAAGCGCATAAGCGTAGCACCAGTTGCCGCAAGTAGCGTATCTCCGCCATCCGCGCCCGGAATGCGATCTCCTGATCCACCACTTGAAGGATCCGACACACCGCCCGCACCAATGGTCACGCTGTACTCCATCCCGGGCACCACGGTAACTGCACGCCAAGAACCGTGCGAACCGCCACCGCCACCACCACCCGCCGCCTGCGTCCTATTCGCACCCGATCCAACATACGCACCTCGGCCGCCGGCCGAGCCGCCGCCGTAGCCGAATGCCATGATCCGTGTCACACCTCGCGGACACGTCCAGGTCATTGGCCCCCCGGTAGCGGGATTGACGGACGAGGTGAATACTTCGCTGCGCATGTAACTACCGCGAGAATGTTGATAAAGACGCCAACCGCCTACATAAAGAAACGTCGCCCACGGCCCATCCGCCGTAGCCCCATTTCCCAGTACAAACAACGGATTGCCTGCCTGGTCCTGCACCGTCACCTTGTACGTCAGCGCCGGGTCAACAAACATTGAAATCATTTCATTGCCGACTACGCCTGCGGTCACGAGTCGGTATGTGCGGTCTCCCGTAAGCGTCGCAGGAATTGAAATCGTCGCATTACCGACACCTGCTGAAATTGGCCAATTGTTAACGTCTTCCCCGGTACGCACACTAGGCAGGATTCGCCCAGCACCGGAGAGCTGAATTGGTCCTTCAAGCGTGTCGCCTTGAGACGTCTTTCGAAGCCGCTCATCCGACACCGTTTGTGAAAGAGAATTTGTAGACTGCACAAGGCGCGTAATCTGACTGTGTAACGTGCCGGCAGGAACATTGTACGGCGTACCGCTAACCGCGGCAGAACCAATCTTCGCAGCACCGTTGTTGGTCGAGGCGAGGTCCGATACAATTTTATCAAGCTGCGCTTCGACCGTGCTTTGCGGATTGGTCGTACCATCCGCCCAAGCGCCCGAACCCGCAAACCCAATCAGAGCTGCACCACCTGCGGACAACAAATCTGCCGATACTTCTTGTGCGCCACGAATCGTAATGTTCGTAAACGCATCCACCGGCATGGTCGCCAGATTGCCGCGAACGCCGTAGTACACGCGGTACGTCTTGCCCGCCGGAATAGCCGGTGACACCGTCAGCGTGACGCTCCCCTCACTAAAGCCGCCGCTGCCGACCGTGCCGCCTGACAAGACCGCAACGCGGCAGCGTTGTGTGCCCGTCGCATCGACAATCTCACGGTCGTTCTCATCGAGAACCTCGAGGAACGTATTGAGTCCTGCCGCCGTGTTCGGAGTCCCCGAAGCACCTAAGAAGATTCCGGGCCCCGTAAGCGTGATGCTGCTGACGGCGGTCGTCGCCGTAACATCCGACGTGCGAATCGGAACCGCCAAGTCTCGACGAAAGAGGTCGTCGAGGTAATCGCAGTTCTCCGCCAAGGCATGAATCGGCCGGTTGGTCGACTTGCTCGTTGCGTCTTCGCCGAACGCGACGAAGTAGGTGCCTGCATTCGGACCGCCAGCTTTCTTGCTGTCATGCAGCGCCGGCGTCCCGGAGGCAGCGTTGTTGATGTAGTCATAGCCGCTCGAAGGAAGACCACCAAAGTAGGTCGGAACACGCAAACGATGGAAGGGCATCGAAAACCTCGAGAGCTTATTTCATGTAATGAATGACGAGCTTACCGGAACCGCCGCGACCACCCCATTGCGGGGCGCTGTATGAGATGCCACTGCCGAAAACGGCACCGTAGGAACTGAACGCGTAACCGCCATTGTACGTCCCGCCGCCACCGCCACCACCTGCGCCGCTGTCTGGCGCGGCGTCATGCCCCGCGGTTCCGGCCGAGTAGTACTGCGCAAAGCTGCCAGTAGTGTGGTACGGCGAGCCGCCGTCGCCACCCGCTCCGCCCATACCACCAGGGCCGCCACCGCCACCGCCACCGCCGCCACTGTACCAGCCGGCATTCGTGTTATTTGGGTCAATAAGGCCTGGGCGCCCGCCCAGTTCGCCATTGTAGCCTCCGCCTAAAGACGGCAGCCCCGGACCGGCCCAAGCCCATCGAATACCGCCAAACCCACCACTCCCAGGAGCGCCTGATACGCGCGCCCAAATGGACTTAATGTCCCAGCGCGCATTCTCACCCGCCCAAAGCCAGAATGGCCAGCACATGCCCGGCGCCGGTAAGTACTCGACGCCGGGGTCGGCTACGTTGGTGTTAAGGTACGTGTCCCCAACCGCCCCATCGGCGCCCATGGTTCCTGCAAAAAACCGTGCGCGCTCAACGCGCGTGTTGTCTGGCAAAACTTCCCAAAAAAAGGTGAGCTGGCCGTCTCGCAATCCCGACGGATTGGTGTTGGCGACATCTGATGCCAAAGATCCATCAGGGTTAATATTTAACAAGCGCGTTCCGGGATAAAGACCCGGGTCGTTCTGGCCGCCGGCGCCAACACCAATGCAGTAAAGACGGCCCGGAATAACAGGAATGGTTACCCAACCAGGTAAGGCGCCGCCACCGCCACCGCCACCAGCAGCAAGCAAACTACTGTTGCCGTAAGGTCCTCCGCCAAAATCCGGAGTGTAGTGCCAAAAGGCCGTACTATAAGTGCCCTTCGTATCGGAATGCCCGCCGCGACCACCCGCGCCGCCGCCGCCGTATCCGTAAAGAAGGATACTTGTGACTCCCTGAGGGCACGTCCAGAATTGATCTCCCCCTGTGTACAGAAACGTCTCGGTGCGCATCGTACCGCCGCGCGCATTCTGATAAATACGCCAGCTTCCCATAAAAATGAGAGTACACCACGCGCCGTCGGCTCCACGCCCATTGCCGATACGAAACAGCTCGGTTGTGCCTGCGCCCGTGCCGGTCGTCAGAGTGACCGTGTAATTAAACGAATCATCCGCAAAGACCGAAATAACATCACCAGGTACCGCGCCATCGGCACTAAAGTTATATGTGCGATCGGCGGTTACGGCACTCGTAATTCGAATTGCCGTATTTGTGTTTCCGACCGTAATTACCGTGGCGGCGTTGGGCCCTTGCATAACGCTCGGAATAATCCGCCCTTTACCTGACAACTGCACCGGACCAAGAAGTGTGTCTCCGGCGGCTGTCTTGATAAGGCGCTCTTGTGCATGCGCTTCTGCCTCTTGCGCGTGTGCTTCCGTCTCATCGCGCAAGGCGCGAACAGCGTTTATCGCCGTCATCACCTGCCCAAGCTGGCTGTGCAAGGTGGTGGTCGTCAGACTGTAAACACTGCCCGTGATACCGAGCGAGCCAATCTTGGCCGCGCCATTATTGGTCGAGGCGAGGTCGGACACGATCTTATCGAGCTGGCCTTCCACTGTCCCTTGTGGGTTCGTGGTGTTATCGGCCCACGGACCCGATCCAGCGAAACCGACCTTGGCAGCGCCGCCGGCCGCAAGAAGCTCGGCCGGTACTTCCTGCGCTGCGCGGATTGTGATGTTGGTCAGCGCGTCGACAGGCAACGTCGCGAGGTTCGTACGCACCGCGTAGTAAATGCGGTACGTCTTTCCTGCAGGAATGGCCGGAGACACGGTGAGCGTAATGTTCCCCGTGCTGAAGCCCGTACCGACTGCACCGCCCGAAATAGCCGTAACTCGGCACTCTTGCGTGCCTGTCGCATCGACGATCTCGTTATCGTTCTCATCGAGAATCTGAAAAAGGAGGCTAAGCCCTGCGGGTGTATCAGGTGTAGTCGCCGCACCTAGAAAGATACCAGGACCCGTCAGAACAATACTGCTAACCGCAGCCGAGGCGGTAACATCTCCCGCGCGTGTCGGCGTCGCCAGGTCTCGTCGCAAAAGGTCATCAAGATAATCGCAGTTTTCGGCCAACGCCTTAGCCGGCCGATTTGCGTTCGCACTGGTCGCCTCTTCCCCAAACGCGACGAAGTAAGTCCCGACGTTTGAACCGCCGGCACTGGGGCCGTTCGCGAAAGCCGGTGTGCCGCCCGCACCGTTGTTGATGTAGTCGTATCCCGACGGCAGGCCGCCAAAGTAATTCGGTATCGAAAGTCGATGAAACGGCATCTTAGAACCTCACCGTCCAAGAAATCTCAAGGTCGAAAGACGACGTCTTCGAGATCGTGTCGAACGTGTCATATGCAATTCCTGGATTGTTGTAGCGGTTGGGATCGGCATTCCCACTAAACAACATGACCTCTGAAAGCGGTACGGTCAGATACGGGCTGTAGCTGATCTCCATGTCCGAAAACAGCCGGCTAAACGTAACTTCCGTGGGCGTCCGCATTTGTGGAGGCGCCTGAATTTGTCCGAGCCAGACGTCGTTCGCAGGATAGGGCGGCGTTTCATTTGACCCAGATACGCGCACGGGCCGCTCAAGAACCGTCACACTCGGATCGGTGTCGGTCTGCGTGTTGGTCCCCGGATAGGCCGCAGCGAGCGGTGCGGCGTTTGCGACTCCCAAAGCAAGCTGTCGCGTGCCGCCGATCCCAAGCCCCATATAACGAATGCGGTCGTTACGCGTCGGAGTTACCGGACTAAAGCTACTGTAAGAAAGGAGCTGCGCGAGGTACTCTCGGCCAAGATTAAGCCAGATGTTGTGTCCTTCTCGCCGAGCAACAATCTTACCGCGCTCGCGCGCCGTAAGAACGAGATTGTTCTTCACCTCGATAGTTTCGCGAAAAGGGACTCCACCCATTGCGTTCTGCCTGCTCTTGGTCATTCGAAACTCCGGGCGCTAGGATAGGGCACGTCACGTACCTCGATAAACACAATAAGAGCCCGCAGGTAGCGTGGAGTCGTAACTCCACGTCACAGCCTGGCCCATACGAATAAAAACACCGCCCCAGTAGATCGGGTTCGCTCGCGCCGTTGTTGAGCGAATAAAGCAGCGCAACACGTCTCCAGAAGTCACAGCAAACGAGATGGCCTGCTGAAACACAAACGCGCCCTCCGCAAGCGTGAAGGGGATTGACGCCGCCTCAGCACCGTTCTTTTCAACAACAAGGCGGTACGTGTTTGGGTTTCCCGTATCTACCGCGGAAATCTCAACATTGACGACAGTGACGGTTCCCGCAATCTGAATTGTCGAAGGCGTTCCCACCTCAAGGCCTGCGGCCGGCACTACGACTTGGAGTCCGGACACAAAATAAGCAGCCTCGTTTTTGTAGGGGCTAAGATCGTAGGACAGGACGCTGTCCAGACTCGCCTTGGTACCTGCCGGAAGCGTCGTGCAAAGAGTCCGCACAATGGCGTCTTCGGGGCACAAAGCCGCGCGGTCATACGCCCAAGCAACGGCGAGCGTTGGGTCCGGAAAAGTCGGGGCCGTCGCTAAGTCCGCGTCGTTATCGTATTGATTGCGCGAACCGCCTCCGGCGGGACGGTGCTGGTCGTAGATAGGCGCCACGCCCAGTGCGCAAACACCGGTGTCCATGTGCAGAAGCCCGTGCCGATGCACGGCATCGGACGTTGTCACCGTTGTATTTCCGAGCTGCGAGCGCACCACAAACAACGGATACGCGTACGTCGGCTTTATCTTCAGGATAAAGCTGCGAACGAAAAGAAGGGCCGACAAGTTGAACGCGGCGCTATCCACGCGCACCAAAAACTTGAAGAACTTCTCGACTTCGAAGAAGGCGCCTTGCTCCAAGTACCCCTGGAACCATTCTGGGTTTTTCACCCAGTCGACAACCTCCACGCCCTGCACCAAAGGCGCAAACTGCGTCACAGCGTCGCCTACCGCATACGGCACGCCCGTAGAGGGGTTGGTTTCCAGAGAGAGCGCGACCGGGAAGGAGTACGACCGGACGATGGTGGTGTCCGCCGCATCCTGAACAAGGATGCGTCCCGTTGTCGCGCTAAAGTCCGTACGAATTTCGACAATCGTGCCGGCCTCTTCCGCGAAGGGAAGCCCGAGCAAAATCTGCGTGCCGGCCCGCAAGTTGAACAAGGTCGGTCCGTTGGTGTACGCAAACCAAAGCCCTCGAACCGCCGAGAGGTAGTCCACATTGGAAGGCAGCGTGGACAAGTCATCGAGCGTAAATCCGGCAGGAATGCCGAAGTTCGCCTCGATGCGCGGACGGTTATCGAGGTAACTGGTTTCTGCCCAAAGCTGCGCCGGTGGCAGCTGTCCTTGCCAGATGTCCGGCCCGCCCGTCGCTTCCGGAACAGGGGTAATAAAACGGAAGCACTTCTGTCCTCGGAACGTATCAATTGCGTAATCGACGTTTCGACGAAGAACCTGCGTGTCGTCTTTCGCGACAATCTTTTCCTGCAAGAACGGGACATCCGCAATCAATGGATCTAGCGGCACGTACTTCTTGCGGAGCACACCCTTCAAAAAGACAAAGTACCGACTAGAGTCCGATAAGTACAAGCCAACGGGCGTTGCGTCCACGGCCAGGCTCAGGGGCGTTGCCGACGAGGCGCCAAGTACACGGCCCGTAACTTCGAGCAGGTTCTGCGTCGCCGTGTCCAAAACTTCGTACAGGACATAGTCGTCCTGCTCACAGAGACCGTCCCAGAAGTTCAAATCCTTGGACGTCACAGTACCGGCAAGGGACCAGGATGTTCCTGCGGGAACAGGAAGCGGGTCTAGCAGCGCAAGACGCTGAAAATAAAAAGGATCGGAAGGGTCATCGAGAACACGACCAATCCGATATGCAACGCCGTCAATACACAGGAAGTCACCTTGCTTAATGTCGAGGTACTGAAGGCTTCGTTCTGCACGATACGTCTGCGAAGTAACAACGCCTGCTCCCGAAGTGCCTTGAGGAACGCCATTGACTTGCCCCGCATGAAAGAACGGACAGGTGGTGGTCGACGCAATGCTGAACACGAAAGGCGCATCAATGCGGACGCGTGCGTAATTTCCGTCCCGCTTGAAAAGCACATGAACCGAAAACCGCTCGTCAATCTGACGCAGGGCTGCCTGTAGCGCATTTTGAAGCGTGTACGGTGTGTGCGTATCCGCTGGGCCAAGCGCTAGCGTCAAAGGAACATCGAGGCCCACGAGCTGCACATCGACGTGCGTACCGGGCGTAACGGCGGTTCCTGTAAAAAGGATATCTTCCGACTCAATACCGCTGTACATCGCGCGGACTGTAGAAAGCTCACGAAGCGCAATGCTCTCTTGCATGAGCAGGTCGTAGTGCATCCAGCGCCGCTGAAACGTGCGCTGAATATCTCGAAGGCTCTTGGAGTAATCGACCTGCCAGAGCGTTAAGAGTTCGGCAGCAGCAACTTGGGCCAGGCCTTGCCAGAAGGTCGTAATACGCTCGGTATCTTCGACGAGCCGCCAAAAGTCCGACAGGTAGTTCCAAATGAACGATACGTCCGGGACAACCCCACGAGCGACGACGGACTCCATACAGTTTGCCACAAGTTGCGTGGGCTCTGAAAAGAGGACGCCATCGAACACCGTCAGGTCGAATTTAAAGATTCCAGGAACATCGGGATAAAACGTCGGCTTCGGCGACGTTGGCGTATTGAGTCCGTTCTGCCGAATGTACTTGAACGCCGTATTGCTTGAGAGATTGTCGGGCAGCGTGTAGCTGTCAATACGCACAAAGAAGCCGTGCGTATCGAGGCCCCTACTCTCAATCCGGTATACTTTGCCGCCGACGACAAGAACGTCGTCCTGCAAGATCGGCTGGATGCCGTCCAAAATACTAAGCGAGGTCGAATAGAACCGGTTCGTATACCCAGTCGCAGGATTACCGGGGTACGAGCGGCCATCGACCTCATCGTGAATATACTGGCTTCCTGTGGGCGCGTCGATAAGGCGCCATTTGTAAAGAAGCGCCGAATCCTGCGGGCTGATGCTCGCCGTGCCATCGAGCTGCAACACGGAGCACATACGCACGGCCTGGTCAGCACCGGGTTCGGCCTTCGGGGGCAAACCCGGAATGATAAGCCCTGTTCCTAAGTACAGGTGACTTAGCCCCAGGATGCTCGCATCGCCTGGTGTTCCACAAACGCTTATCCGTGTCACCGTGTCCGGAGTGACGGCGGCTGCCGACGAGGGAATGACCGGCATGATGTACCGAAGCTGGTGGCCAAGTGCCAAGAGCTCCGAAGTCTTCGTCACGTAGATGTACACCGCCCCGGTCGTCAAACTGACGGCCAGCCGCACCGTCCAGTACGCGTCTTCGCTAACAAACAGCTGGCTACCAGGGAGCGTTTGAACCGGCGTGTCTAAGACGAGGTCGCCGCCGGCATCGATGTGGACCGCGCCGCTGTAGGCAATGCCGATTTCGGAAAAGAAAAGACCCGCACAGGCGCCCATTTCCGAAAACACACCGATGAATGCGTGCCGGTGTTTGATGTCATTGAAATCACTTGGCAGGTCGACAAACTTCGTTGTGACTTCCAGGGTGAAGTCCGGCGGAACCGGCTTGTCGATATCGAGCGAGGAAACGGTAGGCGAATACTTTGAACCGCCAGAGGCGAGGAATTGGTCGCCCGTATCGTCGAAATACCGCTGCGCCTCACTCCCCGCTGTTACGACGATTTCCGGATAATTGAAGAGCGCCGCCATCGGGCTTCCGGACTCGATACGATAAATATCGAACGGCAAAACACCTGAAGGCATCGCGCCGCTGGCAGCTTCGCCGTTGACGCCCCAACGGGAAGTTCCCCACGGCTCGAGCCCGAAGCCTATTGACGCGCTTGTCGTCATCAGACGGCCCACTCTCCTACAACAACAAAGCCCGCGTACGCCGGAACTCCGGGAGGTAGTGGCGGCGCTTCTCCAAGATTCGCCGAAGCACTGCGCCAATACACCGAAATAGGTGACCCGCCGGCGGCCGGCACTACGTACCCCCGAAGAAGATACCGCGGTACGGCGCGTCCCTGGCCAGCACTTGCGCCTATGGAAACCGTGGCGGCTACGGAATAGCGGGACGACGTGACCGTAGCAGGCCCCCGAAGATGCGGAATTGTGGCCGCGGCACGTGCAAAGCGAAACGGCGTCACCGCTTCCGGAGGAGCCGCATTGGCAATCGAGGTAACGTCAACCGCGGTCATTTAGGCCTCACAGAACAGGTGTGACATTAGCAGGCACCCAGAGCGTGTTACCGACAACCGTGGCAACGACGGCTCCGGAATTAGGCTGCGTTGCTCCGTTGGGCAGGTTACCCAACGCAAAACGGATGTCGGGGATACGCCCCTTGATCGACGTCTGGCCAGGCGACGTGACATACAAGTACACCGGCCAGTCCAGGTACTTGTTCTCGACCATATCCATGGTCGCGTGAAGCACGAGTGTGTCCCCTACCCAGGGAACTACAAGCCCACAAACAATCGGCGCGCCTGCATTGTTGAATCCGCCCCACGCCTGAGTGTTTGTTATTCCGCCGTAGTTGACGTCTTGTTTATACGAAAAGACGGTCTTGCACGACGTATCTCCGCTGCGCGTTTCAACCAAGTTTGTCACACACAGATACGACGAGAAGTACTCATCGCCATCGGAACTCGTTGCTTGGAAGAACGACCCGTCAGCCGCAATTGCAATGTGAGCACGCATGGACGTGCGGTAGTAAGAAACAGATTCCGGCACCGCGACATGGTAGTCGGTAAGTACGGGGTCGTCCGTTTCCGATCCCCCCGTCGGCAGCGTGTGCGTGTACAAAACGTTAAAACTTGGATTGTAACCAACTCGGTTAAAGGTCAACGTCAGGTACACAGGACCAAGACCGTCCGGCGACTTGAGGGCTACCCAAGAGTGTGCGGAGCCGTGGTCGTTACCCACAACGAACTTTGAAACGTCAAACGTTCCGCCCCACCGGTCAACGCCGTCCATGCCCCCGGTAGCGCCGTCGCTTGAACCGACAACAGTCCAGCGTCCCGACTGCGGGACCGAGGAGCGAGTCAGACTATCTTTAATCCAAAAAGCCCAATGCTTGTACCGTACCCACATATCAGAGTCCGTGAACAGGCTGTCGTTCCAAGACGTCGTCCAAGTCTTCTCAAATGCCATAACGCGTTCCTCGTTCTTTTTCTAAAGTCATTGATACGAGACAACGAGCTTTGCTGAGAAGCAAAAGGCTCGGTCTTGAAGTGCATCCGTTCCGTTACTCTTCAGCGTGACCTCCAAACGGCATGGTGCGTTTGGGATTCCGGCCATGCCCGGAGGGCCAACGATTGCGATGACCTTTTCTTCGCTTCCGGCCGCTGTCGTGGTCGCGGTTGCCCAGATAGCGGGCGGAACCGCCGACGTGGCGTCTTGCAACTGCGCCACCGCCGCCTGCGCCGGATTCGACGTGGCGATAATAACGTGCAGGTCTACGTGCCGCGTAAATCCGTTTCGTGTAGCCGGAAACTGGTTCTGAAAGTCCACGTACGTCGCCGCAATCAACCGGGGCGCATTGGTGCCGGCATCCTGCAGCCCCGCCACCAAAGCCACTTCCACAGGCAGCGGCGCCACAGGCACCGGCGGAGGGGGAGGCGGTGGGGGAGTTGCAATCTGCTCGGCCAACGCCAACAAGTCGCTAAAAACAAAGTCGAACGCTTCCGACCAACTGCGTAATTGACCGCCAAAGTTGTTTTCGCCCGGGCCTTCGCCAAGCGCGGGCAACCGCCAGCCGCGCTGCACAAGGACTCCGGTGCTGTCGTAGCGAACAGCCGCAATCAGGATTTGCACATTCCCCGGACCGCCCCCATTGGTCACAAGGCGGATGCGGTAGGAACCGGGTACATCCGGTGTAAATGTCGCTGTCGGCGTAAGCGCGTTGGCCAGCGATGCGCCGCTGCCTGCCGGTGCGTCCAAAAGCGTCCACTCATGAAGAGTGTTATTTGCCAGCGTTGAACGGCAAGTGATCGCACGCCCCGCCCACAAATCATTGCGTGCGCGGTCGGGAGAACCATACGAGGTGCCTGACGGCCTTACTTGGTCAAACGCAATACTGGCGCCCGGCATTCTTGTTCTCCTCCAACAGTTGCTCTACTCTTTACGCATGCACTTCAAGACGATGGACCCTGCCCTTATCCTGAAGGCCATCGAAGGGTATCAAAATGAGCTGGCCCCAGAGAGCAAAGCCCTTGAAGCTTTCTACCGGCAATTTCGATGCAAGCGGTGCGGAAATCGCTGTCGAAAAGAAACGGTCGACGGACACGTGTTTAGTGACCCCGACACCTTGGTTCCTCGAGCCTGCCTTCGCTGCCTTCAATGCAACTGTCTTTTCGATCCACACAGCGGCCTCCTCGTGGAACCGGGGAATCCAGGCGTCAACCTAGAAACCCCCTAAACCTACGCAAGTCGGCGAGTCACCGACAAGACATCCGGAATAAACGCCGCCAGCGTACCTAGATTTAAATAATCTTGGCTACGCTCAATTGTGATGGACCGGTCAAAGTTATGAATGACGGCTACAAGGTCAATGGGACTGTCCACCGACCGGGCGCCGCGATTCATCACAAGCCGTACAAGCTCGCTCGAGTACAAAGAGTCGGTCGGATAAAGTTCCTGAATAAACTTTTCGAGGTCAGGAAAAACAACATTTTCCGCCGAGCCGCCTGAGTATGTCAGGGCGAAGCGAACAAAGTAAGGAATCAAGTGCCGCGCCAAGGGGCTGGAGTTAATGACGCGCTCGGACTCGCTTCGAATGTAATTATCAACGCTCGCCGTAAGGCTGCTTCGAGAATAGCTAAGCTGGATGTTCTGCCCAGAGAGCTGCGTTGCGTTGGCCGGATCGTCGCTGACACCCACCTCGAGAATGGAGCGAGACAGGTGCAGCTTCGGGCGCTCGACAGGAGAAAACGTCAGGTTCGAGTCTTCGGTCGTTAGGTAGTAACCGTCCGAGCGGTAGCCCGTGGCGGTCATCTGAAGGTCGGAAGTGATGTTGTATTGGTCGCCCGTGCCTTCTGAAACGAGCTGCACGTCAAAGTAATACAAGCTCGGAGCCACCGTCTGTTTCGCCATGTCAGTGGAAACAATCCGCTGAAGCCCGGCACGGAGGACTTTGAACTGCTGGTTGTCGATGCGTGTTGTACCTGAAGGAAACGAGGGCGTGACCTCGATATGCGCAGGATTGGCGTCCAGACCTACGGCCGTAATCGTGTAGGTGCCCTTGTTCGGCGAATCGTTGTCTTGGTCAATGCCGTTGACCGTCGAAAAACCGAGCAAGCCGTTGGCGCTTGTTGCTGCGCTAGAGCCCCGCACAATGACCGACGCATCGGGCGTAAATTGAAGACGGTTCTGCGTATCGAGTGAGCAAATCGTCTGCCCAATGGTCTTGTTGATACGGTCAACCAGCCCTGCACGAGAGATTGCCGTCGGCGCAACATCGACGACATCGTGCGCAAAGATGATGGTTTTATCGACGCCGCCATTGACACTCAAAACAAGCGTACGTGTCGCAACCGTACTTCCCGCTATCTTAAGGTCAATTTGGTCGCCAAGAACCTGCGTACCAACAAGGGGAACGTAATCCACGACGAGAAGGTCCCCTGGCTGAATCCCCTTCTGGATAAAGTCCGTGGAGCGCGACTCAAACACAACATGCCCAGTCACCGTCGAAAGACCGCCGCCCGTACTTCCGTCTTTGGGCTTCGTACCGCCCGAAACTGCCGGAATGCGCTGGTAGCTGTTCGTAGGATCGGGAAAATACCGAAGCACCGAACCGTCGTCTGAAGTGACGGTAAAGCGCGCACCCTTATCCACCTCAAAGCTGGTGGGGTCTAGGAAGTAACAACGCGCCGTGCCAATCGAGCGGGCGCCTACCTGGATGTGCCGCCCAAACTCCGGATTGAAGTCGTGGGTCGTCCGAAGCGGATCGTACTTCGCTTCGTCCCCTGGCGCTGTTCGCTTGTTCGGGAAAACAAGGTCGCCATAAAACCCGACCTGAAGACCGTCGAGAATCTGCACGACGTCAAAAACCGAATCGAGCGCGGGGCGAAGCGCCGCCCAGCCCCCCGTCGCCGCGACGTTCTCCGAGCGGATGTCCCGGCTGGTCACGTCCCGGTCGTTGTACCCGAAGAGGTCCAGCATCGCCGTGCTGCCCGTGGCGTACACGGTCACGCGCGGGCCAAGGGGCAAAAGCCCAACGCGCCGGTCGTTGTCCAGCAGAACCGCGAACCGCGCTACCGCGCCCGCCGAAGCCAGGTACACGGCGTCGTTGATCTCTTTGACCACGCCCGCCGCACTGAGCGTCCCAGAGAACGTGACCGTGAACGGAGTCTGGCCTTCCCACCCCAGTTTGAGGGTCTTACCCGCCAAGGCGACCGGGGCCGGAAGCAACTTCGTTATCGCTCCGGTCAGGCCATCTGTAAAATCGGCTTTCACGCCGCTCGCCGGATTGGCAAAGCTCTGGGACTGGATGTCGACCGGCCGCGCGTAAGGAATCGTCGTTCCCACGGTCTGTCCCGACGTGTCGAGCAGCTCCACCCGGTCAAGACGGGCAAATGGCAGGGTAAGGCCGCCCTCCTTGTTCAGACGGAAGATGCTGTAGCGCAGCCCATTGGCCGTCGCCGGCAACGCACGGTCGACCTGTACCTTTGTAAAGAGCGGCGACGCCACCTGCCGGACGGTGTAATCCCCCTCCACCAAGTCCCCGCCCGAGATGCGCAGCACATCTCCGACGCTCACGCCGTAAGTGTCGAAGTCCACCCCCGAAGCAGTCTCGACGGTATCCCGGCCCTGCACCGTACGGAGGTCCGACCCAGAAATCTTGGTTTCCTTGGGCTCATTCAGGTCAATGAGCAGCGTATCTGTGATGCGCCACCGGAAGGTCCCCGGTACTTCCGTGAGGGCTGGCGTGATGGTGAGCACAGGGGAAATGCCATTCACCTGCTCCACCTTCAGAATCCGGTACGCCCCTGCTATCGGCGGGTCTTGAATTTGAATCGACAAATTCTCGGTCGCCGCATGCTGCAGAACAGCGTACGTCGTGTCGCCGACCGAGTAGTCCGTTCCCAAAATGAAGTCGAGGAGCTGGATCGTGGTCGTGCTCTCCGTCCGAAGGCCCGTGCCTTGAAGAAGGGGGGCGTCATCCACCACCGAGCCCAGGAGTAAGGTATCGGCGTCGAAGTCCGTCCCGCGCACGAACACATCCACCGCGCCACCGACATGCACCTGGCCATCAGGAATGGCGACCGTCCCCTCCGCCGTGTCCGGATACAGAATGCCTCCGGGAATCCCCGACAGCGTCAGCGTCTTCCGGCGCAACATCCACACGGCTTGGGTAACGTCGTAGCTGAACACCTGCTCATGAACGTCCAGCGTGTTCGGCGACACCACCGAACGCACGGTCAGGTCCCGCACAAGAGGCAGCGACCCAACAGGGTACGCGTTGACGACCGTGAGGACGTACTCGCCCGTGACCGGACCGATGGCGCCAATGATGGCCGTGAAGTCGACCGGGTCCGCGACCTGAAACCGCCTCGAGAGAATCTTGCTCTCCCCGTCGGCGAGAACACCGCCTGCTGTGCCCGATGCCAGAAGAGGGCCAAGGCCCCCGCCCGTGAGCACGTCCCGCTGCATCTGCGTGTCCCCGTACCCAATGACATTGAGGCGGGTGACTTCAGGAAAGTCGCGGGTGATTTTGGCGCCGACGCCGCGGCTTGTAACTAAACTCCGCTCTGTGAGCTCCTGCTCAACTCGGCCAATAAAGGTAACCGCGTCTTCGTCGGCGACCCCGGACCGAAAGCGGGTCTTGTTGGTAATGCGCGTGGCGCTCGCCACGTTGGCGATGGTGACCACGCTATCCGGGTCGATGTTGTACTGGTCTCCGGCCGCTTCGGCGACCACGTTGACATCGAAGTAGTAGAGCGCGCCCTCAAGGTTGAGGAGCATCTCCTCGGTACGGATGCTCTGCACCTCGGTTGGAAAGAAGTGCAGGCCGTCGCGGGACGTGACGAAGTTGGCGGGCGACAGAGAGATGTTCTGAGGCTGCGCGAAGTACACCCGCACAATTCCTCGAGCGAACTGCCCGACGTTTCGGGTGGCAAAGAGATTGGCCCCCAGCGCGTCGGCTTCATCGGTTGTCAGGATGGTCGGATCTTTGAACGACATCCCATTGGACACCCGGTTAATTTCACGAACCACCGGATTCCACAGAAGAATCCCCGCCTTGATCAACAGGTCGGTAATGGCGTCGCCTTCTTTGGTCGCCATATCCGGAAACTGTTGATTCAGCAGCGTCTGAACAAAGACGCCGATGTCGACCGTGAAGGGGTCCGTTCCGAGCCTTCGCAAAAGGGGCTGAACAACCTGCACGTCGTACGGCGACCCGGGCGACAGGTCCAACGTAGGGTCGGCTTGCTGAAGGCGCTGAACGATAAAAGCCTGAAGGTCTGCAAGAGCCATAGGGTCTAAACCATAATGTTTGCGGTTGCGGCACGGCCAGCGTGCGAAGTGAGTTCAATCGCCACAACGAGGGCGGCCTCGACCTTGTTGTACGCCGCCGACGTAACCGTTGCGGCCAAAAGACGCTCGTCCCGAGGAATCGAGGGGTCCTGCCCTTGAATGGTGATGATCTGCCGACGCGTTCGGTCGACAGCTAAAATAATGTCGCTAACAATCCCGCCGCTCTCGTCTTTGCCAAACGTGGTGCCGATGTCTTTGAGCACATTGCCCCCAAGACGCGGCGCAAAGATGTCCCGTCCTGGCGTGGTCAGAAGAAGTTTCAAAAAGACCTGCACAAGACGCAGAATCCCAGAGACCTTGCTCGCCACATGCCCCACGCGAAACTTGATGACGCTCTTGGGGCTAATCGTAAGTTCCCTCGAGATGGCCGTTACCGACGTTACGGTCACGTACTTCAGCGTCGGTGGAACTTGCGCCAGAAGGCGCGTCTTCGACAAGATCACCACATCGGGCGACGGAATGTCGTTGATGAGAATCTCATCCACAGCCGAAAAGTCTTCGCCAAGAATGTCGAGCGACCGCGGGTTCATGCCCCGTAAGATCGTGACACTGTTGAGCGGGATAATCTGCTGAGGGAATACGACTTGGAAGTCGACCGCCAAGACCTGCCTCCTTAGTCGTAAGGGATACGACGCCGGCGGCCAGTCTACAGCGAGAGGCTAAAAAAACAGAAGGCAGAAGAGCAGAGGTCCCGTACCCACTGCTCTTCTGCCGTTCACACAGGAGTCCGCCAGGCAGCATACCTACATGCCGAAGCCTGGCAAGACTTACCGTGCATTCTGTAAGAACTCAGCCGCCGGCCCCAAAGGTGTATCGAGCGTCAATACATGCACACGTTTCGGGTCTTTGCTAGGGTACGTCTCCTGACGATGCGGAGGCGGCGTGTCCGCAAGCGACACGCGCTCAAACGTCGGCGCAAACGTACGCAGAAACTCCTCGCGCACGTTGTCACTTGCCCAATAGCTTTGCTCAGGCCACACAACGGGAACGTTCTTTTGAAGCTCGTCAAAGCGCGAGCCTGGGTAAACCCAGTACGCACGCCCCTTGTGGGACGGCTTTTCCACTTGGATGAGCACACCGTTCTCCGTAAGTGCCCAGAGAATCGCCCGCGATGCGCGGGTGCCAACGCCTCTGGTCGCGAGGTGCTCGCTAACGTCCGCCACAAGTAAGCCGATTGGAGGGGCCGTACATGGACGCTTTAAATGCTGCAGCAGTAAACTTCGTACCCTGCGGCACTTACGGGGGTACGTCGTAAATCCGGCCACGTAGTGTCCGTATGCACGTTCTTTTTCCGGCGCGCGCATCACGAAGAAGGACTGCCCCGTCGCCGGAAACCGCAGCCGGTCTCCAGAGCGCTTGGGTTTTTGCGCAACCAGCGGCGGATTTGGAGAAATCTCCAAAACCGGAGGTGCCGGCTCGGTTGTTTCTTCTTCGTACACCACCTCCGGAAACTGCGCTGGAGGCGGTTCTTTAACCTCAGGCTCTTGCAACGACGCCAAGAACTGCTGCAAAAGCTTGTTGGTCGTTTCATTGTAATCAGCCCAGACGGCTTTTAGGGCCGTCAAGACTTCGGGGTTGTTTTTCGGCATGAGAACTCCTGCAAAAGTAACCGTACTGTAATTCTTATCTCGTTACTTTGTACGCTTTTGAAGAGGCTCAACTGCCACGAACCAAACGTGATTATCCATAAATCGCGCCTTTAGCTGCGCAGCAAATGGCGGATTAACCGTAACGTTAGGGACTGATTCCGGCACGTCGGCGAGAACGGGTTTCTTTGACTTGTTGCTCTTGCGCATACTTTTGAATGGGCCTGTAAGAGTGTCTGTGCAAAGGGCAGACGCCATAGCGCGCCAAGCCCGCTTCGTGCGCCTTGGTGCCGTACCCCACATTTCGGTCGAACCCGTAGTTCGGAAAATGCTGGTGGTACTGCTTCATAATAAAGTCGCGGTTTACCTTCGCGATCACACTGGCCGCACTGACGGCCGGTACAAGGCTATCGGCCTTCGGAACAATCTGAGCCTGCGGCAATTCCGGCAGCGACAAGGCGCCGTCGACAATGACCTCGGCATCCGGGTAACGGGTCAGCATGGATTGAATCGCCGCCGTGTGCGCCTGCACAAGGGCCGTGGCAACGCCCACCCGGTCAATCTCCGCCGAGCCGGCGGACATCAATGCAAAAGGAACTTGTTGAAGCTCCTTGTAGAGCGCCAAGCGCGCTTTTGGCGAAAGGGCCTTCGAGTCGGTCAGCCCCTTGGGCGGCTTCCACGAAGAGGGAACCGCCACCGCGCAAACGAGAAGGGGACCGGCCCAGGCGCCGTATCCCACTTCGTCAGTACCAATGATGTATGTATCTTCTTTTTTAGGCCGGCGTGTTGACATCGCGTTCAGGGTCGCTCTTTTGGAACGCCTCGGGCGGCATAGATTTTATCTTGGCAACCGCCTGCGTGACTTTATCGAGTACACGCTTAATGCGGTTGAGTTCGTTGGGGCGCTCTTGGGTATCAGGTCCCGCGATGCGCAGTATCTGAGCGTTGGCCAGTTCTTCGAACGTAAGCGCACTAAACGACTGAACGGCCTTGTAGCCCTCAATCGCTGAGTACGCATCGCTAATGGCAATGCGAAGCTCTAAGTTCTGTTCTTGAAGCTGCGCATCCTCCTTGTCCTTGTTCGCCATGCTCACTCCACAGGTTTGGTCTTTCGAGACTCTTCAGGAAACGAACGGAGAAGGGTCGAAAAGTCCTCGGCCTCATACCGGCGTACCGAAATGTCGGCCATGGCAATGGGAACCACGTCTTCGGTCTGACCGAGGTGCTCCCGCAAAAGCTGGACGGCGTCCTCGAGCGCGGGGAAGGTGCGCTGCATCTGCTGCCCTCCCTGCATGAAGTAGTACGTCACTTCGCGTGTGCGCGGGTTGCGTATTGTTCCGTCATTGGACGGTTTGGTCATCTCGACAACATACGTTCGCGAAGAGTCCGAGGCAGGCAGAAGGGGCGTCTCGGTTGAATCCACGCGCTGTCCGGTAATGATGATCGCACTGTTCCGGGTGATTTGATTGATGACGTTGTAGCCCTCGTTTGCCATCTCCTGAAGAGCCGCGGCAAAGGCTGCCGCAAATTCATGCGGATCCTCATTGGCAACCGCCAGGCTCTTCCACTCTACTTTTCCGGTATTTCGCATGCGTGGCCTCGGGTACATTCTATCCCCATTCATTTCATCCCCCCGTGACTCATGGGCGACTGCGCAGAACAATCAGCTCAGCTTCCTGCAGCTGGTTCTGACTTTCAAGGGCTCGTATCCGGCTATCGGCTTGTTCCAGTAGACCATTGATGGTCTGCATATTTCTTGTCGCCGCCTCTTGTGCCTGAAGAGCCACAATGAGCAGCTCAATGGCCTGCTCCTTTGTAAGCGCTTCAAACTGCTCGGGGCGTAATGTTGTCACTTCTGTGGTCATGGTCCTCCTCCAGGGGCCAAGAAGCCCGTTCAAGAACTTATCCCGACGTTGTTCGAAAAGTTGTACGAGAACAAAAAGAAAAAGGCCCTGAGTAAAAACTCAAGGCCCTCGAACCCAGACAATAAAAAGAAGCTAGTTGCTGCCGGACACGCGAGGAGCAGAGGCGCGGGCCTCGATGAATTGCTCAAGTTCCTGCACACGTTCTTCGTGCTGCGCTTCTAACTCAACCGCGAGGAACACAAGTTCGAAGGTCTGCGTCTCAGTCAGACCTTTGGTCGAACGTCGCCGCAGGTCGAGTAGCTTGTCTACGTGCCGGTCAACAATGTTCATGGACTTACACCATCAAGTACGGGTTTTGACTGAAGTAATCCGAAACATCTGCTGCCAAGACTCCCTGCGCACGGCGCTTTGCTTCTTCGTACGCCGTCTGCGGGTCGAGCCCAGGCTCCAGACGTAACCATGCATAGAGCACAAGCCACGCGCCGTCACCATGACCAAAATACATATGGGCGAGCACCCCCGGATCGGGAGGTGTCTTACATGCCTCCACGCGCGAAAGCGCGAGCGTTACTTTCTCCCCGCTTTGTGCCAGCCCCGGCCACTTCTGAGGAATCGTCAGGGGGTTGGCCGCCGCACTTGTCAACCAATTGATTAACTGACAAGTGGCTTCCGCTTGTTCAGGTGTGGGCAAAAGATACTTCTTGGCCGGACGTTGCGATGCCGACCAAGGCACGTTGTCCAAGATACCGGTCCACGGACCGCCCGGATGAGCCAGTCCAGGCTCGTAGGGATTTACAACTTCAATGCCCACGCTCACGCCGTTGTGCTGTGAGGCGTGCCACATCTCGTCCGATTGCAAATCGGCGTGCTGGTAAATTGTTCCGTCCGCATCGGCGATGAAGTGCACGCCAAGACCGCGCTGACGAAGAACATCGACCGTGTCGGACCAAGAGCGCGTCACGGTTTCATGCACGACAACTTCGGTGACCGCGCGGTTTGGCTTTACTTGGTTTTTGAAACGAAAGACGCCAGGGTCTTTGAAGTTTCGAATCGCCACGCCAGCAGGACCCTCAAGTTCTTGTCCACCAACAATGATGCCCATCAGGGTTTGCCTCCTATCGAGCGGGCGACTTGGAGTGCGTGTGCAAGGTCTTGCAGCCGCTCGCTCTGTTCGGGTGACACCTTGTAAGCCGAAGAGAATCGTTGTTTTTCTAAGAGGCCCTGGACCTGTTCGCAGCTCTCGGTAACACCTTGAATCAATCCGGGAAGCGCCGAGAACTGCGTGTCACGAGCCACAGAGGCGTAATGCAGCGCATCCACCAGAGTGACAAGTTTACGAGTAACAACAAGAACAAGGCCACGGTATTTCGCATCAATATCTGCCACGACATCGACAGGAAGAATTGGGCGAAGACCCGCCCAGACCACCTGGCTCATCTGTAGAAATGTCTGGATGCTCTGCACAAATGACTGCGTCTGCGCCGCAGGGTTTTCTCGAAACGATGTCCACCAGGCGCTCGAGCAGCCCATGGGGGTTCCCGTTCCAAGCGCAATCAACAGAAGTCCAATCAGCACGCCAATACGATGCGGCAGCTTCATCACGTAGCCCTCCTCGGAAAAAGAGAGCCGGCAATGGCCGGAAAAGTAAAGGAATAAGAATTACGACACCTTTACTTTTTATGGAGGAGACATGGACATTGGCGTGACGGAACTTGAAACGCTGATGCGGGTACACCACCGCATCAACCGGCTTGATATGGGTCGGATTTACGCGAACCTGCACATCAAGGAGAGTCTCTCGGCCGACGAGAAGCTCGAAGCGGCGTTGCCGCTCCTGCAGGTGCTCAATGCCTGCGGACAGCTCCGTATGTTCTGGCAGGAATCGACGTTGCGAGAGCTCGCTCGCAACGGAACCATGCACGGCCTGGAATGGCGTGTGTACCCAGGAGGGGTTCTCCGCATCGCGGAAGTGCACCCAATTCATGAGACACCGTGGGTGCTTCACGTCGCAAAGACCGATTGGTCGCCGGACGGAATTGAGTTGATGGAAGCGGGCGGCGAAGGAACGTTCGCGCGCTTTATGAAAAAGCAGCAGAACGCGTACCACAGCGACAACTGGACGGAAGCGTCCGAGTGTTTGAACACACTCGCGCAGCTCGCGAGTCTCTGGAGCATCAGCCGCTGGAATGCGCTGCTGGCGGAGTGTCGCGACGAAGACATTCTGCGGGAGTGGCGCATCGCGCCTCCGCAGATTCCTACCCAGATGCTTCTGCCCGCCGAGAAGGCGGCAAAGCTCATCGACCATCTGAGGGACATCCTCTATCCAGGGGATGACCCGAACACAGAGTGGAACTCGGACACGCTCCAAGAGATTGGGCATGTCTTCTACAAATACGGCTTGAAGCCGCGGGAGTAAGTATGGACAACGAAGTCAGCAAACAGGCCCGCACCGCGGCTCGGCTTGAGAAGGCAACGGGGCTGTATTCCGGTACCTGGGACAATTGTGTCATCGCCGAGCACGTTTGGACACGAGCGCGATTTACCTGGAAAGTCACGCCTAGCGGACGCGTGCACTTGCGCGCTACCCGTACGCTACTCGTCCCCGACGACCAATGGGAAAACCAGGAGTCGCTTGATGTCGACTACGACCCGAAAACCGATCGCATCTCCGTATCGGAAGACGCGCTCTTAGGGGCCATGTGGCACCTATTGCAGAGTCGCGAGACCGAGCGGAGGTACATGCGGACGTACGAGAGAGCACTCGGATTACTCGCCCGCTCAATCACAGAGCTTCGTGAGGAGCGCTCTAACGCCGCGTGGACAGACCTCTTCACCAAAAGCACGGACGACCGTCTACGTATGCTCCGAAACGAGGCATACACAATTCTGGTGTATGCGATGAAACCGTGGCCTTGGTCGTATAAACCGTTTAAAGGCAGGAACCGCGCAGAAGTGCTCGAAGAGCGTTTACTCGAAGAGCGTCGTCTTGCCGAACGCGGCTGACCATCGCTCTGAGCTCCGTTGTCTCGGTGTACCAAGTACGCTGAACACGGGAAGTAGCTAAAAAGGCAGCGCCCTAACCAGGCGCTGCCTTTTTAGCTACTTCCCTGCAATTTACACCCGTTTTCGGGAATAAGAAGGATGGGAGGTACTAATCATGGAAAACATTAACGTGGAACGGCTTCAAGCCGACGATGCACGCCGTATGCGCATGCTTGATGAGGCGTTTCCAACGTCCGAGAGCCGTCGGGCGAAGGACGTACCGAAGAAAGTAGCCGCGATCAACGCGGCGTTCGCCGAGTCCGACTTGCCGAAACTTGTATGCGACTGGACCGGAGCCTTCTGGCACATCCACGAATAGTGGTGAACGGCTGAAAAAGCAGCGTCCAATCCAGGACCTGCTTTTTTAGCCGTTCACTAATGTAATAGTTTTTACGCTACTTCGCCGACGTGCGTTTTGCCTTGGAAGTCCGCACACTTCGGGATGTTTTTTTAGCT
>Ga0208783_10000130_pt1 | contig 43484 bp, 26 predicted proteins | sample DEB19_08_DNA_2_FD_184529 | JGI IMG/M metagenome (GOLD analysis project Ga0208783, IMG submission 184529) | Aqueous microbial communities from the Delaware River and Bay under freshwater to marine salinity gradient to study organic matter... | ecosystem: Environmental > Aquatic > Marine >... | reverse complement strand
CACCGAAGGGGGTGCGGGGCGTTTCGAGAAAACCGCTCCGGACGCCCGGGCCGCTCCTCCCGAGGCTCACGAGTCGCTCATCGGCCGGAAGACCGTTGAGGAAGTGCCATTGACCGGGCTATCCTCTGCCCAGCGTGAAAGCATGAGCGCTGCGCGGGGCTCCCGTCAGCGAACGCGGCGATGACGGATGAGCGAGATGACGCCGCAGGCCAGGCCGGCGAGAGCCATGGCGCACGTGGAGGGCTCGGGCACGACACTGACGAACCCCGTCGTCGGATTGAAGGTGGCGTATTGCCCTGCTTCGAGGCCAGTAGCCGCCACCGACGTAAAGGTGCCTGAGCTGCCGCCAGTGTTTGCGAAGATCCGGAGCACGTCCGTGCCGTTGGCATAGGGACCGTTGCTAAAGGCGAGATTGAGTGGCCCCCCGTAGACCACGCTGCCGCTGCCACTGACGAGGTCGAACGTGCCCGCAGTGAAGGACGGGCTTGTGATGTCGAAGGTGCTGCCTGCTGCCCCGGACAGGTCGAGCGTCAGGCCACTGTCAACCGAGAGTGAACCGGTCGTCGGACCGGGAAGCAACTGGCCGAGCACGGCGAACGTCTTGCCCGAACCCGAGAGCGTGCCAGTGCCCAAGAGGTCGCCGGTGGCCGGCATGGTGTACGTGGCGGCCGTGAGGTTGGCGAGATCGAATCGCGCGGTCCCGGTGAGCGACAGCCCGCCCGTGCCGATGCCCCCCGAGCCGCTCAGGTGGAGAACACCGGCCTCCACGGACGTCAGCCCGGTGTAGGTGTTCGCGGATTGGAGCGTCCCCCAGGCGTTGCCTCGCTTGATGAACGCCCCCGAACCGCTGATCACGCCGGAGTAGAAGAAGTCGGTGGGACGGTTGAACACGAGCGTGCCGTCGTTGACCAGGCTACCCGTGTTGCTCAGGAGCACGCCGTTGCTGGTGCCGCTGCCGATCTGGAGCGTGCCACCCGGCCCGAGGGTGATGGCGCCTACCGCCCCCCGACTGAGCGTGCCGCCGACAATCACCACGCCGCTCCCGTTGATCGTGAGCGAGCCGGTGCCGGTGGAGTTGGTGCCCACAAACAGGTTCGCGGCGTTGCCGCTGCCCGTCACGAGCAGCGTGCCGCTCGACACGGTGACGCTTCCCGATCCACCGACCGAGTTCATCTGCGATACCACTGTTGACGACACGAACAGCCGCCCCACCTGCATGCGGCCGCCGCTCCCGGAGAGGGAGAGGGTGCCCGTGCCGCTCCCTCCCACGTAGAAGTCGCGCTGGGCGGTGAACGTGCCCCCCGTCACGACCATCTCGCCGGTCGTGGGCGCGTAGCGGCCAAGAATGACGTGGTTCTCGAGCACGTTCGTGAAGTTGCCCGTCGCCGCGGTGTTGGTGGTGATCAGCCCCCCCTCGACCGTGAGCAGGCCGCGGCTCACGCCGCCGCCGTTGACACTGCCCAAGCCGCCCACGATCGTCGGCCCCGCGATGCTGGTGGTGCCGGCGGAGATCGTCATCGTGCCGGAACTCCCCGCCGCAGCACCGATGAAGTTGCCGTTGGTCGTCGCGCCGGTGCCGGCGAATCCCGCGGACCCGCCGGTGATCGTGACGGTGCTGACGGAGTTAGCTCCCGATCCAAGGCGAAACGTGCTGACCGCTGCAACGCCGGAGTCGATCGCGAACGTGCTGACGGCGTTCGTGCCGAGCGACATTCGCAGGACGCTTGACGCGTTGAGCCGCGTTCCCGATCCCGACACGGTGATCGTGGCGGTGCTGTTGTCACCCTCGGCCGGCTCCAACCAGTTCCAGGTGAGTGTGCCACCGGTGAGCGTCATCATCGCGCTGGAGTTTGGACCGTAGGCGAATCCGCCGCCCGAGCCAGTGCCAAAATTGGCGGTCCCCCCGGTCATCGTGAACGTGCCCGACGACGCGGATCCCGACGCAAAGTAGAGCGGCGCCGCGCTGCGGGCGGTGTTGGTGAAGGTGCCCCCGGAAATCGTAAACGTCGCCGAGGACGCGGAGCCTGAGGCAAACTGGGCGTACGTCGTGGCCACGGCACCGCTGCCCGAGATCGAGAGAAGGCCGTTTCCGTTGGCGCCGATGAAGAGCGCGCTGGTGCCCGTGGAGAGGATGCCTGCCGACACGTCCACGGCCCCGTCGATGATCGTGGCCGTGGTGGACTGAAGCAGGCCCACCGTGCCACCGTTCGTGAGTGAGAGCGTGGCGGTGGCACTGCCCGTATAGGTGCCGGTCAGAGCGAGAGAACCCGAGGTCTGGTTGAACTGCAGCGTGCCGCTGTTGGACACGTCACCAGTCACGCTGCCGCCGTCGTCGATCCGCACCGTGTCGCCGGCGGCGATCGAACCACCCGGAAAGGCCGGGCCGGACTGGCCGGCAGCCGTTCCGTAGACCGTCAGGGTTTGGGAAAAGGCGACACCGCCGAAAACGACGGCACTCACGACGACCAAAAACCTGACAGAACGTTTGAATCTGGAACGCGACACGACAGACACTCCCTTGATGGCGTTCGGCGACCGGACACGAAGCCGAAACGGCGGAGTATGCGCTCGATGTGCCACGAGCAGTGGTTGTTTCCAGGAAATGTGACGAATCGGGCACCGGCAGGGACGAATCGGGCAAAAACGGGATCAAATCCGTTCGAATCGGGAGTCGAAACGCTTTTCTGACCGCCAGCCTGCCTGGGGACGGCGAACCTGTGCGGTGCCGCTTCAGGCCAACACCGCGAGGGGGAGGCAGACGCTGCGTCTCCTTTCACCGGCCAGATCGCAACTTTTCGTTCGGGAGACGGTTCAAAGAGGGGCTGAGGCATCCGAATCGGGGCCCATCCGATTCCCTCAGTCACGGTTTCCATCCCTCTGCTTCCCCGGAGAATGCCATGCCTCGTCCCGTGCTTCCGCTGGCGGCCCTTGCAGCCTGCCTGCTCATCACCCCCGTTTTCGCCCAGCCGGCAGCCGGTCGCGGCCAAGGCATGGGAGGCATGGTGTCCCGCGCCATGCTCGCGCGTCAGGAATCCGTGCAGACCGAACTCGCCCTCACCGCCGATCAGAAGGCCTCGATCGAGTCGGAACTCTCCGCCGGGGGTCCTGGCGGCGCGGGTGGCACCAATCCCCGCGACATGTCGGAGGAGGAGCGGCAGAAGTGGCGCGACGAGCGTGTTGCCCGCACGGCGGCCGACGACAAGAAACTCGCCGGCATTCTTGATGCCAAGCAGGCAGCCCGTCTCGAACAGATCCGCGTGCAGGCGCTCGGTGGCGGCATCCTGATGGACCCCGAAGTGTCGAAGGCGCTCGGCATCACCGAGGCCCAGACGGAGCAGTTTCGAGAGGCGATGCAGGCGCTCCGGGATGAGGCCCAAAACGGCGGCGGTGGCGGTGGCGGCATGCGTGAGCAGATGACCGCCAAGGCCATGGCCATCCTCACGCCCGAGCAGAAGACGAAGCTCGACTCGCTGCGCGGCCCCGCGTTTGATGTGTCCACGCTGCAGATGCGCGGCCGACGCCGCGCGGCCAACTAGCGCAGCCGCGCGGCGGCGTAGGCCGCTCTGGTCATCGGCACGTCCGGTGCGGGATCAGACGATCCCGCGCCGGACGGCCCACACGGCGGCCTGCGTGCGGTCGGCCACCGCCAGCTTCCGCAGGATGTTTTGCACGTGCTCCTTCACGGTCTCCACGCTGATCGTGAGCGACTGGGCGATCTCCTTGTTGGAGAGGCCAAGCGCCATGTGCCGCAGCACCTGCGTTTCCCTCGCCGTGAGCGGAAGATCGGGGTCCGCCACACTCGCTCGGCTTGCCATCGTGGTCGCCACGCGACGCAACTCGCCGATCCGCACCGGCGCCTCGCCGGCCGCGGCATCCCGAATCGCCTTCACCAGCTCCGCTCGCGTGCATCCCTTGAGCACGTAATCGTGGGCACCGGCCGCCACGGCCCTGGCCACGTAGGTTGGGTTGTCGAACGTGGAGAGCATCACGCACTTCACGCCCGGCATCTGTTCGCGGAGCTTTTCGAGCGCGGCAAACCCGTCGGTGCCTGGCATCCGAACATCAAGCAGCACGACCGCCGGCTTGGTCTTCTTCGCGACCTTCACCGCCTCGTCGCCGCTCGACGCCTGCCCCACGATCGAAACCTCGGGGCCAGCCAGAAGGCTCACCAATCCCCGACGAACCACCTCATGATCATCCGCAATCACCACTTTGACCGACATGGACCCGCTCACTTTCTGCGATCGCGACAGCGTGATGTGTCCGATGCGCTTTGAAACCGTTCTGCGACACTTGTGGAAACCAAACCCTCCAGAAAACCGTATCTCGGCCGCCCGCACCTGAACAGTCCACCCACGGCGTGTTTTCACCGTTTGTCATGAAAGCCCTGCGCTCCAGCGCAACACACCGATCGCGCAACGCGGCATTTCCGGCTGAAATCACGCTACTTTCACCGTCGGGATGCAGGCATCGGTGGGTATCGGTATCCCGCTCGTCCGCGTGACTTTCTTTTTGGTAACTGCCCCCCCTTTGTGATGACACCTTCGAGAACCAGGCGTTGGCGGCAGGCCGCCGCGATCCTCACACGCGGCTCCGACGCCTCCTCCGGCTGATCACTCATCACTCGGTCGGCTCGAGCACCACCACCACGGGCCGATGGTCGGAAGCCTCGGGCTCGTCGAGCACCTCCATGCCGACCACCCGCCACGCCCCACTTGGACGCACGAAGACATGGTCGATCGCCCGCGCGGGCGCCCCGGCAGGAAACGTGGCCTGTGTCGGCGCGTCGGCCACGGTCGCCCGGGTCCAGGCTGCATCGAGCACCGTGATCGGCTCGCTCCCGGGCACGGCGTTGATGTCGCCGGCCAGGATGCAATGCTCGGCGTTGGCGAGTGCCTTCACGATCGCCCTCGCCTGCTCCCGGCGGGCCTCCTCGCTGCGATGATGCAGGTGCGTGCCGGCCATCACGATCGGCCCGAAGGGCGTTGCCGCCTCCACCGCCACGGCGATGCGCCTTTCGCGATCGCCGCCGATCCCCGGCAGCTCGTGCACGATCGCCTCGCCGAGCGGAAACCGCGACAAGATCGCCTGGCCGTAGCGTCCACCGAGGTAGTCGATCTGGGGGCCAAACCGCACCGTGAGGCCCGTCAGCCGCGCCAGTTCACCGGCCTCGTCCACCCCCTCCGAACGCGTCGTGCGCTCGTCCACTTCCTGAAGCGCCACGAGATCGGGATCGGCGTCGCGCATCACCCGCGCGATCCTCGCGAGGTCGATCACGCCATCCGTGCCACGGCCATGGTGGATGTTGTAGGTGAGCACGCGGAGCGTGGCCCGGCCAGGCGACGCCGACGGCCGAAGCACGGCGGTGACGGGCCAGTGGTCGGAGGGGGTGCGGCCGTCGACGACCGTGCGGTCGATGCCGGCAAGCCGCACGTTCCAGTCGTGGGAGCAGCCGATCCAATCGATCCGCGGGCCGTCGACCGCCGCGGGATCGAATCCATTGAACGTGCCTTCCCGCTCCGCAGGCCGTGGCCCACGAGCCCGCCAGGTGTCGACGATGCAGGGGCCTTGCTCGGAATCCGAAAACAACGCCTCGTAGGGGGGGCTGTTTTCCTCGGCATTGAAATCACCCATGAGCACCAGGCGACCGTCACGCCCCAGATCGCCAACCATCCGCCGCACGAGCCTGGCCGATTCCAGACGAGCCTGCGCCCCGCGATGATCGAAATGGGTGTTGAGCACCAGCACCTCGCTCTGGGCGGCATCATCGCGGTCGCGCAGCCGTGCCCAGGTGGCGATCCTGGGGAGGGCGGCATCCCATCCCTTGCTCCCCACCGTCGCCGGCGTGCTCGAGAGCCAGAAGTGGCCCGAGTCGAGCCGCTCGAAGCGGTCGAGGCGAAAGAAGATCGGTGTCATCTCCCCCTCCTCGAGGCCATCGTCGCGGCCCACGCCCACCACCTCGTAGCCGTCGAGAGCCGCGGCCAGCTCGTCGCGCTGAAACGACAGCACCTCCTGACAGCCGAGCAGGTCGGGCGCAAACGAACGAATCACGTCCACCACCTGCTCCCGACGATGGCCCCATGCATTCGGGCCATCCTTGGCCGTGCCGTAGCGGATGTTGAAACTCATTACCCGCACGAGCCCGGGGGCTTCGACGCCGTCGGCTCCCCGGCTCGCGGCCGCGATGGCCAACGCGATCGCCACTCCCGCCGCCATCCTGCCCACGCCCCGCATAAAACGCCTTTCGCGAGATGCCGCCCCGATCACCACCCAAACCTTGGCCCCACGGGAACGGCATTCTAGTATCTCAGGTTTCGGAATCGCCGGTTGTGGTGAGACCGTCTCGTCGGATGGGATGCGCGCTCGTGCCCTCGTTTGTTCGTGCCGTCGTGCCGGTGGTTCTCGCGGGCATGGTGGCCCTGGCGGGCCTGCCGGTCCATGGGCAGCTATCTGGCGCGATCGGCATCCACGACCCCTCCTCCATCATCAAAGACGGCTCCACCTACCACATCTACGGCACCGGCAATGGCGTCGCCGCCAAGTGGTCGAGCGACGGCATCACCTGGCGGGACGAGACCTCGGGCGTGTTTGCCACGCCGCCAGCCTGGACGACGCAGGCGGTCCCCACCTTCACCGGCTTCTTCTGGGCGCCCGACATCGCCTACTTCAACGGCGCGTATCACCTCTACTACTCCGTCTCCTCCTGGGGCAGCATCGACTCGGCGATCGGCGTTGCCACCACCGCGTCGCTCAACAACCCAACCTGGGTCGATCAGGGAAAGGTGGTGCAGTCGGACGCCGCGGGCAACACCTCCGCCACCACCGACACCACGGGCTACAACGCCATCGACCCCTCGATCCTCGTGGATGACGCCACCGGCAAGGTGTGGATGACGTGGGGTTCGTATTCGTCGGGGATCATGGTGACGGAGATCGACCCTGCGTCGGGGAAGCGGATCGGCGGCGGCCCGCTCGGCACGCAGGTGGCCAACAAGGCCGCCAACCGCGGCTGGGGCAGTTCGATCGAGGGCGCGGCCATGGTGAAAAAGGGAGACTTCTACTACCTCTTCGTGAACTACGGCGGCTGCTGCTCCGGCGTGAACAGCACCTACGACATTCGCGTGGGACGCAGCCAGAGCCCAACGGGACCGTTTCGCGACAAAAACGGCGTCGACCTGCGCGACGGCGGCGGCACGGTTTTTCTCGATGACAACGGCAGGATGGTGGGCCCAGGCCACTTCGCCTTCTCCGTCGACTCCGGCCAGGATCTCTTCAGCTACCACTACTACAACGCCGATGCCAACGGCGCGCCCACGCTCGGCATCCACAGCCTTTCCTGGACGAGCGACAACTGGCCGATCTCCGCGGCAGTGAACCCCGACTGGACCGGCTCCGGAGGCAGCACCTGGTCGACGGCGTCGAACTGGTCGGCCGGTGGCGTACCCGACGGTGTGGGGCATGTGGCCAACTTCGTCACCAACTCGGCCCGTCGCTACCTCGTGAGCGTGGACGGAGGCGACAAGACCGTCGGCACGATCAACTTCCGCGGGTCGAATGGCTTCACGGTGGGCGGCGTGAGCGGCAGCGTGATCACGCTCGATGCCGCCACCGGTGAAGCGGCATCGATCAACGTGTCGGACGGATCGCACACGATCTCCGCCCCGGTCGCGGCCGTCGAGAACCTCGCGGTGAACACCACGACGGCATCCCGGCTCACGCTGTCGGGAAGTGTCACGGCGCCGGGCCTCACGAAGTATGGCCACGGCACCATGGCCCTCGCGGGCAGCGGCTCCTTCTCCAAGCCGCTCCTAATCCGCTGGGGCGCCGTCGACGTGACGGGCACCGTCACCGCGACGGGCTACGCGAGTCTCGGGCCGCTCGCCTTCGAAACGGGCACGATGACGGTGCGGGGTGCCGGCAGCGTCATCGCGAAGAACGATTTCAACGTGGGGGACACCGGCAATGCCTGGGATGCGGCCCAGGGAGTGCTCGAAGTGAGAGACACCGCCGCGCTCACCGTCGGCACGAGCGGCGGACTGTTCGTCGGCTCGGGCTACTCTGCCAACACGCGGGCCAGCGGCACGGTGAACCAGTCGGGGGGCACCGTGACCGTCACCAACCCGGGCGACGGATTCTTCGTGATCGGCGGCCGTGGATCTGCCGTCGCCAGTGGCGTCTACAACCTCAGCGGCGGCGCTGTGTATGCCAACACCAACATGCGGGTCGGCGGCTACGGCTCTGGCGCCGTGAACCAAACCGGGGGCACCTTCACCGCCAATGCCTGGATCGCCATCGGCCGCTTCCAGGGCTCCGCCGGCTCCTGGTCGATCACATCGGGCACGCTCAATCACACGAGCCCCACCACGGCGATCATCGTGGGGGAGGGGGGCGGTGGCTCGTTCACCGTCGACGGCACGGGCCTCGTCAGCACCGCCGGCGGCGTGCGGATCGGCCTCAACCGGTCGGCTATCGGAACGCTCCATCTCGACGGCGGCACGCTCCTCACGCCAGGCATCACCCGGGGGAGCGGCACCGGCTCCGTGCAGTTCAACGGCGGCACGCTGCAGGCGTCACGATCCACCACGTCGTTCGTGACAGGCCTCACGTCGGCCACGGTGGAGGCAGGAGGCGCCGTCGTCGACACGCAGCTCTTCACGGTGACGGTCGGCCAGGCGTTGCTCCATGACGCTGCCCTTGGCGCCGCTGCCGATGGCGGACTCACGAAGCGAGGGGCGGGCACGCTGGTGCTGTCGGCGGCCAACACGTTCACGGGCGAAACCCGCGTCGAGTCAGGCACGCTCCGCATCGGCCACGACCTCGCACTGGCCACGAGCCCCGCAGTCGTATCGGCCGGAGCCACGCTGGCCATCGACAACGGCGTGTCAGCCGTGCTGCCATCGCTCGTGCTCTCGGGGGGCCGGCTCGACCTCGGGACCGGGCAGGTGACCGTGTCTGGCGGCCTCTCACACGCCGTGCTCGCCGCCTCCCTCCGCGCCGGCCTCGGGGATGGACGATGGAACGGCTCAACGGGCATCGCGTCGGCGGCGGTGTTTGCGGCGCTCGCCGCCAACTCCCCCGGGCGCTTGGATGGGTCGAGGAGGGTGCCGCGATCACCATTGCGTTTTCCGCCCCTGGCGACACCAACATCGACGGCTCCATCGATCTCCTCGATGCGGCGGGCTTTCTTGCCGGCGGCAAGTTCGACACGGGCGCCGCCGCCACCTGGAGCGAAGGAGATTTTGGCTATGACGGCATCGTCGACCTGCTCGACGCGGCTGATTTTCTGTCGCCGGCCCTCTTCGACACCGGCCGGTATCTCCCAGCCGGCCTTGCATCCATGGTGCCGGTGCCCGAGCCGGGCGCTCCGCTCATGCTTGCGTGCGGCCTCGCGTTCGTTGGCTTCCTGCAGCGCCTCCAGCCTACGACCTCTCGTTCGACTCGCTCACCCTCGCATGGCCGTGCAGCAAGGACAATCGTCAGGTAACACCAGCCTCAGGGCTTTGGGGGCGACCGAGAATCGAAGCGTCGTGGTATCGATCGGCTCGCCGTCGAGGTTGACCGGAATCGGTGATGGCGCCACCACCTCCACCCACGGGAGCTGTTTGCGCACCACGAACTCGCCGGTGATGTCCCTCGCGAGCAGTTCTGCCACCACCTGCGCTGCGGCGGTGGCGGGAAATGTCCGCACGAGCACGACATCCAGCAGGCCGTCGTCGATGAGCGCCGTGGGGGCGAGCGGCTGGCCGCCTCCCGCCTGCCGACCGTTGCAGATCGCCCCCACCACCATCGTCCCCTCGACGCCTCCCTCCGGCGTCCGGAAGGAACAGCCGTAGGGCTTGAAGGTGAGGGCCTTCACGAGGCCCATGAGCGTGTAGGCGCCGCCGCCAAGGAAGTTCTTGAGCTCCACGGGCGTGTCGGCGGTGACGGCGGCACCGAATCCCCCTGCCGCGACGTTCATGAAAAACGTGTCGTTGCAACGGCCGAGGTCGACGGGACGCGGCTGTCCGGTGACCGCACGCTGGAGGGCGGCTCGCGGATCGGATGGCACGTGGCAGGCCGTGGCGAAATCGTTGGCGGTGCCAAGGGGCAGGATGGCAAGCGCGGGTCTCGCCTCCGCCGCGATGGCCATGAGCCCGTTGGCAGCCTCGTTGACACTGCCATCGCCCCCGCCGGCGATCACCCGTGTCACGCCCTCCCGTGCCGCCTCCGCGATGAAGCGTGCGACGTCGCCCCCTTCCCACGTCACCCGCACGTCGAGCGGGTAGCCCGCGGCCCGAATCGCCTTCACGGCGTCGCGCACGTCGGGACGATCGGCCTTTTTGCCGTTGAGAATGAGGCGTGCCTGCATGAGGGTCTCGCGTTCACCGTGGTGCCGTGAATCTCTGACGACGATACGATACCCGCGATCATGGTTTCGATCTCCCGGCATCCTCGTCTTCGCCTCGCCTTTCTCTGCCTGCTCTACGTGGGGCAGGGGATCCCTTATGGCTTCGTGACGGTGGCGCTGGCCGCCCACCTTGCCGCCCACGGCGCCACGGCCGCGGCCATCGGGGGCGTGATCGCAATGGCGGTGCTGCCGTGGAGCTTCAAATGGGCCTGGGGGCCCGTGGTCGATTCCGGACGGCTCTCGGCCTTCGGCCGTCGGCGACCGTGGATCGCCCTGGCCCAACTGGCCATGATCGCCACCGCGGCCGCCATCGCCTTCGTGCCCACGAACGACACGTCGCTCCTCGGCTGGGTGCTCCTGGTGCACAACGTTTTCGTGGGCCTGCAGGATGTGGCGGTCGATGCGCTCGCCGTGGACCAGCTCGAGGGAGCCGATCGCGAACGGGCCAGCGGGATGATGTATGGCTCGGCCTACGTCGGCACGTTTCTCGGCGGGGCGGGGCTCGGGATCGTGACCGCCAGGGCAGGGCTGCCCGCGGCCGTTGCGGTGATGACCGTGGCCCAGGCGATCATCTTCATCACGGTGCTGGCCGTTCCCGAAACCAGCCGCGACGACCGTGCGGCCGGCCTGGCCGCCCGTCCGCTCGCGCCGCTGACGATGCTGCGTCGCCTCGTGCGGGCGATGGTCGAGCCGGTGGCGCTTCGCGCGGCGATCGCGGCGTTTCTCCTCAAGGTGCCGCCCGCCGTGCTCTCCGTGCTCGTGATGGTGCAGCTCATCGAGCGGTTTGAGTGGACCCAGGAACGCTACGCCTCCGTGACGGGGGGCGTGGGCGTGCTCCTCGGGCTCGTGGCGGCGGTGGCAGGCGGCTTCATCGCGGCACGCATCGGCCCCCGGCGCGCGGTGCTTGGTGCAAGCCTGCTTCTGGGAATCGCCTGGGTGGCGTTCGGGCTCGTGTCGCACGCCTGGAACCGCACCGATGCCGTGCTGGCCTACGTGGCCGCCGACACGATCTGCCAGGCGGCGGCCTCGGTGGCCCTCTTCGCCATCTTCATGCGGGTGGCGTCGCCGGCCGTGGCAGCCACGCAGTTCACAGCGTCGATGGCGATCATGAACCTCGCCACGAGCACCGGCTCGTGGCTGGCCGGCCCGATCGGCGACCGCATCGACACGCCGACGGCCTTCATCCTCGCGGGCGTGCTGCTGCCGATGATCGCCTGGCTTGTGCCGTCGCCGCCGCACGCCACGCGATCATGAATCCAAAGCCCCACACCCCAAGCAGCATCCCACCAGCGGTTCCCGGCTCGGGAACCACGCTGACCGCCGGCGAACTGCCGGCGACGTGGAAGAATCCCCGGTCGTAAAGGTCGGCAGCGAGAAAATCCTTCACGTCGAGGATGTCGACGAGCCCGTCGTAGTTGAAATCGCCATCGCTCCAGATGGCCGCGCCACCGGCATCGTACTTTCCGGCAAGCAGCACCTGCCCGGCATCCAGCAGGTCGACAAGGCCATCGAGGTTGGTGTCGCCCGGGGCGGTGGAGGCGACGGTGACCGATCCGTCACTGTGGCTCTGCCAGCCAAGGGTGCGCTTGATGCCAAGTTCCACCTCCGCCGCGACCGAGCTCGATGTGATCCCCTCACGCCCGTTCCAGGATCCATCGCCACGCCCCTTCTGCAGCTCGCTCACGAGCGACGCGGTCGATACGCCCCGCGCGACGTGCAGCGAGCCGTTGGCCACGTCGATGCGACTTCCGCCGCCGAGCGTGAGCTCTGAAATCGACGCGGCCACTCCGGGTGCCAGCGCGAGCGTCGCTCCGCCGTCCACCGACACTCGGCTGCGCGACACGGCGGCGTCATGGCCGAGCACGAGCGTGCCCTCGGCGACGTCGATCGGAAGCACCGTGGTGTTGGCCGCCGTCACCACCAGGGTTCCGCCACCCGTCTTCATGAAAGGCCGCCCTCCCGACAGCTGCGGGTATCCGGCGCCGACCTGCGTCATCGTTCCCGAGCCGACGTGGAGAAGCGTGTACGGAACCGAGGAACTTCCGGTATAGGTGGGAATGATGGCCCCGACCTGCCCGCCCGCGACGCCATTGATCGTGTAGTGAAACACGTGAACGTAGCTGCCGAAGCCAAGGGCATTGGCGTTGCCCGTCTTCCCGAAAACCTTCCAGTTGGCGGGGTCGATGACACCGGCGGCGATGCTTCCCGAGTTCATGAGACCACCGGAGGTGGCGGCGTCGCCTGCGTGGGGAAACGACCACGGCTCATTGAGCCAGCCGGGCACGCACCTCCGCCCGATCGGATTCGTCGAGTAGGGAAACGTGCCGTTGGACGCCCCGTTGCCGGGATCGTAGGTCGTGGCCAGTGTCGGCTCGGCGATCAGGCTCACCGCCGAGGAAACCTTGGTCGGTGACGCGGTCATCCCTCCTCCCCACGCACCCGCCGGGAAGGTTCGTTGGCCCGCGATGCCCGAGGCGAGTGAGACCGCAGCCGTGAGCGGCGACGTGCCCGACGCGTAGAGGAGCGGACCGGGCCCGCCAGGCACCACGTTTGTCGAGTCGGTGGTGTAGACGAAGTTGAACAGCGAGATATCCCATCCTCGTGGGTCGATCTGCAGCTGTCCGGTGTCGACGTTGTAGTAGGCCACGGCCCCTGGGGATCCGTTGGCAGCCGTGGTGGCGGAACGGATCGGGAGGGCCGTGCCGGTGGCCACGGCCTCCCACAGCAATCCGCTTGGGGCCATGCCAAGAATGCGATTGGTCGTGCTCGTGGACGACGGCGCGTCGAACACCGCCGCCGGCGCCCTTCCGACGCCCAGCAGGAGAAGGACCGCGGCAACCCAGGCACCACGCTTCACTCGCATGCGCGTTCCCACCGCCGGCTCCTGATGATAGACCACCCGTCCCCGCTGGACACATGCCACCGTCGTGGCGCCTTCCGTCACGTCACGTGGGGCAACCGATCGTAAATGATGGGGCTGCCATCGGGCTCGACGCCCACTTCAAACACCCGCAGGGAGTCGAGCCACTCCATCAACTCGGCCTTCGACATCAGTTTGGGCACCACCTCCCCCTCCACCAGCAGACCAAACACGAGCTCGGCCTCGCCATGGGGTCGATCGCCCACCCGGCTGGAGGCCTTGACCATCGCCACCGCATCCCCCATCTGGACGATTTCAACTTCATACCGCAGCACGTCGCCGGGCACCGGATCGAAGTGAAACTCCGCCTTCGCCACCTTGGCCAGCACCACCTGCCGGGCATAGTCGATCGCGTCGATCACCAGGAGCCCGGCCGCCTGGGCCAACCCCTCGATGACGAGGGAGTTGGGCATCACGGGGGCGCCTGGAAAGTGGTCGTGGAGATGCTCCTCGGCGAGCGTCACCGCCTTCGTGGCCACCGCCCGCTGACACCGCACGAACTCCTCGTAGCGATCCACCCAAAACCACCGCATCCAGCACCTCCGTGAAACGCCGGGGATTCGAGCATCCTCTTCCGGCAGGCCCATCTTGCCAGAAGCCGCCGCAGCCGGCCATGGCGGGATCGGGTAGCATTTCTCCATGCACGAACACGCCGCCAGCCGCCGCGGACAGTGGACCATCTCGGGGAATCTCGTCGACCCGGTGCGGCGTTCGATCCGACCCGCCACGCTCACCATCGTGGACGATCGGATCACCGAGATCTCCGATGATTCCGTGCCCCATGCCACCTGGCTCCTGCCCGGGTTCATCGACGCGCACGTTCATGTCGAGAGCTCGCTCCTCCCACCCGCGGAGTTCGCCCGGCTTGCGGTGGCCCATGGCACCGTGGCCACGGTGTCAGACCCGCACGAGATCGCCAACGTGCTGGGCATCCCGGGCGTCGAGTTCATGCTCGACGACGCCCGCCACTCGCCGTTCACGTTTCATTTCGGGGCGCCCTCGTGCGTGCCGGCCACGCCGTTCGACCACGCCGGCGCCGTGATCGACGCCCACGGCGTGGCGAGGCTCCTCGATCGCCCCGACATCGGCTACCTCTCGGAGATGATGAACTATCCCGGCGTGCTCGCCGGCGTGCCCGACGTGCTCGCGAAGATCGCGGCGGCGAAGGCGCGGGGCAAACCCGTCGACGGCCATGCCCCGAGGCTTCACGGCCCGCAGGCGGCCGCCTACGCCGCGGCGGGCATCACCACCGACCACGAATGCGTGACGCTCGACGAGGCACTCGGCAAGATCGCCCTCGGCATGAAGATCCTGATTCGGGAGGGCTCCGCCGCGCGCAACTTCGACGCCCTCGCCAGCCTGATCGATACCCATCCCGACCACTGCATGCTCTGCAGCGACGACAAGCATCCGCACCAGCTCATCCACGGGCACATCGACGAACTCGTCCGCAGGGCGCTGTCCCGCGGGAGCAGCCTGTTCGATGTGCTTCAGGCGTCGAGCGTGAATCCTGTTCGGCACTACGGCCTGCCGGTGGGACTCCTCCAGCCGGGTGATCGGGCCGACTTCCTCGAGGTGAGCGACCTCGAGGCGATCGCCATTCACCGCGTGTTCGTGGCAGGGCACCTGGCGGCGACCGATGGGCGTGCCGCCTGGCCCAGGGTCGCCTCCGCCACGCCAAACCGGTTCGAGGCGCACCCGAAGCAGCCGGCGGACTTCGCCATCGCCGCGTCATACGGTGCGTCATCGGTGACCGTGCGGGTGATCGAAGCCCTCGACGGCCAGCTCGTGACCGGCTCGCTGAGGCATCCCGTGCCGGTGATCGACGGCCGGCTCACGAGCGACCTCTCCGCCGACGTCCTCATGATCACGGTGGTGGATCGTTACGACGACCGCCCACCCGCCGTTGCCTTCGTGAAAAACTTCGGGCTGCGTGCGGGCGCGATCGCATCGAGCGTGTCGCACGACTCCCACAACGTGGTGGCCGTCGGCGTCGACGAGGCCTCGCTCGCCCGCGCGGTGAATCTCATCGTCGGTGCCAAGGGAGGCCTCTCGGTCGTCGCGCCGGAGGGCGACACCGTGCTGCCGCTTCCGATCGCCGGCCTGATGTCGGATCAGCCGGGGGATGTCGTGGCCGCCGCCTATGCCGACATCGACCGACGGGCGAGGCATCTCGGCTCCCGACTCGAGGCGCCGTTCATGACGCTCGCCTTCATGGCCCTTCTCGTGATCCCCTCGCTCAAGATCGGCCCTCAGGGCCTCTTCGACGTCGACGCCTTTCGCCCCGTCGAACTCACCGACGAGATCGCATCCGGGTCCTGAGGATCGCCGGCTCGGGGACGGCACAGGTAGGAGTTCGAGCGCGACGTCGGCCGCAGAATCGCGGCCAACCAGGGCCGCAGGGTTTCTCCAGTCGCGCCAGGCCGACGCTGGAGCAGCCACAATCGGCACCGACGTCACACGCCTCACCGCCCCCCCGTCACGACACACCGCACGGGTCCGGCGGCGCGGGTAGGCTCGACCCGTGGCCAAACCGGGCCCTGCCCGGCCTCCTCCTGTCGATCCTCATCATGTCTGCACCGTCCTACCGCCCCTCGTGGGGCCCGCGTCCCGTCTACGCCATGCTTCCTGTCTGCGCCGCCTTCGCCGCGGGCGGATGGGCGTGGTCGCAGCATCCCGCCGATCCGCTCGCATCACCCCCGGTCGCCGTGACGGCCATGAAGCCGGTTGACGGGGCATCGCCCACCGAACGACGGCTTCCCGCTGAGATCGTCTACGGCGTGCCGACCGAGGGCACGCTCCACCTCTGGCTCGCCCGCCGATAACCGCGGCGTCTCGCGTTCGCCGCAACGCGGAGGGGTCACGACCGTTACAACTGGTGTCGTGATCCAGCCCCTCCGCCACCCGCCGAGCCGGTTTTCCCGCGTTGCCATCGTCGGCGGCGGTCCGGGAGGCCTGCTCACCGCGTTTTTTCTTCAGCGTGAGGCGGCCAGACCGATACACGTCACGCTGTTCGAGGCCTCGTCGCGGCTGGGCGGCAAGGTGCTCACCCCCGCGTTTTCATCGGCCCCGATTCGCTATGAGGCGGGCGCCGCCGAACTCTACGACTACACGCCTGTCGGCGAGGATCCGCTCCGCGACCTGATCGAGGAGTTCGGGCTGCCGATCACCCCGCTCAACGGCTCGGCGGTGATGATGGGCGATCACTCGATCGCCAACCTCGACGACATCGAGCGACGGCTTGGCCCTTCGGCCCGCCACTCCCTCGAAGCGTTCGACCTTCGGGCCCGCGGGGCGATGACCCCTCGCGAGTTTTATGCCGCCGACGAATCGGGTGCCGGCCCCCCGGGCCCCTTTGCGGCCGTCGTCAACGGGATCACCCACGATGCCACGCGGCACTACGTCGAAGCCCTCATCCACAGCGACCTCGCCACCGAGCCCGACCTCACGAGCGTGTCGTATGGCCTCCAAAACTATCTGATGAACGACCCGGCCTACATGCGGCTCTACTGCATCGCGGGGGGCAACGAACAGCTCATCGACGCCCTCCGCGCGCGGCTCGACGCAGAGGTTCGGCTCACCGCGCGGGTGGAGGCGGTGGCACGCAGCCCGAGCGGCGGCCATCAGCTCACGGTGCGCACGCCGTCGGGCACGTCCTCGGAGGAGTTCGATGCCGTCGTGCTGGCCCTGCCGATGCAGCACCTCGCCGGCCTGCGATTCGAGGATCACGACCTCGACGCCGCCATGCGACGCCATCGGGCCCAGTTCGACCACCCGGCCCACTACCTCCGCGTCACGGCCTTGTTTGACGAGCCGTTTTGGCGAGGCCGAATCGACGGCGCCTATGTGATGCTCGACGCGTTTGGCGGATGCTGCCTCTACGACGAGTCGTCCCGCGATCCCGACCCGCGGCATGGCGTGCTTGGCTGGCTGCTGGGCGGGGCGGCCGCCGCCGAATGGTCGAACGCCGACGACGACACCCTCGTCGCCGCGGCGCTCGATTCGCTTCCCCCATCGTTCGGTGACCCCAGGGCCCATCTCATGGAAGCCCGGGTTCACCACTGGGCTGGCGCCGTCAGTGCCCTGCCTGGCGGCTGGCGGCCGCCGGGCGTCGACCGACGCCATCAGCCCGATCCGCGTCACCACCCGACCCTGTTCGTGGTGGGGGATTATCTCTTCGACAGCACCCTCAATGGCGTGCTCGATTCCGCGGAGCACGTCGCGGGCTGGCTGGCGAGCCTCGCCGGATGCGATGATCCACGATCCCGTTTGACCACGAAGCCCTCGCCATGATCACGACACCTCCCCCCTCCGACATCGACACGACACCCAAGCCGCTCATGGCGGCTTCGGGCGTGGTCGTGGAACGCGTGGCCACCGGCACCGACCACGGGCTCGACGTGATGAGCCTCACGCTCGTCGACGCCGATGGCTCCCATGCGGATGCGTCGCTGGCCGAGGCCATCGAGCAGGGCACGGCCTGGGTCGCCGAGGCGATCCAGGGTGACGAGGGAATCGTCTCCATCCCGCTCTATGGCACGCATGTGGTGTGGAGCCCGCGACGCGCCGCCCTCATTGCGGCGGCCGATCGCCTCCCGTCGCTCCGCGCAGCGGTGTCGGAGTTTGGCCTGCTCGACGGTGAGCTGCGGCGTATCGAGCAGGTGATCGCGGCCGCTCTTCCGCGGCTCGATGGCGACGCGCCGCTGGTGTACGGGCTCGACGACCACAGTTTCGTCCGTCGGCACGAGCTCACCGAACGCTACCGCGAGGCCATCTCGCTCCGTCGTCGACTGGCCGTGCTCGCGCCGATCGCCACGCGTCCCGCTCCGCAGCCTCCCACGCTCGCCGGCCAGATCGGCGAGCGGCTCCGTGAACGCACGAGGCTCACCGACCGCCTCGATCACGCCATGGAGCAGGCCGATCTCGTGGAACGCGTCTATGCCGCCTGCGGCGACCGGGTCGGAGACTACGCCACCTCGCGCCGCCATACGACCCTGGAGTGGGTGATCGTGCTGCTGCTGGCCGCCGAGGTCGTGCTCCTGTGCGTCGATCTCCTGGCCTCGCGAACACCATGACCCGGGCGCCGGGCAGGCGACTGCCGTCGATCGACGTGCTGCGATCGCTCGCCATCGTTCTGATGGTGGTCGTCCATTTCGTGGAGAATCTCGCCGGCTCCTACGCCGCCGATGGCGGCCCCTTCATCGGCGCCAACCGCTACTGGTGGATGCCCACGGGCTTCGCCGCGCCGCTGTTCACCTTTCTCTCGGGCGTGAGCTACCGGCTCTGGGCGGAAGCGCAGCGCAGCCGGGGACGACCGAGCGAGGCGATCGCGAAGGTCAGCGTTCGCCGCGGGCTGGTGCTGCTCCTGCTCGGTTTTGCCTTCAACGTGCTCGTGTGGATGCCGGAGGACGTGTTCAACTGGGACATCCTCACGCTCATCGGCGTGTCGGCCTTCGCGCTCGAGATCGCGCGGCGCACCTCCCCGGCGGTGCCGCTCACGGCATCGGTCCTCGTGATCGGCCTCGCTCCCGTGCTTCGAAGCGTGGCAGGTTACCGCGACTGGTGGACCGCAGGCTTCTACGAATACGACTTCACCCTGGCCGACGTGGTGCTCGGGTTTTTCGTCACCGGCTACTTCCCGGTGTTTCCATGGCTCGCGTTCCCGCTGGCCGGCTTCCTCGCGATGCCCCTGATCTTTGGCGACGATCACCATGCGGCCGCATCGCCCGCCGGCTATCCCCGGCGCGGGCTCCTCGCGGGTGGCGGGCTGATCGCCGTGGCTGCCGTGATCGTCGCGGCGCGGGTGGTCGTGCCGTCGAACGATCCGCTCGACCGCGCCTGGGGCATGTTTCCTCCCACCACGGCCTATGTGCTGGGAACGCTCGGCCTGGCAATGCTCGCCTCGAGCCTCCTGCACGGCCTGCTCGACGGTCGCAGCAACGAGCGCACGGGACTGCTGCGGGTGGCCGGAGCGATGAGTCGTCATTCGCTCTCGCTCTACCTCCTCCACCATGTGGCGCACGTGTGGCCGCTCTGGGTGTGGGGCGGTCTGACGTCGGACGAACCCACGACCTACTGGCAGGTGGCCATGCCGGTGCCGGCAGCGATTGCCTGCGCCGCGGCCTTTCTGATGGTGGCGGCCTGGCTCTCGATTCGGATGGACCGACCAGGGGCCTCCTCGGCAGAATCGATGCTTCGCTGGGTGTGTGACACGTAGCCGTCGAACCCGCGCTGCTCAGACACGAGGATCCTTCATGGCCGACGCCACCACCGCTCCACGGGGCACAGGATTCGCGCGGCTGTCGTGGGTGATGCTCGACTGGGCGGCGAGTGCGTTTTCCACGATCCTGATCACGCTCGTCGTCGCCTACGTCGAGAAGGTCGTGTTTCCGACGGGTGGCTGGGGCCTGCCGGCCGGGGTGATCTGGGCCTGGACCCTCGCGGCCGCGATGCTGATCGGCGCCCTCGTGGCTCCGTGGGCCGCCGCCTGGGCCGATCGACGCCACGCCCACGAACGCGCGGTTCTCGCGAGCATCGGGCTGGGGGTGACCGGGCTCATCACGCTCGCCGCCATGCCACCGGCCGTTGCCTGGGCGGTGGTGGGAGGTGTGGCGATCGCCTGCGTGGGCTTCGACCTGTCGCAGATCTTCACGGGCAGCCTTCTCTCACGCATCGCCTCGGGCAAGGACGCCGATCGGCTGTCGTCGTGGGGATTTGCCGCGGGCTATGCCGGCGGGGCGATCGCCCTCGTCGGGGCCACGGTCTTCGTCGCGTCGCACGCCCGATTCGGACTGGCGGTGAGCGACGCCCTGCGGGTTGCCTTCTTCGCGACGGCCGCCTGGTGGGCGATCTTCTCGCTGCCCGCGGCGGTCGCCCGCTTTGGCGATGGCACGGCCGCCGCACACGCCGACAGTTCCGTCGGCGAGCTCCTCGCGTTCACCCGCCAGCTCCTGCATCCTTCGGCGGCCGATGGCGGCCGATTCGGGACGCTCGTGATCGGCGGCATGCTCGTGCTCGGAGCGGTGCAGACGGCGATCGCGCAGTTCTCGAGCCTGGCGCTCGAGGAGTTTGATCTCGACGGCGAGGCCCTCGTGCGGCTGGTGCTGCTCGTGCAGGTGGTGGCGCTTCCCGGGGCCATCGGGATCGGATGGCTCTCCACCCGCATCGGCCGTCCCGCCGCGCTCGCCGTGTGCACCGCCGGATGGTCGGCGGTGTTCGTGCTCGCCTGGTTTGTGCAAACGCCCTGGCAGCTCGCGTGGCTGGCGGTGCTGCTCGCGATCGTCCTCGGCGGCATTCAGAGCGTGATCCGCGCCGCCGTCGCCGTCGGCGCTCCGGAAGGCCGCGAGGGGGTGACGTTTGGGCTGATGCACGTGGGATCGAAACTCGCCGGATTCGTGGCGTCGCTCGTGTTCGGCGCCGCGCAGGCAGTGTCGGGCAATCCTCGCGTGGGGCTTCTCACGCTCCTCGTGCAGCTCCTCGCGGGATGGTGGCTTCTGGCGAGCCGGGCGAAAAGGCCGCGTGACTGAGGCGGTTACGCGTCGTGCACGGGCACGCAGCTGCAGAAGAGGTTGCGGTCGCCGTGGACGTTGTCGACGCGGCCCACCGGCGGCCAATACTTCGACGACAGAAGCGACGGCACCGGGAAGGCCGCCTGTTCGCGACTGTAGGGCCGCGCCCACCCGCTGGCCACGACGTCGTCGGCCGTGTGTGGGGCATGCTTGAGCGGGTTGGCGTCGCGGGGCCACGTGCCGTTCTCCACGAGCCGTATTTCTTCGCGGATGGCGATCATCGCCGCGATGAACCGGTCGAGTTCCTCGAGCGGCTCGCTTTCGGTGGGCTCGACCATGAGCGTGCCGGGCACCGGAAAGCTCAACGTCGGTGCGTGAAAGCCGTAGTCGATCAAACGCTTGGCCACATCCTCGGCCGTCACGCCGCTCGTCTCCTTCAGGGGCCGAAGATCGAGGATGCACTCATGGGCCACGCGGCCCCCCTCGCCAGCGTAGAGCGTCGGGTAGTGGTCGCGGAGCTTTGCGCTCACATAGTTGGCCGCAAGGATCGCCATGGCGGTCGCCCGGCGAAGCCCCTCGCCTCCCATCATCCGGCAATACATCCAGCTGATCGGGAGCACGGCCGCGTTGCCGAGCGGAGCCGCCGACACCGCTCCGACGTGCGCCGCGGGCTCACCCCCGGCCGCATGGCCTGGAAGGAACGGCACGAGGTCTTCCACCACGCACACCGGCCCCACACCCGGGCCGCCGCCACCGTGCGGGATGCAGAAGGTCTTGTGGAGGTTCAGATGGCTCACATCCCCGCCAAACCGCCCGGGGGCGGCGACCCCCACGAGCGCGTTCATGTTGGCACCGTCGACATACACCCTGCCGCCGTGGCGGTGGACGATGTCGCAGAGCTCCGTCACCTGCGCCTCGAACACGCCGTGCGTGCTGGGGTAGGTGATCATCACCGCCGCGAGGCGGTCGGCGTGCTCCGCGCACTTGGCCCGGAGATCATCGAGATCGACGTTGCCACGATCGTCGCAGGCGGTCACCACCACCTCCATCCCCACCATGTGGGCGCTGGCTGGATTGGTGCCGTGTGCCGACGACGGAATGAGGCAGATGGTGCGCTGCATGTCGCCACGGGAGCGATGCCATGCCCGGATGGCCAGCAGCCCGGCATACTCCCCCTGGCTGCCGGCGTTGGGCTGGAGGCTGATGCCGGAGTAGCCGGTGGCCTCGCAGAGCCATTGCCGCAGCTGGCGATCGAGGAGGGCGTAGCCCTCACGCTGGTCGGCGGGCGCGAAGGGATGCACGTTGGCGAACTCGGGCCACGTGACCGGGATCATCTCGCTCGTGGCGTTGAGCTTCATCGTGCAGCTGCCGAGTGGAATCATGCCCCGATCGAGCGCGAGATCGCGATCGGAGAGCTGCCGGATGTAGCGGAGCATCGCCGTCTCGCTGTGGTGGCTCGCAAAGACCGGGTGGGTGAGAAACGGGGTCTTCCGCACGAGGGCCGACGGCAGGAGCGACTCGGCTTCGGCGGCGACGGCCTCGACGGCGGGAACGAGGGTCGTGGGCGGCGCAAACACCTCCCAGAGTCGGGCGAGGTCGCCACGGGTGGTCGTCTCGTCGAGCGTGATGGTGATCGTGCCCGCGTCGATCCGACGGAGGTTCATTCCGAGATCGCGCGCCCTGGCGAGGTACTCCTCGGTGCGGTCGCCGGTGTCGATGCGCACCGTGTCGAAGGCATGATGCGAGGCGACCGACGCGCCGAGCTGCCGGAGGCCTGCCGCGAGCGTCGAAGCGTAGGTGGCCACGCGGCGTGCGATCCGCCGAAGTCCATCCGGACCGTGATAGACGGCATACATGCTCGCCACGACGGCCGGAAGCACCTGCGCGGTGCAGATGTTGCTCGTTGCCTTCTCGCGGCGGATGTGCTGCTCACGGGTCTGGAGGGCGAGGCGATAGGCGGGGCGACCATGGGTGTCGATGCTCACGCCGACGAGGCGGCCCGGCAAGGATCGCTTGAACGTGTCGCGGCAGGCGAGGAACGCGGCGTGGGGGCCACCGCATCCCATCGGCATGCCGAACCGCTGCGTGCTGCCGACGACGATGTCGGCGCCCCATTCGCCGGGAGCCTCGAGCACGGTGAGGGCGAGAATGTCGGCCGACACGATCACCGCCGCCTGACGCGAGCGGGCCCTGGCGGCCAGGTCGGTCCAGTCGGTCACCTCGCCGTCGGTCGCCGGATAGGAAACGAGCAGGCCGAAGCACTCGCCGGCCTCGAGCAGGGCGGCTGCATCGCCCACCACCACCTCGATCCCGAGAGGCTCAGCCCTCGTGCGCAGCACCTCGATCGTCTGCGGATGGCATCGATCGTCGACGACGAACCGCATCGACGGCGATCCCCCGGCCCGCTTGGCCAGCGTCATCGCCTCGGCGGCGGCGGTCGCCTCGTCGAGAAGCGAGGCGTTGGCGATCGGCAACCCGGTGAGATCGCAGACCATCGTCTGGAAGTTGAGAATCGCCTCCATCCGGCCCTGGCTGATCTCGGCCTGGTAGGGCGTGTAGGCGGTGTACCAGGCCGGGTTTTCGAGAATGGTGCGGAGGATCACGGTGGGGGTGTGGCAGCCGTGATAGCCCTGGCCGATGAAGCTGGTGAGCAGGCGGTTGCGGCCGGCGATCGACCGTAGTTCGGCGAGCGCGCCGGCCTCGGTCACGGCTTCGGGCAGCCGCATGGCATCGTGGCGGGCGATGCTCGCGGGCACGACCTCGCCGATGAGCGATTCGAGCGATGCCGCCCCGACGGCGGCGAGCATGGAGTCTGCGTCGGCGGGCGACGGGCCGATGTGACGCTCGCGAAACTCGGCGGCGTTTTCGAGCGACCCCAGCGTGTCGAGCCGGGAAGGATCGGTCACAGGGGCAGGGGGAACGAGCGTGGCGGACATGGCAAGGCTCCTCACGACATGGCGGGGCACGAAGCCCCATCGGGGAACCCTGCTGTCCTGGAACCTGAGAGATTCACCGCGGTCACCCGACCGCGGCTTGCCCCTTCGGTGGGCGAGGCCCATCGGCCCCGCCGCTCTCCAGCAGGATGTGTGTCAGTCCGTTTGCCTGAGCGTTCAGCCTTCGGCGGTCTTGCGACTCTCTCCTGACGCCCATGAGTGTAGGACGATCACCCGAAATCGGCAACGACACCCGGCCTGCCGCACCCGTCCCACGGGATCAGTAGACTTCGGGTCCCACCTCGAGGAGCCCACCCCATGCGCCGCATCGACCTCTCCCGCCACGGCATCACCGTCGCCGACGTCCGCCGCAACCTCGCCCCGGCCGAACTCTACGCCGAGGCCATCCGCAGCGATCCCCGCAGCGCCATCGCCGACTCCGGCGCCCTGATCGCGTATTCCGGCGCCAAAACGGGCCGCTCCCCCAAGGACAAGCGAATCGTCCGCAATCCAGCCTCCGAGCACGACGTCTGGTGGGGCGGCGTGAATGTCGCGATCGATGACGAGACGTTTCAGGTCAATCTGGAACGGGCCAAGGACTACCTCAACACCCGCGAGTTTCTCTACTGCGTCGACGCCTTCGCCGGATGGGATCCAGAGCATCGCCTGAAGGTGCGTGTCGTCTGCTCGCGCCCCTACCACGCGCTGTTCATGCACACCATGCTGATCCGCCCCACCAAGGAGGAGCTGGCCGACTTCGGCGATCCGGATGCCGTGATCTACAACGCCGGCCGCTTTCCCGCGAACCGCCGCACCCACGGCATGACCTCCAAGACCAGCATCGACCTGTCGCTCGAATCGAAGGAGATGGTCATCCTCGGCACGGAATACGCCGGCGAGATGAAGAAGGGGGTGTTTACGCTCCTCAACTACTTCGCCCCGAAACGGGGCATCCTCTCGATGCACTGCTCGGCCACGGCCGATCGCGAGACGGAGGCGTCGTCGCTGCTGTTCGGGCTGTCGGGAACGGGCAAGACCACGCTCTCCGCCGATCCCAAGCGGCTCCTCATCGGTGACGACGAACACTGCTGGAGCGACTCGGGCATCTTCAACATCGAGGGAGGCTGCTACGCCAAGGCGATCGACCTCGCCCCGGAGACGGAGCCCGACATCTTTCAGGCCCTGCGATTCGGCGCCGTCCTTGAAAACGTCGTCTATGACGAAGACAGCCACCACGTCGACTTTCACGACACGAGCATCACGCAGAACACCCGTGGGGCCTACCCGATCGATTTCATCCGCAACGCGAAGATCCCGTGCATGGCGGGGCATCCGACCGACGTGATCTTCCTCACCTGCGACGCCTTCGGCGTGCTGCCCCCCGTGAGCCGCCTCTCGCCGGCCCAGGCGATGTATCACTTCATCAGCGGCTACACGGCCAAGGTGGCCGGCACCGAGATGGGGGTGACGGAGCCCGAGGCGACCTTCTCCCCATGCTTTGGAGGGCCGTTTCTCGTATGGCACCCGATGAAATACGCCGGCCTTCTCGCCGAGAAGATCCGGCGTCACCGGGCGCATGTGTGGCTCGTGAACACCGGCTGGTCGGGGGGCTCCTACGGCATCGGCAAGCGGATGAAGCTGCCGATCACCCGGGCGATCATCGATGCGATCCATTCGGGCGCGCTCCGGGCTGCTTCGGCCGCGTCGGACGAGGTGTTTGGGCTCGACGCCATCACGGCCTGTCCTGGGGTGCCGAGTGACGTGCTCGTACCCCGTGAGGCCTGGGCCGACCGGGTGGCCTACGACGTGACTGCGCGGAAGCTCGCGGGGCTTTTCGCCCACAACTTCCGGCAGTATCTCGACAAGGTCACGAGCGAGGTCGCCGCCGCCGGCCCGAGCGAGTGACCGGCGCAGCGGCGTCGCGTTGGTCCGTCCAAGCCCAACGGCGTGAGCCGTGGGACCGGCGGCGTGGCTCGTGCGGCGGGTTTGGCCCGAGCGAGTGACCGGCGCAGCGGCGTCGCGTCGTTCCGTCCAGCCCAACGGCGTGAGCCGTGGGACCGGCGAGGTGGCTCGTGCAGCGGGGGTGCTGCGAGGCGGCCCACGGGGCATGGCCACCCCACATCGTCCCCATCGTCCCCACCCCCGGACGGCTCACGCCACGATGCCGGTCACGATCTGGCCGTGCACGTCGGTGAGCCGGTAGCGCCGCCCCTGAAACTTATACGTCAGCCGCTCGTGATCGATGCCCAGAAGATGCATCATGGTCGCGTGAAAGTCGTGCACATGCACACCGTCGCGCACGATGTTGTAGCCAAACTCACAGGTCTCGCCGTAGGTCGTGCCGGGGCGTGTGCCGCCGCCGGCCATCCAGATCGTGAAGCAGCGGGGATGATGGTCGCGCCCGAACTCGCCGCCGGGCTTGTAGAGCCCCTGGCAGTAGTTGGTGCGGCCAAACTCTCCCCCCCACACCACCAGCGTGTCGTCGAGCATGCCGTGATTGGCGAGGTCCTGCACGAGCGCCGCGGAGGGCTGGTCGGTCTGCTGACACTCCTGGGCAAGCCCCTTCTTGAGGCCCCCATGGTGATCCCAATCTTGATGGTAGAGCTGGATGAACCTCACACCGCGCTGCGCCAACCGTCGGGCGAGCAGGCAGTTGGCCGCGAAGGTGCCAGGGTCTCGCACGTCGGGCCCATACAGGTCGAGCACGTGCTCGGGCTCGTCGGCGATGTTCGTCACCTCGGGCACGCTCGATTGCATGCGAAACGCCATCTCGTAGCTGGCGATGCGGGCGGCGATCTCGGCGTCGGGCGTGATCGCGAAACGGTGCTCGTGCAGCTGCCGGAGTCCATCGAGCGCCAGACGGCGGTTGTCGGGCGAGACCCCCGGAGGATTGCCCACGTTCAGCACGGCGTCGGCTCCCGACCGGAATCGCACCGCCTGGTGCCGCGACGGCAGAAAGCCCGAGCCCCAGAGGTGGCTCATGAGCGGCTGCCCGCCCTTGTTCTTCGTGATCAGCACCACGAACGACGGAAGGTTGTCCTGGGCGTTGCCGAGGCCGTAGTCGAGCCAGGCCCCGATGCTCGGCCGCCCCGGGATCTGGGCGCCGGTCTGCATGAAGGTCACGCCCGGCCCGTGGTTGATGCTCTCGGTGAACATCGTGCGGATGAAGCAGAGCTTGTCGGCGATCTTCGCCGTGTGCGGCAGCAGTTCCGACACCCACGCACCGCTCTCCCCATGCCGGGCAAAGGCATAGGGCGACGCGGCCAGCGGGATCGAGCTCTGGTTGCCCGACATGCCGGTGAGCCGCTGCCCGCCGCGCACGCTGTCGGGAAGCTGCTCGCCGTCGCGCTCCCGCAAGAGCGGCTTGTCGTCGAAGAGGTCAAGCTGAGACGGACCGCCCGACTGAAAGAGGAAGATCACCCGCTTGGCCCGCGGCGGCATGTGGAAGGCATCGAGCACGCCCCCCGTCGATCCGGCCGGCAGTGCGACCGACGGATCGACGGCCGCCGAGGCCTGCGCGCCGAGCATCTCGGCGAACGCGAGGCCGCCGAGTCCCATCCCAAACGAGCTGAGCCATTCCCGACGATTCATCGCTTCACCACGCTTCCGTCATGATTCATCAGGGCATTGATCACGCTCGCGGCAGCCGCCACCTCGACTGCGTCGAGCGCCCCGTCGCGGGGCGTGGCCCCAACCGACACGAGCGCCTTCGCATCGTCGGGACGGCCGCGATACCACGCTCGCTGGTCGCCATGCATCCGGGCGAGAATCTGCCGCTCTTCGGAGTCGGGGTGGCGGCCCGTCAGGCGAACGAAGGCGGCATCGAGAACGGCGGCCGGATCGCCCGCCGATTCGACGAGCAGCCGTTCGGCCAGCACCCGCGCCGCCTCCACAAACTGCGTGGCGTTGAGCAGCACGAGCGCATGGAGCGGTGTGTTGGTGGTGTCTCGGCGGGCCACGCAGACCACCCGCTTGGGCACGTCGAAGGCCTCGAGCACCGGCGCGGGGCCCGTACGCCGCCAGAAGGTGTAGAGGCTGCGGCGGTAGAGGGCGTCGCCCGTGTCGGCTTTTTCCGGCTTGAAGGAGTCGGGCATGTCGTAGGTCTTCACCGGCGGCCCGCCGACCCGTTCCACGAGCAGGCCGCTCGCTGCCAGAAGCCCGTCGCGGATCATCTCGGCCGGAAGCCGGTGCCGCGGGCCTCGGGCAAGCCAGGTGTTGAGTGGATCGTCGGCCATCGTCTTGGCATCGGCCATGCTCTGCTGGCGGTAGGTGCGCGACATCATGATCGTCTTGATGAGTCGCTTCATGTCCCAGCCGAATCCCCCCTCGGCCACCGGGTGCGACAGCCGCCAGGCCAGGGCATCGAGCACGGCCGGGTGCTCCGGCTGCGTCGACTGGCTTCCGAGTTCCTCGGAGGTTGGAACGAGCCCCACGCCAAAGAGCGCCTGCCAGAGGCGGTTCACGGTGACGCGGGCGAGGAGGGGATGGTCGGGAGCCACGAGCCAGCGGGCGAGGCCGAGCCGTGTGCGCGGCTGATCCTCGGGGAAGGGAGGCAGGATCGCCGGCGTGTCGGGTGCGACCTCGACTCCGCGCTTGTCGTAGTCGCCCCGCCCGAGCACATAGGCTGTTTTCGGAGTGGGAAGGTCGCGCATCACCATGATTTCGGCCGGCTTTTCAGCGAGATCGTCGCGGTCGCGTCGCGCGTGCTGCAGCGCGGCCCGTGCCGCGGCGGCAAGCGTGTCTGCTCCGTGCGACAGCCACGCCGCCAACGACTCGGCCCCATGCCGTTCGTTCACGGCCCTTTGAATGGCGTCGGGGTCGATGAGCTGCTCCACCTCGATCGGAGCGAGGGCTCGATCGAACACGCGCACCTCGTCCACGAGCCCGTCCTTGAACCCATGGTCGCGCATCCGCTGGCCGATCGTGATGGTGTCGCCACCACCCCCGGTGATCTCGCGCGACAGCGTGTCGCGCACCACCTCCACCGCCGCCGGCCGACCATTCACAAACACCGCGAGACCACCCGCCCGACCCGAACCGTCGCTGGTGACGGCCACGTGGGTCCATGTGTTCACGGGGAGAGGCTCCGACGTGCGGATGCTCGCGGCATCGCCTGGCCAGAAGTGGATCAGCGACCAGCGAAGCTTTCCCTCGTCGACGAGGAGTTCGTAGCCGCGGCTGCCCGCATCGGTCCAGGCCCGCGAGCGATGAAACACGACGGCCCGGTCGTAGGGCTCGGCCGCGTGAACCCACATCGCCACCGAAAACGGCTGGCTGCGACGGAAGTTGCCAACGGGCGTGTCGATCGGGTGGTCGCCGGTGAGCCGCATGGCGCGGCCGAATCGTCCATCGACGAGGATGTTTTCCGGAGGCGACGACGCGGAGCCGTCAGGACGAGTGGCTCGCTTGGACTTCGCATCGGGATCGGCGCCAACGTCGATCTCGTCGACGGTGTCGGCGGCGTCGTGCGGGGCATCGTCGTGGGCGGCAGCGGGTGCCGTCGACACCAGGTTGTCGAACCGGCCATCGTCGCGCCGTTCGTCAAACGCGTAGTGCGCCACTTCCCCGGGCGGGCTGCGTGCCGCGAGGGCGTTCGAGAGCCCGCCGGGCTCGGGGCCGCGTCCCGAAAGCCAGGTGGCCACGGTGTCGGCGATCTCCCGCTCGCGATCGGAAAGGACGGCCGCTGCGGCGTCGCACGCCTTCTCGGCGGCGGCGAGGGCTGCCGCCTGCCGCTCGTCGGGCAGCCGCATGGTCGGCGTCGGAACCGACTGTGTGAAGTAGGAATAAAGCCCCGCCTCGTCGATGTCGTCGAAGAAGGCGAAGAGGGAATAGAAGTCGCGCTGGGAGAGCGGGTCGAACTTGTGGTCGTGGCAGCGGCAGCATTCGAGCGACAGGCCGAGAAAGGCCGTGCCGAAGGTCGTCACGCGGTCGTTGACGTAGGCGACGCGGTATTCCTCCTCCACCGAACCTCCCTCGGCCTCATGCTGGTGAAGCCGATTGAAGGCCGTGGCGAGCCGTTGCTCGTCGGTGGCGCCGGGAAGCAGATCGCCGGCGAGTTGCCACGTCACGAACTCGTCCCAGGGCAGGTTGCGGTTGAAGGCGGAGATCACCCAATCCCGCCACGGCCACATCGTGGGCCTCGGTCGATCGACCTGAAAGCCGTAGCTGTCGGAGTAGCGGGCGATGTCGAGCCAATCGGCCGTCATCCGCTCGCCATACCGCGGGCTCGCCAGCAATCGGTCGAGGAGCCGTTCGTAGGCGTCGGCCGAGGGATCGGCCACGAAGGCTTCCATCTCATCGGGCGTCGGCGGCAGGCCCGTGATGTCGAAACTGGCTCGACGGATCAGCGTGGCACGATCCGCCTCGGGCTGGAGCGTGAGCCCGCGATCGGCGAGCGTGCGCTCCACCAGCGCATCGATCTCGTCCGACTCCTGATCGGGGGCATCCGAAGGCCGTCGGGGCGCCACGAAGGCCCAGTGGGGCTCGTAGGGAGCGCCCTCGGCGATCCAGCGCCGCAGCGTCTCGATCTGCCCGGGCGTCAACTGCCCCAGCTTGGCCTCCGGGGGCGGCATCATGGTGTCGGGATCGGTGGACGTCACCCGGACGAGCAGTTCGCTCGCCTCGATGGCGTCCGGCGCAATGGCCCGCGCTCCGCTGTCGAGTTCCCGGGTGGCGTCGTCGAACCGGTCGAGGCGAAGCCCGGCCTCCCGGCGGGCATGATCGGGCCCGTGGCAGGCGAAGCAATTTTCTGAAAGGATCGGACGGATATCGCGGTTGAAGGAGAGCCGCGCGGCGGCCAGGGCAGGGGAGGCCTCCGCGGCCCACGCCGTTGGACCGCCCGAGAGCGCAACGACCGTCGCCACGGCCAGCAGGCCGTGGCCACACACGCTCCACACACCATTCCCGACTCGCAGCGGCATGCTCCGATCGTAGCAACCGCCTCCCGCAGCCGCCAAAGAGCGGTTGTTTCTCGCACCGCCGACGCCATCACGGCATCGTGGGGGGAACCAAACACGACATGCGATTCACCACGCCGGTCCCACGGCTCACGCCGTTGGGCTTCGACGGGAAAAACGCGCGGCGCCGTTGCGCAACCGAACACCGCGTGGCGAACACGCCAAACACGCCACGCGATTCACCACGCCGGTCCCACGGCTCACGCCGTTGGGCTTGGACGGGAAAAACGCGCGGCGCCGTTGCGCAACCGAACACCGTGTGGCGAACACGCCAAACACGCCACGCGATTCACCACGCCGGTCCCACGGCTTACGCCGTTGGGCTTCGACGGCATAGGGTTCGGTCCAAGCCCAAGGCCGTGAGGCCTGGGACACGCCGGGCTATCCCGATCGACGCCATTGGGCCACTGCACCCGAAAAGCCAAACACGCCACGCGATTCACCACGCCGGTCCCACGGCTCACGCCGTTGGGCTTCGACGGAAAAAACGCGCGGCGCCGTTGGCGCGTCGACCGAAACGCTCTACCCGGCGAACCGACGGCGGCGCAGCATCAGCAACATCGCCAGGCCCGACACCACCGACGCATACACGGCGGGTTCCGGTACGACGACCAGATTCACCTGGTTGGCCGTGGAGGTGTCGATCAGATACGACTGCCCGGGGGCGAGCGTCGGCATCGAGCCAAGCGTGACGGAGTTGTCGGTGAGCGTGCCCGAGTAGTTGAACAGCCGCCACGATACCGGTGCCACAATCGACGTGAAGTCGCCGATACCCGTCACGTTCAGGATGCCGTCGAGCGTGAGATTCGTCACCCCCGTGACGAGATCATTGATGCCGCCGCCCACGGTCTGATCAGCCGCGTTGAGTTCGAAAGGCAGCACGCTCGTGTCGGCCAGCGCGAGCGTGTTGGTGATCGAGAGCGTGTTGGGGCTGGTGCCCGGCGAAAGAATACCTCCCGCCGCGACCGTCACCGCCCCGGCGATGCTGCCGGAGCCGCCGAGGAGCGTGCCATTGGCCACCGTCACACCGCCGCCGAGGTTGTTGTTCACCAGCAGATGAAGCGTGTCTTGGAGCGTGATCGCTTCCGTGAGCAGCGCCGCATCCCCGGCCAAAACGAGCGTGCCAGCGCCACCGAGCGTAATGCCCGTGGCCGAACCGCCGCCGCTCGTGGCGGCGAATGGACCGGCGAGCGTCGACACGTTGTTCACGTCGAGCCGCAGTTCGCCACTCGTGGCGGTGCCGCGGAAGAAGCTGCTGGTGCCTGAGAAGGTCATCGGCTCGGTGCCGCCGAGCACGCCCACCGCACCCGTCCGACCGCCCACCGAGATGCCGTTGGCAAACGAAAGCCCGCCGGGAACGGTCGTTTTCAGTGTGCCGTAGTTGAGCTGCAGCTGACCGGTGCCCGAAGCCAGAGCATTGGACAGGATCACCGTGCCTCCGGGGGTGGGCGTGGCACCGGCGGCGCCGACGCGATACCCGCTCGTGGTGTTGGTGCCCGTGGCGATCAGCGTGCCCGCGCCCGTCTTCGCGATGCGGCCGGTCGTGCCGGCGATGTCGCCGGCGAGCAGGAGCGTGCCGCCGGAGCCGACGTCGACGGTCTTGTCGCCGCTCGAGAACGTGATGGCAGGATTGATGACGGCGGTGCCCGACGTCACGGCCGTGGCGGTGATACCCGACGACGAGATCGCCCCCGACGCATTGACGACCGATGGCGCGCCGAAGGTGAGCACGCCCACCGACCGGGTGGCTCCCTGCAGGTCGAGCGTGCCAGCGTTGGGGAGCGTGACAGACGTCATGCCGAACGCCCCGCTCGAGGTCAGCGTCGTCCCGGGAGCGATGTCGAGCGTGCCGCCGCCCGAGACCGATCGGCTGCTCCCGAGCGTCACGCTGGCGGTGGTCTTGAGCGTGCTATTGATCACGACGGGGCCGGCGGCATCACCGAGGTTCGAGTCGGATGAAATCTGCAGCGTGCCCGAGGAGAGCGTGAGGCCGCCGGTGAACGTGTTGGCCCCGCCGAGCACGAGCGTGCCCTGGCCAAACTTCTGGAGGCCGGCCGAGCCCGCGATCAGGGAATCGATGGTGGCGGTGACCGTGCCGACGGTGCCGGTGGTGATCGCGTTCAAGCCGGCCGACGCGGCCCCGAGGGTGATCGTGCCGCCGGTGAGCGTGTAGCCGGTGGTGGCAAAAGACAACCCGTTTGAGGCCGTGACGATCCCGGCGGTCACGGTGCCGGCCGTCCCGCCGAAGTTGGCTTTTTGCGAGGCATCCCACGAGCCCGATCCATTGGTCCATGCGCCACTGCCGCCAGTGCCGGGGGCGGTGGCGTTCCAGCCCGCCGCGCCATCCCAGTAGAGGTCGGTGCTCCCGCCCGACGTGGTGAGGTTCATCGTGACGTTGTCGATACCCAGACCCTGCGAGTTGCTCCAGCTCCCGGTCGTCACGAAGCTCCAGCGGAGGTAGTAGTTGGAGCCGTTGGAGATGCTCAGGCTGGGGATGGAGAGCGACGTCGGGATCGACTCCGGCGGGCTGTACATCGAGGTGCCGGTGCCCGTGTAGGTGGTGTTGCCCAGCGAGTTGGCCGTCCAGGTCGCACCATCGGTGGAGGTGTAGAACTCCCAGCTCTGGGTGCGAGTGTTCTGTTTGTACCGCTCGTAGTTCCAGGCGAGGTCGAGGTTCGTGATCGTGGACCCAGTCGTGTTCGTGAATCCAAAGAGAATCGCGAGCGGTGAACTAGCCGAGCTGGTGGATGGACCGGGATAACTGGCACTGCTGATGAATCCGATCGCTTTGTCGGTGCCACTAGCCGTGGGAGCCCAAAGGTAGGCCCCACCGGCCGTCGGAGTGCCGGTCGTGTAGAGCTGCGTGACGGCTGTGGTATTCGAGCCCGAGGTGTAGGTCACCGGCACGGACGCTGCGGTGGTGCCGCTCCGAAAGATCGACCAGCCGGTTGGGAGCGCGGCCGAGGCACTGCTCGTCATCGAGTCGAAGGTTTGGCTGTACGTCGTGCCGCTGACGGTCACGGCAGTCGCCTGGGCCGAAGCCTTCGCGGAAAACACGAGCGTCGCCGCAACGACGCTCAACGCGATGAGGGAGGGAGAGCGCGACAGCGGAGATTGAAAAACCCACATGGCAGCGATCCTTACCTTGCACGGGAAGTGAGTGACGCCTCTCGCAACAGCGTAGGGAGTCCGTGTGAGCGTTCAATGTGCTCGACACAGAAATGTGACGAAACGGGCACAGGCAGGGACGAAACAGCGGCGATGCTTTCGCCGTCGTCATGATCGGCGATCGCTCAGCACGTCACACCGTGCCCGAGGCCGCGTCAGGAAAGATGCCGCCGCAGAGTGGCCAGGAGCAACGGAAGTTCCACCGGCTTGGAAAGGTAGTCGGTCATCCCGCCCCCGAGAAACCGCTCCCTATCATGAGGCATCGCATGGGCCGAGAGCCCGATAATCGGACGGCGATAGCCGCTCCGTCGCAGGGCAGCCGTCGCCTCGATCCCATCCATCTCGGGCATCTGGACATCCATGAGGACCACGTCGAACGTCTCCTTCATGGCCGCCTCGACGCCCTCGCGGCCATTGATCGCCACCGACACATCGAGTCCGGCCCGCTTCAGCCACAGGGTCATCAGCCGCTGAAGGTCGGGGCTGTCTTCCACGAGCAGCACCCGACCCGTGAGTGCGGAATCGATCGATGTCGAGTCCTCGCTTTCGATGTCAGCCATCACACTTTCCCCGGTCACGAGCGGCACATCGGCCGGCAGCGGCAACACCACTCGAAAGGTGCTTCCCTGGCTAGGAGCGCTCTCCGCCTCGATCGTGCCCCCGAGGGCGGCGGCAAGCCCCTTGCTGATGCTCAGACCGAGACCAGTGCCACCAAACCGTCGCGTGGTCGATGAATCTGCCTGCTCGAAGGGCGCAAAAACCTTCTCCAACTGCGCGGGACTCATGCCGATCCCCGTGTCAGCCACCTCGAAGCAAACAGCCCGAGGCATGTCGCGAACCGACAAGCCCACGACGACTTTCTGCTTGGCGTCGGTGAACTTCACGGCGTTGCTCAGGAAGTTCATCAGAATCTGCCGCAGACGGCGAGGGTCGGTGGTGATCCGCGCCGGGACGAGTCCACGGGTCTCCACCGTGATGGTGATGCCCTTGTCGGCCGCCAACACCCGATAGGTCGCGGTCACGGCCTGCACGACGTGCCAGGGCGAGCACACCGCAGGCTCAACCGGCAGCTTGCCCGCCTCGATCCGGGACAGCTCGAGAATGTCGTTGATCACCTCCATGAGATGCTCGCCGTTGCGGCGGATCGCCAGGCTGGCGGCATCACGATCGGCCGCCGTCGCATCGGACGACCCAAGGAGATCGGCGTAGCCGAGAATCGCGGCCATGGGCGACCGCACCTCGTGACTCATGTTCGCCAGGAAGTCTGTCTTGGCTTTGGAAGCGGCCTCTGCCGTCGACAAGGCCGACCTCAGCGCGCTGGTGCGCTCCTGCACGAGCTGTTCGAGCCGATCCCGTTCCGAGTGAAGCGCCTCTTGGGCGGCCTTTTGCGGGCCGATGTCGCGCCAGAGCCCGATAAACACGGGCTGACCATCGACCATCGCTTTCGATGCCGACACGAGCACATCGACTGGCGTTCCATCGAGGCGGCGGTGAATCCACTCGAACGACAACTCTCCTCTTTCAGAAATCGACGCCATTCGCTCCTTGGCCACCTCCGCCGCTGGACGGCCATCTGCCTGCATCGGAGCCGACAGGTCGATTAACGAACGGCCGACGATCTCCTCGCGCGACCCTCGGAGAAGGCGTTCTGCTGCCCGGTTGCAGTCGAGGAACCGGCCGTCGTCGACGGCGACGATCACGGAGGGATCAGGCGAGTGGTCGAAAATCGAACGGAATCGCTCCTCACTTTCGGCGAGGCGTTGTTCCGCCGCTTTCCGCGCGGAAATGTCGGTCACAATGCCGACCATGGCGGTGATGGTGCCGGACGCGTCGCGTCGCCAGTGGTAGCGATCCAAGCACCACACCACCGAGCCGTCCTTCCGACGAAAGCGATATTCACAGACGCCGTCGACACCGTCCTTGCCGTCAGACGCAATCCTGCCAAGCACGGTCTCGCGATCGCCAGGGTCGAGCGATTCAAGCCAAAGCGACGGGCACGCGCGCCACTCTTCGGAGGTGTAGCCCGTCAGGGACTCCACCGCCCCGTGGATGCTGGTGGTGGCCATCGTGCGCACGTCGGCCTCATAGAGCAGGTCGCCCATCTGTTCGACGAGCGAGGCATAGGCTTGCTCCGCGCGATGAAGGGCCTGCTGGGCCTCTACTGCCGCGGTGAGGTCGGTGGCGATCCCCATGAAGCCCACGTTGCTGCCGTCCGCGCTCGTCACGGCAGTCACGGTGAAGATGACCGGCACCCGGCTCCCGTCCCGCCGAATGAAGGTCCATTCGAACACGTCCTTTCCTGTCCGGCGTGGCATGGCTTCCAACACGTCCATACCCGGCTCGATTCTCAGTCCGAGCTCGGTCGACAGGGCGTCGGCTCGCGCGTTCACCTCCTCGGGCTCGAGCCAGTCCACGAGACCGGCTCTGCCGATCACTCCAGCAGCATCACGTCCGAGCAGACGCTCCGCGGCCTCGTTAAAGACCCTGACGCCACCGTCGTCCCAGGCAATCAGAGCCAGATCAAGACCGTCGATCACCAAGCGTTTGAAGGCCGACTGATATTCCGTCAACGCGTCGGCAGTGGCATCCCGGGGGGAAAAAATGTAGTTGCGAACAGCACCTTCATTGTCGCGAATCACCGCGATGGACGTGCGGGTGAAGAACCTGCTGCCATCGGCCCGAACTCGCCAGCCCGTTATACACGCCGTGTCTGCGTGAGCGACCGCCTCGCGAATCTGATCCGGGAGGGGAATTTTTCGCCCATCGGGACGAGTCGCCGCGAAATCTCGGAGCGGCCGCCCCACGAGCTCGTGAGCCTTGTAACCCATCAGCCGCTCCGCAGCATGATTGAAAACAACGACACGCATGTCGGCATCGCACACGAGCACCGCATCTGGCATCATCTTGAACGCATGAGTTTGGAGAGCCTTGTGGTGGTCACGGTCGCGCTCGGCTTCGATGCGGCGAGTGATGTCTGTGATGATGGCGAGAAAAGCAATGACCTCTCCCTCCGCATCACGCTCGGGGGCATACCGCACGAGCACCGTCATCGGGCCCGAGGCGGTCGCCGGGAGGAAAAGCTCGTACTCCTGGGGTTCGCCATCGAGAACCGCCTGCATCCGAGGGCCGCACTCGGAAAACACCTTCTCCCCGAGGACGTCGCGGGGATGTCTTCCGATCAGGTCGCCGGGCTGCTTCCCAAACATCGCCGCATAGCGGGCGTTGACGAAGGTGAACCGTAGATCCCGGTTCACAACTGCCATCATCACGGGCGATTGATCCGCGAGAGCGCGAAGCGACGCGACCAACGCATCAGACCTGGCCAAGGCGTCGCGTTCACCACCGGAGGCGTCACCCATAAATTCCCTCCCCGTCGCCCATCGTCTGGAGACAACATTCATGGTCTCCGATCGCCCCACAAAGGACAAGCCGGCGTTTGAAGCGGCCCCAATTCAGTCGATCCCGAGCACGTCGCGCATCGAGTAGAGGCCGGCCGGCTTCCCCACGAGAAACGCCGCTGCCGCCAACGCCCCCCGGGCATAGCAGTCGCGGCTCGTCGCCCGCACGTTCACCGAAAACGACTCGCCGTCCATGCCGAAGAGGATGGTGTGCTCGCCGGGATTGTCGCCGGCGCGAACGGCGTGGTAACCGATCTCGTCGGCCGGTCGCGCACCGGGCCGCCCCTCCCGACCATGGGCCGACCGCGTCTGCCCCATGGCCTGCTGCACGATCGAGCCAAACTTCAGCGCCGTGCCACTCGGAGAATCCTCCTTGTGGCGATGGTGGCACTCGATGATCTCGACGTCGGTGCGGCCGCCGACGCGGGAGAGCAGCGTGCCGGCGCGGCCCACCAGATCCATCGCGATGTTGACCGCCAGGCTCATGCTCGGCGACTGAAGGATCGGGATCACCGTGGCCGCTGCCGCAATCGCATGACGCTCCGGATCCTCGAGGCCGGTCGTGGCCACGACGAGCGGAACCTGCTTCGCCACGCACGCCGCCACGATCCCGCTCACCGCCTCCGGCAGGGAGAAGTCGATCACGACATCGGCCGGGCAGCCCCAGGACGGCGCGATCGTCACGCCCGACGCCGGCAGGCCGGCAAGCACCGAGGCATCGGCGCCCTCCCGCGGATGGCCAGGTCGCTCCACGGCCGCCACGACCTGCCATGGCGTGGTGTCGGCAGCGGCACAGGCCACGATCCGCTGCCCCATCCGGCCGGCGGCACCATGAACGACAAGACGAAGCGGACTCGCAGGCACGGATTCCTCCTCGGGGATCACCACGGAAGCGGCCGGAGCAGGAGGCCGGCCACGGTCAGGAATAGAGGTCGATCGCCTGCACGATCTCGTCGAGGCGATTGCCGACGCTCACCGCCCGGTTGGCGAAGCTCGCCCGGCTCACACCCCGGCTGCCGAGCACTTCGTTGAAGAGCTTTTGGTCGGTCGTGTGGTAGGCGACGGTGGCGGTCGGATCCTTGAGCTGGTGGCCGGTGAGGATGCACACCACCCGCTCGTCGCGACCGATCACCCCCTCCGCCACGAGCTGCTTCGCCCCCGCCACGCTCGCCGCGCTGGCAGGCTCGCAGCCGAGTCCGCCGGCACCGACCTGTGCCTTGGCGTCGAGGATTTCCTGTTCGCTCACCTCGCGCACCACGCCGTCGCACACCTCGAGCGCCCGAAGGCATTTGTTGAGGTTCACGGGGCGGTTGATTTCGATGGCGCTGGCGATCGTGTGGGCACGCTTCTGGTCGCGATCGAGCTCGTCGTAATAGTGGCAGGCCGGCGAGAGATCGGCCCGGCCGCCGTTCCAGCGGAGGCCCCGCTTGTGATAGAGCTCGTAGAGGGTGTTGGCGCCGGCCGCATTGATGATCGCCAGGCGGGGCACCCGATCGATCAGGCCGAGCTTCCGAAGCTCGGCGAAGGCCTTGCCAAAGGCGCTGGAGTTGCCGAGGTTGCCGCCGGGCACCACGATCCAGTCGGGCACCTCCCAGCCGAGCGATTCGAGCACGCGAAGCATGATCGTCTTCTGGCCCTCGAGCCGGAACGGATTCACGCTGTTGACGAGATAGATTCCCATCTTGCTCGACACTTCCTTGACGCGGGCCATCGCGTCGTCGAAGTCGCCGGCGATCTGGATGGTGAGCGCGCCGTAGTCGAGCGCCTGGGAGAGCTTGCCGTAGGAGATCTTGCCGGAACCGATGAAGATGATCGCCTTCATGAGGCGGGTGACGGCGCAGTAGACGGCGAGCGACGCGCTCGTGTTGCCCGTGGACGCACAGGCGGCCCGGCGGGCGCCGATCATCCGGGCGTGGGTGAAGGCCGCCGACATTCCGTTGTCTTTGAACGACCCCGACGGGTTGAGGCCCTCATACTGCAGGTGCAGACGCCCGGCATTCACCCCCACGTAGGCCGCCACGCCATCGGAGGGCGGGCACATCGTCTGGCCTTCGCCGATCGTCACCACGCTTTCCCGCGGGGCGAACGGGAGGAGTTCGTGAAACCGCCACACGCCGCTGAAGGCGAGCGGGTCGCTCCGTCGCATCCATTTCCGCTCGAAGAACTCAAACGACGTCGGCGGCCGGAGCCGATCCCAGTCGTATTCGACATCGAGCAGGTTGCCGCACGACGGGCACGATGTGAGCACCTCGTCGACCGAAAACGTGGCCCGGCAGGCCGGATCGATGCACTGCTGGAAGGCGAGATCGGTGCGAGCGGCGACGGCCACGAGAGCTCTCCACACCCCCCGCGAGGAACCGGCCGATGAAGCGGGTTCGGGGGGGACTCTGACAGCGGTATCGGCCGCTGAAGGTGTCAAAGGTAGGCCATGCCCCTCCAGGCAGCAAGGAGCGCGCATCGAGCATAGACCGAGCGACCGCTTTCGCCCGAGGCGACTGCCAGTTTGACAGTCCATCGAGGCTCGTTTAGTCTTCAGGGGCTCGGGGGCATGGGTGCGGGGTGGCTCGCAGTGCTCCCGGCCCACCACGCGAGTCGACACCCATGATCAAAGCTGCCGAACTCAAGGCGTTTCGCACGACCCTCGAAGCCCTTCGCTCCCGCCTGCGCGGCGACGTGACGACGATGGCCGACGCCGCACTGCGGCATTCGGGATCGGATGCCAACGGGGATCTCTCGCGAATGCCGATCCACATGGCCGATATCGGCTCCGATGCCTACGAGCAGGAGTTCACGCTCAGCCTGATGGCCAACGAGGAAGAAACCCTCGAACTGGTCGAACTGGCACTCGAACGCATCAAGGCGAAAAAGTACGGCACGTGCGAGGAGTGCGGTGGGGTGATCGCGAAGAAGCGATTGGAAGCGATTCCCTTCGCGGCGATGTGCATCCGCTGTGCGGAAAAGATGGAAAACGGCGGCCGGCCACGGCAGCCGCGCTGAACGATCCCGGTTCTGACGTACCAAACGAGCATGACGGCTTCAAAACTCGCGGGCTGGCCGTCGTTTCTCGTGGTCACGGCGGTGGCCGCCGTGGCGGATCTTGCATCGAAGAGCCAGATCTTTGCCACACTCGGCATGCCGGGCGTGTCGCGACCGATCGTGCTGATTCCGCGCGTTCTCGTCCTGGAAACCAACCTCAACGAAGGCGCGCTCTTCGGCATGGGGCAGGGGATGGGGGCGGTGTTCGCAACCGTTTCGGTGGCGGCGATCGTGGGCATTCTGTTTCTGGTGTCTCGCCCCGCCACTCGGAGCGACCGTTGGCTTCTCATGGCGCTCGGCCTGATCGTCGGCGGCATCGTCGGCAATCTCTACGACCGCCTCGGCCTGCCAGGGCTGGCCTGGCACGCCCCGCTCGAACGCCTCGGTCAACCCGTGATGGCGGTGCGCGACTGGATCCACTTCACGATTCCGGGAGTGCTCGACTGGCCGATCTTCAATCTCGCCGACTCCTGGCTCGTGATCGGAGCCGGAATGCTGCTCGTGTCGTCGTTTCTCGCGCCCGAGCCGGCCGGCCACCATCGTGATCAGGCGGGCCCATGACCGCCGAGGTGGCCCCTGACATCGCCGCCAGGCTATCCGCCGCGATCGAAGCCGCCTGCCTCGCCGCGGCCGACACGCTCTCGTGGTTTGGCGGCCCCAGCCTCGAGGTTGACACGAAGGCGGATCAGTCGCCGGTGACGCAGGCCGATCGGGCCGCGGAGGCGATTCTTCGCAAGGAACTCCTCGGCCGGTTTCCAGACGATGCGTTTCTTGGGGAGGAAACCGGCGGCACGCCCGGTACGTCGGGCTTCGAATGGGTGGTCGATCCGATCGACGGCACGAAGTCGTTCATCCGCGGCGTTCCGCTCTACGCCACGCTCATTGGCTGCCGACGCGAGGGACGCGGCGTGCTCGGCGTGATCGCGATTCCGGCGCTCGACGAACTGGTCTACGCCGCCCGCGGCGGCGGTGCGTGGCATGTGCGTGCCGGAAGCGAGCCGGAACCTGCCCGAGTGTCGTCCACGACCGACCTCGGCGGCGCGTTGATCTGCTCCAGCGACTTCACGGCGTTTGCCAAGTGGTCGGGTGGCGCCCAGGCCGGACGGGCTGCGCGCGAGCGGCTTGAAACGGCATGCGGCGTGGTGCGTACCTGGGGCGACGGCTACGGCTACCTCCTCGTGGCGACCGGCCGTGCCGACATCATGATCGACCCGCTGCTCAACGCCTGGGACGCGGCGGCGGTGGAGGTGGTGGTGGCGGAAGCGGGCGGACGCTTCAGCGATTGGCAGGGCCGCGACAGGATCGAATCGGGCGACGGCTTCGCCACGAATGGGCGGCTTCACGACGCCGTGAGAAACCTACTCGACGGGAAGGAATGACGCGATGCGGCCCCTCATCGGAATCCTGGCAGCGTTTCTGGGAGTGATCGCGTCGGCCGCGGAGGGGGCACCGCGACCGCCGAACGTGCTCTTCATCGTGGCCGACGACCTCAACACGTCGCTTGGCTGCTACGGTGATCCGCTCGTGAAAACGCCCCACCTCGACCGGCTTGCCGCAAGCGGCGTTCGGTTTGATCGCGCCTACTGCAGCTATCCGCTCTGTGGTCCGAGCCGCAACTCGTTTCTCACCGGGCTGCATCCCAACGCCACCGGCATTCTGTCAAACGGCGAGGTGTTTCGGCAGACGATTCCCGGGCATCCGAGCCTTCCCGAACTCTACCGGCGACGGGGTGGATTCGCCGCGCGAATTGGCAAGCTCTATCACTTCAACGTGCCCACCAGCATCGGCACGGCGGGCCACGACGATCCGGCGTCGTGGGAGGCGGCGTTCAATCCGGCGGGCGTCGATCGCCTGGAGGAGGAGCCGCTGATCTTCTCGCTCAAGCCGAGGCAGTTTGGCGGCACGCTCAGCTGGTATGCGTCGCCGCAGCCCGATGACCGTCACACCGACGGCCGGGTCGCCGACCGGGCCGAGCGGGTGTTGGAAGACTGTGCCGCGCATCCCGATCGGCCGTTTTTCCTGGCGGTTGGGTTCTTCCGCCCGCACACGCCCTACGTGGCGCCTCGGACACCCTACTTCGACATGTATCCGCCCGAGCAGATGCCGGTTGTGACCGGCGTGGCGGATGATAAGGCCGACATTCCCGCAGCCGCACTCCTCAGCGGCCACAAGGAGCAGGACGACATGAGCGACGACCTGCGCCGCCAGGCCCGTCAGGCCTATTCGGCGAGCGTCACGTTCATGGATGCGCAGGTGGGCCGCGTGCTCGCCTCCCTCGATCGGCTCGGGCTTGCCGACGACACGATCGTGGTGTTTACCAGCGACCACGGCTACCACCTCGGAGAGCATGGGCTCTGGCAGAAGATGAGTCTCTTCGAGGAGAGCTGCCGGGTGCCGTTGATCGTGTCGTGGCCGGGCCGGGGGCGGGCCGGGGGCGTGGCCTCGGCGCCGGTGAGTCTGGTCGACGTCTATCCGACGATCGCCGAGGCCTGCGGCCTGGAGGCACCGGCTGGCCTCCCGGGCCAGGATCTCGCGCCGCTGGTTGCCGATCCGTCGACGTCGGGCCGCAACTGGGCGATCACGCAGGTGGTGCGCGCGGCGTCGAAGAAGAAAACGGAAACCGAGGGAACGCCGCGCTTCGTCGGGTATTCGCTCCGCACACCGCGATGGCGCTACACGGAGTGGGACGAGGGCCGACGCGGGCGTGAACTCTACGATCACGACGCCGACCCCCACGAGCTGACGAACCTCGCCGAGGCTGCCGGTCATGCCGACGACGTGGCGGCGATGGCGGCACTCATGGCCGACGCGGTGGCGAGCACCTATCCGCCATCGGGCCAGACGCCGCCGCACCGCCCCGAAACATGGGGCCCACACCTGACGGTGCCATCCGCCCGCTGACGGAGCGGGTGGGCCAAACACGCCGCCCGCACCACCGCGCCGGTCCCACGGCTCACGCCGTTGGGCTTGGACGCACCACCTCGCGGTGCGTTTGCCCGACGATGCGATCAAACGCCAAACACGCCGCCCGCACCTCCACGCCGGTCCCACGGCTCACGCCGTTGGGCTTCCACGCACCACCTCGCGGTGCGTTTGCCCGACGATGCGATCAAACGCCAAACACGCCGCCCGCACCTCCACGCCGGTCCCACGGCTCACGCCGTTGGGCTTGGACGGA
>Ga0208783_10000129_pt1 | contig 43673 bp, 75 predicted proteins | sample DEB19_08_DNA_2_FD_184529 | JGI IMG/M metagenome (GOLD analysis project Ga0208783, IMG submission 184529) | Aqueous microbial communities from the Delaware River and Bay under freshwater to marine salinity gradient to study organic matter... | ecosystem: Environmental > Aquatic > Marine >... | reverse complement strand
TGTCAACTCAGAAGACGAGAAAATCCCTGACGATATCCTCGGTCACACCGGAGTGATCGTCGAACCCGTCACACTCGAGGACGGCCATCCCATCAACAGTTGGTGCGACTGGTGGGTCCTGATCGACGGTGAGATGCAGCCCTGGGCGGAGGAGAACCTGCGACTTGTAAACGACTGCAACGATGGTTACGATAGAGACAAGGAAATAGAACCATGACAGATAACAAGATCTTCCAGCTTCATCTTGCTAGGGTGAAGCACGCCCACATCTTCGAGAAGGGAACGGTTCCCACCCTGTTTCCCACATGCATCAATGAATACGATGATCCCGAGGGTGACATTCCCTGCGTTGATCTTCGTATCCATCATCTCATCGACATCAACATCCTGAATGGGAAGCCCTACGAGGATGAGGTCCGGGAGATGGTCGGTCTTCCACCGCGAAAGGTCAAGGAGACAGAATGACGCCAATCGAATTTCAGGACATCCTCTCCCAGAAGACCGGCCGAAAGGTTGAGTTCGGACCACTCCAGCATGACGCAACCACGCTGAGTTTCAAGAAGAGCCTGTACGCTGACGGTCGAAAGATCGATTTCAAGTGGCACCCGGTCGATGATGAAGAGTTTGAAGAGACCGAGATTGACATGGAAACGGCGCTGATCGAAACCGTATGCTGGGTGATCAATGCGACATTCGAAAAGGAGAACCGATGAGCAACGAGCAAGTAGACAATGAGGTCCCCGAAGGTGTCAGCTTTCCCATCACGGATCCCACGATTATCGCGAAGCTCGATAGCCTGACCCCAGAGGAGATGGAGAAGTTTGCAGCCGTCCTGAAGGAGAGTTTTCAGGAGCTTCGCAGGGAGAAGGAGAACCCATGACCCAAGAGCAGATGATCGAACTTGCCCAACGTGCCGTCACCTGCAAGGGTTGGCGATGGATCCCGGGCATGAAAGTTGTGAAGTACGAAGAGCATGTTACATCATGGTTTCGAGTTGAGCAGGAAGGCACGAAGCTGACCGGTGCCTGGGCGGATGCGTATCCTGACCTGGCCGATCCCGCAACATTGGGATGCTTTCTGTGGCTCGTTCGGGACCTCTCGGGGCTTTACACCGAGTTGACCTTCGAACCTGGCTACATGCTCACTGAGGTCACAAATCTCGTGGAAGCGCTGGACCTTGTGAAATTTTCAGAGGAGAACCCATGAGCCAGAGTACTGAACGAGACTGGTTGACCGAGGAGTCAATCCGTGAGCACATCGACGCCGGTGGTACACTGCTCAACAATGAGCAGGCAAGGGTCCTCCTCGATGAGATCGATCGGCTTCGGAAGGAGAGCGCTGAACGTCAACAGGCGGGACTGGATCTCTGTGGTGAGAATGAACGACTAGCAAAGGAGAACGAGCTTTACCGTCGGGATGCCCAGGACAACAGATATGAAAATGAACACCTACGAAAGCTGATCCCTCCTGATTCCGAGCGTGGTCCCGGATTCGTTGGACAGGGGAACTGGTCGGTCTTCGCGGAGAAGGTGGTTGCTGAGAGGGATGCTGCCCAAGAGCGTGTGAAGCAGCACCTCGAGGAGAAGATTGAGCTTCGGGATGAACTGAGTTCTCTCTGTGAAGACATCCGCATCCTGAAGGAGGAGAACGATGACCTTCGGGACGAGGTGGGACAGCTGGGTGGCATGATCTCTGCGATGAAGGCAAACATCAAGAGCGAGCACACCAATGTCCACTACGGGAAGGAAGAGTTCCTTGGGATCGATGGGTATGGAACCTTCAGTCTGAAGAAGATTGACAGGGACTATTGGGAGATCTGCTTGCAACACGAGCGCATTGCACTCTACAATAAGAAGGGCCGACGTATTCGCGGTTGGATCGTCGATGGAAACCCCGAAGGAGACTGGTGATGGGACGCGGAAAGGCATACCGGCGTAGCAAGACCGAGACGAAGAAGGCCCGAGCAAAGGTGATCCTGCGAAAGCTGGGTTACAGTGAGGAGAGCCTGACGAAGCGAGCAGGCCGATTCGTGGAGTCACGTTTCGGCTGTGACTGTCACCTGTGCCAGAATCCGCGACGACTCTTCAGGGGAAAGAACTCCGCGACTCTCACCCTCAAGGAGTATCACGCGTGGCTGGAGCGGGGAGACGAGGACGCTTCGTAAAATAGTTGAAGTTTGTTCCCCAGAAGGTGTCCTCCTGATCCAGAATGAATTAAAGGATCATATCAAGGAGGAAACAATGACCCACTTCACCAACGATGGCGAGTCCCAAATCTTCACTCACGCCGGCTGGCAGGTTCGAATCTGGCCCGCCCACTGGACCAACCGAATCGACGTGACGTCCCCCTTCTCCGGTGCGGATGTCGAGATCAGTGCAGACGGCATCTGGGTCAACGGGGTCTCCTCGGGAACCTGGCACGACGGACCCCAGGCTTTCACCATCCCCTGGCCCGTGATCGAGGCCATCATCGAGGCCCGACGAATTGTCGGTTGAACACCTCTTCCCTTCCAATACCATTCACATGAGACGCCAATGAACAGCAACGACATCCTCTCCAGCGTCATCAACCAGCCCATCCTCGCCATCGAGGGCCTCGAGCAGGGGAGCGAGAAGATCATCTTCCGGATGATGACCGGCAATCTCATCCTCCACCACGAGCAGGATTGCTGCGAGTCCGTTGGTGTGGAAGACTTTGAGGGTGATGTCGTGGACCTCGTCGGCCAGGTCCTCCTTCACGCCGAGGAGGTCGTCAACGGTGAGGAAGAGGGCCAGTTGGGTGAGGTGGACGACTACGGTGAGTCCACGACCTGGACCTTCTACAAGTTCCGGACCACCGGCGGGGACCTCTGGATCCGCTGGCTCGGTGAGTCCAACGGCTACTACAGCGAAAGAGTCCAGGTGACCTGGGAACCCCTCAACGAGATGGAGAGCTAGAATGCGATACGTTCCGATGAACGCAGTGGGAATCGAGCTCAATGACGCCGTCGCCGATGCGCTCGGCATCACCGAGGCGTGGGAAGAGTGGCAGGGTTGGGAGGACGACGAGGAAATCCTCGGTGCTCTCGAGGAGAACCACAGCGTCACCGCCTGGAAGCTGAAGAGCTTCCGTGAGGAGAAGGGCGGCGAGACGACAGGGATCAGCGGCTTCGAGGACGACACCGTCTACATCCTCTTCGACCCGGGCGACACCCGTGACCCCCACTGGGTCGAGTTCTCCAAGAAGTGTGCTGAGGCCGGAAGCGAGGCGGTCGAGGGATCTTGGGCCCAGCTGATGTGAAGTGGTGGGTCTACGTCCTCCGCTCACACGCGGGACGGACCTACGTGGGCTCGACGACTGACCCGCCCAGGCGTCTCCGCCAACACAACGGTGAGATCCGGGGCGGTGCAAAGTGCACGAGGGGAGGTCGTCCATGGGCTCTCGTGAAGGTCTACGGTCCCTACGCGGGTCGACCCCCAGCGCTGAGGGCTGAGCTCTCTCTGAAGAAGGGAAAGAGGGGAGATGGTCGCACTCGTTGGTGCGCGGCCGACTCTCCGCACTTCTGCGACTCACCCGAGGCGGCAGAGTTCACTCAAAATAGTTGCAAAAATGTTGATGCAGGGGTGTCCGAGGGGTCAAAAAGAAATTACTAGATCTCATGGAGGCCAGGAAAGGAATGGACAACTCCCCGGAAACCATCGAGCTCCGGCGCCGGTACGCGGCCCTTCGCAATGAGGCGGTCCGCTGGGGTGACAAGGCGGACGACTTCACCGCCTACACGATCACCCAGGTGATGGAGCGGTCCCAGGTGCAGGCAACCGGCCCAAAGGACTACGTGGAGTTCGCCTTCCACCGAGTCCACCGCCTCCGCGGGGCACGCTGTTGTCCCAAGGCGACCTGGATCCAGTGCGCCTGCCACGAGGCATTCACCTGCCCCGAACACGGCGAGAAGCACATCGGCACCCATGACTGAGGAGAACAAGATGCAGGCAATCTGGAATCGAATCGAGGACACTGTCGAGCGCATCGACCACTACACGTACGGGGCGGCTGAGATGCTACTCATCATGGTCCTCGGCGGAAGCGTGGCGGCCGGATTCTACATGGTCTGTGCCACCGTCGTCTGGGGATACCTCCAGCTCTTCAACCTCATCTCCGGGAGCATCTAATGCGCGCATCTTTCCTCAATGAGCACGCCTTTCCTCTCACCGTCATGGGCATCCTGATTGCCATTCCCCTTGCTGCGACCCTCTTCGTGGCCTGCTCTGACCCTGACACTCCGGAAGAGAAGGCAGCATACGATGAGTCCTACTCCGATCGAGCCAAGGAGGACATGATCACGGTCTCCCCTCGTCCCGGGGTGGAGTGTTACATCCTTCGAGGCCGTCACAACACCGAGCCTCGTGTCATGTCCTGTGTCACCCTTCCCAAGGAGTCCAACTGATGTTCGCCATCCTCATCACCCTCTTCGCCTGCACCGACAACCAGCGCTCACGTGCCTTCGGGGGCACCATGGAGGTCAAAGTCCCGTGTGACCAGGTTGTCTTTGACGTCACCTGGAAGGGTGAGGACCTCTGGTATGCCACCCAGCCGGCTGGCCAGGGCTGGCGTCCGGAGACCAAGCGCTTCCTCGAGTACTCTTCCTACGGCATCATCGAGGGTGAGGTGGTCCTCCGCGAGAGTCGGTGCGGTAGCTGATGGGTACCAACTACTTCTCGGTGAAGAAAGGCATGGAGGAGCTGGACTCTGAGTCCTTCTGGGGCTCTCGGGGTTCCGAGGACAACCTACACATCGGGAAGTCCTCTGCCGGATGGTGCTTCTCCCTGCACGTCATTCCGGAGTTCAACATCCACGACCTCCCGGGTTGGGTTCCCTACCTCCTCGACAAGGACCGCCTCATCATCAACGAGTACCGTGAGGTGGTCACCTACGAGGAAATGCTTGCCATCATCACTGCACGTGGACGAGAAAGGCCTTGTACATGGACTCAAGAGATGTATGATAGAAATCATGCCGAACCCGGTCCAGGCAACCTTGCCCGTCATGCTCTCGGTCACGGATGCGTCCGACAGGGTGCCGGTACCTGGGACTGCATCGAAGGAGAGTTCTCGTGAGTTCTGAAGTTCTTCGAAGGCACAGCGTGATGCTGGACGTCAAGGGAAATCAGGTGAAGCCTGGGCAGCCCTGTCGTTTCTGGGCTGAGACACGCGAGAACTGGCGGGAGGGCACAGTGCGCAATGTCCGCATCATGTCATACTACAACAATTTTGAGCAGCGTGAGGACCTATGGGAGGCTCTGGTGGATGACGGCGATCCCAAGAATCCTGATCCATGGTCGAACGGTTTCCACGTCACAGCTTGGGTCGAATCTCACATGATTGAGGTGAAGAATGATTGATCGAAACGAAGTCGGACTCCTTGACTGCCTGAAGCACGAGCTCGATATCCCTGCTCGAATCAGGTGGCTTCCCCACAATCTTATCGCCCACCCGCTCATGGCGATCCTCCCCCGATCCTGGGGCGAGCGTCTGCACAACATCACTCTTCCCGAGGACGCGCCCGATGAGCGATAGTCTCACCATTCACGAGTCTCGTTTCGAGGAGTTTGCGATGCGAGTCATGGAGAACCTCCTTGACACAGGGGTCATCCAGCTCCAGCCTACAATCATCGGTGACAGCATCCGAAGCTCGGATGACGAGCTCATTGACCACGGAGTCGCGGTCATCAAGCAGCTCCTCCACTTCCAGAAGTACACTCACGACAACTGGGAGTGGGATCAGGAAGAGACTCACCGACGTTTCCGCGTGGATGTTCCTGAGAGCCTGCCCCGCGACGGATCTACTGCAATCTGAGGTGAACGATGGGCTGTGACATTCATCCCTACTGGGAAGCCAGGGACCCGGAAGGTAACTGGCACATGATCGAGGAGGTCGATGCCGGACGCAGCTACGCCTGGTTCGGTGTGGCTGCCGGTGTTCGACAGAAGAGCGAGCTCTCCAGGGAGCCGAAGGGAATGCCGGACAGTCCCTCCTGGGCGTGGGAATATCTCTGCGGAAAGTGGGGCCCTGATCTCCACAGCAAGTCTTGGCTCACTCCCCAGGAACTCCGAGACGTCAATCGTGACTGGTGTCAGAAGAGCTTTGACCAGTGGCCTGACGAGTTTCCCAACGGTCCTGACCTCACCGAGGAGTTCATCAAGTGCATCGACCCAGACCACATTGTCACGGGAATCCTCATCCCTGACACTGGCGGTCGCCTCAAGAAGCAGCCCTTCGCCGGCACACTTGCCGAGTTCGTCGGTTCCCGTGACATCGAGGATAGGGTCCGCCTCGTCTTTGCCTTCGACAACTGATGGGTCGCATGCCCTGGTGGGGAATGCCTCCCCTCATGGAGGGGCGTCTCCCCAAGCCTGTCTACCTCAAGATCCCGAAGGGCACCATCATCATGGCTCGCCCTCCCAAGAGAAAGTACGGTGGGAAGAGGTTCATTTCTCCCGGTGCCATCGTCTGGAGCTCAAGTGACCCGAAGGCGGAGCATGATGTCCTCGGTTGGGGAACCCTGGGTGTCTACCTCGGGAGGAAGGGGCCGGAGATTCGAGTCCTCGTAGAGGGAAGAGTGATGCTCTCCTGGGCCAATCGCTGGGTCGTCGTGGACCCTCCGAAAAATGTGAAAAAAGTTTCCCACAAGGGTGTCCTCCTTTCCTGAGATGAATTAAAGGATCATATCAAGGACGGAAACTTGGAAAGGGAAATCGCCATCGTCAAGACGGCTACACACGGTCGAAACATCCGTGAGGAGATGGTGATCGTCCTCGAGGAGACACCGGACGGCTGGATCAGTGGGTATCCCCATAGCTACTTCGGCAACAATTCTTCAGTCGAAGAGACTGTCGGCTACTGGTACTCCCCGTCGAACATCGTCCAGCGAAACGTCATGCCTTACGGCGACACCAAGTTCGACTACAACGAGATCCCACCCGGTACCCTGGTCACCATCGGACAGGGATCCCGCAAGGTCTTCGGTCTCGTCATCGAGAGGAAGGGAGCCAAGTACGAGGTGATGCTCGGTGACGAGAAGAAGAAGTTCGACTGGCAGCTCATCCGCCCTTTCAACGCAGCAATTGACAACGTTCCCTGAGATCTCATGCTCATCAAACTGTTCCTTCTCCTCCACACGCGAGTGGTGATTCCCGAGCCACAGGTTGAGGTCCTCACCTCCGAGATCGAGGCTGTCTGGGTGCCGGAAGGCCTGACCGGTCCCATCGTGGCGATCCCTCTCAGCGAAACCTGCTTCCAGGAGGAGTAGCGTGTCGACCCACTCCACCATCGGATACGAGCTTCCCGGTGGCTCCTATGCAGGAGTCTACTGTCACTACGACGGCTATCCCGAACACATCGTCCCAGTCCTCCTCAAGCTGGGTCACGACGGTGTGATGATGGCAGTGGAGAAGGCACTCCTGGAGGGTGGTTTCCGTGTATTCGAGGAGGACGGTGTCGAGACATTCGTGGAAGCCAAGGGTGAGGTCGAGGCGACCTCCCGTTCGCACCTACTCCAGACTGAGTGGCCCTGTACTAGTGAGGTGTACAACTACATCATCCGCCTCGACGGCTCGGTGGAGTGCGTGAACTACGGCTGTGAACCTGTCGACATCAGCAAGTACGTCAAAAACTTTCAAGAAAGTGCCTGAAAAGGTGTTCTCCGTTCATCCAGTGAATTAAAGGATCAAAGGAGGAAGGAAACAATGACAAACTCGGATCTCCACTTCACGGTCCGCAACTTCACCCGCTACGCCGAGGACAACCGGGTCGACGTCCTCAGCCTCTTCCGGGACGAGTACCGCAAGCGCCGGAGCCTCATGGTGGAGCGCGGTTACGGTGACACGAAGTCCCTGGACCTCGAGGCCTCGGAGCGCGCACTCGATGCCTACGGTCCCAAGCCCACCGCGAAGCTCCTCGAGGCCGCCTGGTGGGTCAATGGTCTTGGGCTTGCCCAGGCCAAGCACGAGTACCGCGACAGCCGGCTTTCCTAAACCCGAACAAGGAGTCCTGCACATGATCGTCTACATCGTCTCAATGTCCACTACCCAGGGTCCCTGCGGTCCGAGCGTCGAGATGTCCTACCACCGAGACCTCGCGGAGGCAGACGGAGCGTTCTTCGAGTGCCAGCAAAACCTCACCGACGACCCCTCTACGATCCTCCTCATCAAGCTCGACGTGGAGACCATGACCGAGACGGTCCTTAACTCCTTCGAAGGGACCGACGAGGACTACGACGATCAGTACGCCCAGGACCGTGAGGGTGATGAGGAAGACTGGGTCGTCGAGGGGCGCCCCGAGGGGGGTGAGTGATGGCGAAGAAGCAGAAGTCCGAGGCTGTTTCATATCTCCTCATCAGGGACGAGCACGGATTCAAGATTCACCATCCGGAGTACGGCCCCTGCCTCCTGACGAACTACGACGGTGAGATCATCGAAAACGTCTACTTTGAGAGCGCAATCGTCGGTGACCATCCGAGCCGCGGTAGCGTTGAGGTCTGGGGTGAGGGTGACTCTGTCAAGAGCGCGATCGAGGACCTGAAGAATGACGGTTACAAGACGACTGAGATCAAGAAGATGAAACTTCGAGTCGAGAAGGTCGCAACTTTCTATGGAGGATGAATGCACTGGTTCAAGAAGGGTGACATCGTAAGCGTCAATGGGAAGCCTGCCATCGTGGACAGTGATGTCTACACGAAGATCGTCTACGACGATTATGACCATGAGATCATGCGAGGTGGCGGTGAGGGCGGTTCGGCGGTCACCTGCGTGAACGTGGTCTTCCCAGACACTGGGATCAAGTGGACGGTGAGGACGATCAACGTGCTGGGAATCGGGCGTGAGTTCCCCTGATGGCTGAGCACATCTTCGAAGTAGAGCCTGTCCCAAATCCAACGTTACTCAGCGTACGGGCGATATGGGCTCCGGGGATCGTGCATCCAACATGGGCGACACTTCACTGGACGGTCGTCCCACGAGAGAGTTGGCCTGCAGGATGGCTACCCCCTGCAGAGTATCGCTGGCAGCGTCCCGATTACTTTCCAGACGCAGTGAATCCATTCACCCTCGGTAAGAAGAATGCTCGGTAAGATCGCGGTTGTTCGAGTCTCTTCGAAGGCGGGCCACGTGAGGGCCGTCCACATCCTCGAGACTCGTGATGACGGGTGGGTCCGCGGGACTCTCACTTCCGAGCCGTTTCCGCGTTACGCAAACGGAGCAGGAGCGTGGTATTCTCCGAAGCATGTGATCGCAATTGTTGAACAGACGCGGTCCCATGACTACAATGGAATCAAGCCTGGTACCCTGGTGCAGCACTATGACGGCCCTCCGCGAATCCTGAAGGAGCGGAGGGGAGCTCATTACGTGATGCTCGATCCTCGGAACGGCGAGGAGTACGCTACGAGCTGGGAGGGTGTTGTGCCAGTGTATCAGGAAGAGTAGTTCTGCAGCTCCCGCCGCCGCATAAATAGCGGTAGGGAGATAGAATGGCCACTTCAAGACTGAGACTCACACCCGGAATTGCGTACCTGTACTCGGGATCAGAGGGCATCTACCAGGTACTCACCGGGCAGGCGAGTGAGATACTTCTCGACGAAAAAACCGCTGTCTCCGGTAATCTGCTCGTCAGTGGTTCGGCATTTCTGAAGAACCAAGCCTCTGCTCCCACTCCAGGTGGCGCGGAGGCAGTTCTGTATGCGAGGGCCGGGACTCTCTACTTCAAGAACTCAGGCGGCTCTGAGACTGCAGTCGGGGGAGGGGGAGCGGGAGGCAGCGACACGCAAGTGCAGTTCAACGACGGCGGATCGTCTCTCGGCGGTGACTCTGGTCTTACTTACAACAAAATAACGAATAAGTTGACTGTGTCTGGCGATCTCAGTGTAAATGGCGCTGGCATTGCCACAACGTCTACGAATTTCTTGCTTGTGAACTCGAACGCGACGACTGTCGGTATAGGGGGAGCTGCCACCAACGTCAGTCTCGGCGCAACGACAGGCACAGCCTGGTTGAAGAACGCGAATGTCTACTTCAGCGGCTCTGTCTATGTGAGCGGTAGCACTCGACTCGGCGCCGCGGCGGCTGACGTCACACAAGTGACGGGTTCATTCAGGTCGAGACAGGTCACGGGTTCCATCTACACTGTAGACGGGACAACGACTTTCCTGAAGGATGGCACTAACGTCACAACGACGTATGACAACACAACGGGCCAGTGGACAATAGCCGCGACAGGTGGTTCGAGCACACCGGCAGGGACGAACACGCAAGTGCAGTTCAACGACGGTGGATCTTCCTTCGGCGGCGACGCGGGTCTCACTTACGACAAGGATACTGACACTTTGACAGTCGCCGGTGACCTCGCTGTCAACGGCGGTGACATCACCACGACAGCCTCAACCTTCAACCTTGTCAACGCAAACGCAACGACTTTGAAGATCGGCGGAGGTGCCACTGATGTCAGTCTCGGCACGACGACAGGCACTGCATGGTTGAAGAATGCAAATGTCTACTTTAGCGGTTCCGTTTACGTTAGCGGCAGCACGAAGCTTGGAGACACCGCTGCCGACGTGACTGAAGTGACGGGCTCATTCAAATCCAGGAATATGACGGGCTCGATCCACACGGTCAATGGGTCGACTCCTTTCATAACGGGCTCAGGAGCCGCAGTGACGTTCAACAATTCTGCGGGTCAGTGGACGGTCGCAGCCGGTGACGTCGTTGGTCCGGCAAGTTCACTCGACAATCAGATCGCCAGGTTCGATTTGGCTAGCGGGAAGCTGATTCAGTCTTCCAGCATCACCATCAGTGATGCTTCGGTAGCGGGTCTTGTCTCTATGGACACACCGGGCTCAGTGACGAGCGTGAATCTCTTCACGAGCAACGCCAGCACTCTAACGATCGGAAAGAACGACGCTGAGGGCAACGCAACGGTAAATGTGAAACTCACTGCTGACAAAAAGTTCAAGTACAACAATGAGCTTCTTGCTGGAGCTGGTGTCACTAGACTCGCTGTATCGACAGTAAACTCTGCGGCTCTTAATGGGAAGCGGTACGTTCGCTTCGAATCACGAGCCGCAAATGTGACTTGCAACATTCCCGATCCCGCCATGCATCGCGGTAGAGTCATTACGATCTATAACGATGATGACTTGTCAACTGTCACAATAACTTCTGACAACAACGCGCAGAACGCTGAAACGGTAATCCGCGGTCGCGGTAACGCTGATAATACCTACGTTCTCCAGGGTTACGCGTGGATTGAGATCTGCAGTGATGGAACAGTGGGAGAAGAAGAGTGGCACCTCGTCTGCGGTGGCATTGCTCCGGCTCAACCCAATTAGTTTGTAAACGAGTCTCTTAGAGATACTCTTGTTCTATGGAGAACAAGGTGTCAAACGACTTCAACGATGACCCTCCGACTGTGGTCGTCATCAAAGGGACCGCGCAGCAACCTATCGACTCACTCAACAGAGTGAAGATCGAAATTTCGAGGTGGCCCTATCTCAATGATCCGATGGGCACAATGCTGGCAGTTTTCACAGTCGCCAGTCTCAGCTGGCTTTTCTCAATGCTCTTCAACTAGGGGTGAAATGTGACGACTCCTCTCTGGATCTGGACTGGATACCACGCAATCGCCCTCATCGGCCACACCCTCTCGAAGAAGGACACGGCCTCGTTGAACTTTGCCACGACTCTCATGTCGTGGATGATCTGGGCGGCGATGCTCTACACGGGGCACGACGGTTGGTTCTTGTGGTCGAACCTTCCGGTCATCTCTCTCGTGTTCTTGGCCGCTCTCGCAAAGTTCGGCGTCCAGCCCCCGAAGCCCGATGACATCGAAACTGCGACCCAGACGGTTTGGGCCGCCACTCTTCGCCTCGGAGTGGTCCTCGCTTGCTGGCTCCTCGCATAAAAGTGCAACAAAAGTTCATGGGAACCTGTCCGCCTGACCCGGAATGAATTAAAGGATCAAAGGAGGAAGGAAATGGTACCGAGTCAAGCCCTCAAGGACCAGGTTGCCGACGAGGTCATCTTTCGTCGCGGTAAGCTCACCTACCAGCAGGTCCACGCCTACGGCTGGCGCAACGAGCAGGAGTGCAGGAGCTACGTGTACGGACGCTGGCACTCCAGCACCGGTCCCCGCGGCATCACCATCCGCACGCGGAAGCTCTGGCCCCAGGCGGCGGCGGCCCTTCGGGTGAGCAAGGAGTCCGAGATCGATGGCTCCCTCTGGAAGGTGAGCTGCACCACCTTCGAAGGTCTTCGAAGCGGCGAGATCCCGAAGCCCGGCAAGGCCCACTACTACGGTCACATCTTCGAGGCCAAGTCCTCCCTCGAGACTCTCGGCTACGTCATCGCCCCGGACGAGACCCGGGCAAAGATGGCGGCGATGGTGACCCTCGGGCCTCGCGCCCACTCCTCCTCGGTCGCTCTCGAACGGATCGGGGTCGCAGACTGGAATCGAGTGAAGACCCTCAACCGTGAGCTTCGACAGGAGTACATCAAGATGGTCGAGCAGGCGAAGCTCACCCTCCATCACAAGCTCTGGGAGATCGAGCAGGCCGAGTGCCAGTCCAACTTCCTCGAGATCGAGGCGACCTTCGATTCTGTCCCGATGCCGGAATCTGAGTGAGCCGGCAGAAGCGCCCTCGTCCCGGAGAGCTCAGGCAGTGGAAATTCTCCCTCGTCAAGGACAAGCTCAAGGGCGGCTTGGGGGGTGGCGAGTTCTTCACAGTGATAGATGTCGACGGCGTCCGAGTCGATGTCATGAACTCTGATGGGACCACCGAGGGGTACTTCCTCGACTGGCTCATGAACAACTCTGTCGTTGTCAAATCTTAGCGCAGGTTGTATTTACCTCGCGCACGAATAGAATCGGACAGGAAGGAAACATGAAGTCAATCGAAGAGAAGTACAGGAAGCTCTCCGACATCGAACACGTCCTCCTCCGTCCGGGAATGTACGTCGGCTCAGTGAAGCCGCGTGAGGAGGACCTCCACCTTCTAAGCGAGGAGGGCGGCTTCAAGAAGCGGAAGGTGACGTACAATCCCGCTTTCATGAAGATCTTCGATGAGATCGTGTCGAACTCTGTCGATGAGCACAGGCGCAACCCAAAGCTCAATGAGATCCGGGTCACCGTCGATCCCGAGAATTGCTCGATCACCGTCTGGGATAATGGCGGCATTCCTGTCGTCAAGCACTCTGAGTATGACGAGTGGGTCCCCGAGATGATCTTCAGCAACCTGAAGGCAGGTTCCAACTTCAACGATGACGAGGAGCGCCTCGTCGCTGGTACGAACGGCGTGGGCTCGACTCTCACAAACATCTTCTCTACGAAGTTCCGGGTTCGGACCGCAGATGGGAAGAACGCTTATCAGCAGACGTTCTCCAACAACATGCGAGAGCGTTCCGACGCGAAGGTCGTCAAGTGGAAGGAGGGGTTCACAGAGATCCTCTTCCAGCCCGACCTCTCCCGCTTTGGGATGGAGCGGATCGATGAGGATCACATCGCGATCATGCAGAAGCGGTGCCTCGATCTGGCGGCCTGTAATCCGAAGCTCACCGTGAAGTTCAACGGGAACGAGCACCGCTTCCCCACGTTCAAGGACTACTGCACACTCTACACGCAGTCGGTCATCTACGAGGAGGTCGATCGTTGGAAGGTGGGCATTGCTCCGTCGGAGGGCTCCTTCACGCAGGTCTCCTTCGTGAACTCGGTCGAGACGAAGGACGGCGGCACTCACGTTGACTATGTGGTGTGGCAGGTCCTCGAGTGGATTCGAGAGAAGGTGCGGAAGAAGCACAAGGTCGACCTCAAACCCGCTGAGCTTCGCAACCACTTCTTCGTGATGGTGCAGGCCGACATCGTCAATCCGGCGTTCTCCTCCCAGACGAAGGAGAAGATGATCACTGAGTCGAAGGAGTTCGGCTCCAAGTTCGAGATCAGCGAGAGGACCCTGAAGCAGATTCTCGCCTCTGAGGTCGTTCAACGCATCCTCGACTGGGCGCAGCAGAAGGCGCTTGCCGAGGAACGCAAGCAGCTCCGTGAGCTCAATAAGAACATTGCGAAGGGAAAGGTCCTGAAGCTCATCGATGCGAAGGCGCGGGTTGACCGGAACTCCTGCACTCTCAGCCTCTTCGAGGGAGATTCCGCTTCCTCCGCCTTCCGCAAGTACCGCGACCCGATGAACCAGGGCGCCTTCCCCCTTCGGGGCAAGTTCATCAACGTCACCGAGCTTCCCAACACCCGGGTCATCCAGAACCAGGAAGTCAAGGACCTCCTCACTGCGATCGGACTGAAGATGGGAGAGGAGCCCAAGGACCTCCGCTACGGAAAAGTCCTCATCTACTCCGACGCAGATCCCGACGGTGACTCCATCGCCGGACTCCTGATGAACTTCTTCGGTCGATACTGGCCTGAGCTCTTCGACCAGGGAAGAATCTGTCGAGTGATGACTCCCCTCGTGGTCGCGAAGAAGGGTGGTGAGACCCTCTCTTTCTACACCAACGCCGACTTCGAGGAGTGGATGGGAAAGGTGAGGGACCCGAAGAAGTGGGACATCGCCTACAAGAAGGGGCTCGCCGCTCTGGAGGATGCCGAGTACAAGGAGATCATCCAGAATCCGAAGATGTTCTCCATTGCCGGTGGTAAGGAGCTGAAGACGACGCTCGACACCTGGTTCGCCGGTGACTCTGCTCCCCGAAAGGCGAAGATCATGGGCGGTGAAGAGGAAGCCGAATCGGGAGAATAGTTACTCCCATGAAGTCCGATAAGCTGATCCGTTCTCTCATCCGCGAGATGTGCAAGAAGCCCGAATACTGGGGGCGAGGCGGAGCAGGAATCATGTTCCGCTGTCCCGAGGATGACACGGTCCTTCTTCTCCTCCGCGCTAATTGGGTTGATCAGGGCGGGACTTGGGGAATACCCGGGGGCGGCGTCGAGGAAGGGTGGTTCGAGACGCCCATCGAAGAGCCAATCTCTGATCCCTCGATATTCCAGCGAGCCGCATTCCGTGAGGCTGTCGAGGAGTGCGGCTCGCTGCCTCCGGGGTTCTCGTCCTCGCAGGTCACGGGCAGGACAGTCTACGAGGACTGTGGGTTCCAGTACGTCACGCTAATCGCTGACATCACGCTGGAGCAGAAGGAAGGGTGGAGACTGGTCTCGAATGACGGAGAGACCGACGACTTCCAGTGGATCCCGAGGTCGAAGTTGAGGGCTGGCGCAAGCGTGATGGGAAGGCGTCTCCACTTCGGTGTTGAGTACACACTCTCAAGAATGTAAACAAAAGTTGTTCTTCTCTGTCAACCTGTGATATAATGACACAGGAGGTCATATTGGAAGAGACCCAACAGGTTCCAGTCCGTCATGTTGAGGACTTCTTCGATAACGAATATTGTGATTACGCAAAGTATACGATTTCCAATCGCGCAATCCCATCAGTGATCGATGGTTTCAAGCCTTCCCAACGGAAGATCGCCTACGCTGCCAATCGCCTCTGGAAGACCGGCAACGAGAAGCCCATGAAGGTCTTCCAACTCGGTGGCCAGGCTGCGGCGATCTCCTTCTTCCACCACGGTTCACTCGATGGCACCATCATCGGCATGACGCAGGAGTTCAAGAACTCCATGCCCATCTTCCAGGGCATCGGTCAGTTTGGGTCTCTGCGATCTCCGACCGCTGGTGCTCCTCGATACATCGGAGTAAAGTTCAACGAGAACTTCAGGCTCCTTTACAAGGACTTCGAGCTCGTCACATCCCAGCACGAGGAGGGTGAGGAGATCGAACCGAAGTTCTTCCTCCCCATCATTCCCACGGTCCTTCTCAACGGTGGCTCAGGCATCGCGGTCGGCTTCGCGACGAACATCCTCAACAGACACCCTCTTGACCTCATCGATGCCTGCATGGCCGCCCTTGAGGGCAAGGAAGTTCCCGTCCTGAGACCCTGGCTTCGCGGTTTCTGGGGCGACATCACACCGGTCGAGAACGCTCCCCGCTCCTGGTCGTTCTGGGGCAAGTACGAGGTGAAGAACACTTCGACTGTCGAGATCACCGAGATCCCGCCTTCCTTCACCTACGAGAAGTACGAGCAGTACCTCGACTCTCTCGTTGAGAAGGGGATCCTCGCGACCTACGACGACCACTCTTCTGATCGCGTTCACTACATCCTGAAGTTTCCCCGCGCTGTCCTCGCCGAGTGGATCAAGAAGGACCGGCTCGGTGACCTCCTGAAGATGCGGGAGGGCGAGGGCGAGAACCTCACAACTCTCGATGAACACGGCAAGCTGCGAGTCTTTGATCGTGCCGAAGATGTTGTCCGATACTTCGTGGACTTCCGACTCAACTACTACGGAAAGCGGAAGGCCCACCTCCTCGCAGAGCTCACGAGAGAGCTCGAGGTCCTCAACGCTCGGATGGACTTTGTCGACGCAGTCGTGAAGGGTCGGATCGTCGTGGTGAACGAGAAGAAGCCCGACATCCTGAAGTCCATCGAGGCCGAGGGAATCCCGAAGGTCGACGGTTCCCACGACTTCCTCCTCAGCATGCCGATCTGGTCGCTCACCTACGAGAAGTTCGTAGAGATCCAGAAGAAGGTCGAGCAGAAGCGGAAGGAGAAGGAGAAGGTCGAGAAGACGAAGCCTGCAGACTTCTACCGGCAGGACCTGAAGGACCTCCGCTCCCAGGTCGAGAAGAGTCATGCCCGGTGAACTCCTTTGGACTCGACGTGACGGCAAGGAGTTTCACAGGAGCGACATTGTCAGTTTAAACTACGACAATGATTTCGCGATGTGGAATGATCTCGTTGACGAGAAACACGGGCTCTTGGTTGATACGATAGACTACGTTGGTCTCGGCAACCAGAGTGACATCATGGCTTACGTTCTCATCGGCAACAGGTTCATGCATTTTGACTGGGAAGACATCGAGGTCGTCCGTGAAGAAGGGTGACCTCGTCATGTGGAAGTCCTACATGCGCCGCACCGAGGAGTACGGCGTGATCATTGATGTTGCCGATCACAACGGAGTCTTTCCCGAGGAAGTCCTCGTGAAGTTTCCCCTCGACGGTTCCGAGGGTTGGTATCTCAGTGACAGTCTCATACAGATGGAGGGCAAGAATGAGCAAAGTGGACCACCCAAGTCACTACCGCAAGGACACGGGATTCGAGGTCATTGACGTCATAGACGCTTGGGACCTCGATTTCTGTCTCGGCAATGCTGTCAAGTACATCGCACGCCAGGGCCGCAAGGGAACCAACACGGCAGGCGAGGACCTGCGCAAGGCGATGTGGTACATCGACCACTACATCAAACGCATCGAGGGAGCAAAGAAGTGATCACGAACGAGAAATACTGGGAAGTACTCCGACGAATCGACGGAGATTCTCGACGACGAATGAATCACCGTGGGGAGAAGCTCACCCACGGTAGCGAGCGAATGCATCTCATCCGCGGAGAGATCCCGTACAATCCTCTCTACATCATGCGAGAGGCTAGCCGTCTCGCCGTCGAAGCAGGAGTCCCTGACGGCGAAACTTGGTTCATCTCTGAGAACGGTGCGCACCTCGGCAGTCCCTACCAAGAGAGAAACTTCTTCGCTCTTCGTGTCTCTGACGATGCCGACGGGGACAAGCTCTGCGCTCTTGAAGTCCTTGCTCAGGTCTGTGAATACATAAGGGCTGGGAGCACAAAATGAAGTACTTGAAGCTAGCGCTCATCCTCTCTATGACTCTTCTGCCCGGTCACGCTTCAGCCGGTGACGAAGAGGAAGACCGTAAGATCACTTACAAGCAGAAGACTGAGATTGACTTTGAGGGCCTGGAGATCGAGGGCGTCCTGCAAAAGCCGCAGTCTGCTCTTGTTCTCGAGAGGAAGAAGGCGAACTTCAACCCTCTCATCAAGCTTCGAACAGACTGGAACGAAGAGATTGACCAGTCAACCGACGAAGTGAAGTGATGTTTTTGCAGACAGCAAAGCAGCTTCTCCGCGAGGAAGAGGGTCAGTCAACTGTAGAGTACATGCTCCTCATCAGCGTGATTGTCATCGCGATCGTCGCAGCTGCATATGTATTCATCGATCCCTTCAAGCAGGGAGTGCAGGACTTGGCGAACGATGTGAAGAAGATCCTTTCCGACGGCAAGATCGGAAGAGTGGGAACGACAAGATGAAACGCAGGAAGCTTGTAGACATCCTCTTCGAGGACGCAATACCGGGAGACGCACCGCCTGACAAGCAGGTGCATGTCTTCGACTTTGACGACACTCTCGGTCTCACGGTCAACGCGAACGGCGTGATGCTCTACAATGACGGTTCTCCCGCTCACAAGACAGAAGCCGATGTCAAGCAGTGGCTCTCTTCCCTCGGGGTCCCCATGAGCGCAATCCTCCCACCAGGTATCGTACCGATCCCTGAGAGAGAAAACGGGATGGCGGTGTACCTCAACTCGTCCGGCCTGGGCAGGGTCCAGAAAGCTTTCCCGCCTGCCAAACAGGGAGTGACCACAGGTTTCGCGGACAAGGTCAACCAGCCAGGAGAGACGATACTCATCGACTTCACTCCTTCATCGGGCACCGACACGGAAAACACCCAGCCCATCGAGCCGACTGTCAACAAGCTGAGACGAGCAAACGCCCAGGGGTCTGACACGATAGTCATCACTGCGAGGAAGGCTGACGGTGTCGGCACCGACTTTCACGGAAATCCCGTGCCCGCCACTAACTCCCAGGACATGGAGCAGTTTCTTTCGAGACTGGGAGCAAAACCCACTGACGGGGTGATGGGGGTCACTGGTCAGAACAAGGGTATCGCAATCATCAAGAAGTACTTGAGTGAACCCGGCGGCTCTCCTGAAGAAGTCCATTTCTACGACGACCTGGAAAAGAACACGAAAGAGGTCGAAGCCGCGGTGGCATCGAAGGTACCTTCGGAACTTCACATCTACGGTCCTGGTGAGTTTGCTCACGATGAAGCGAGCCCAGAGTTTCCGAACAAGTCATATGAGGGCTCCGATGAGGACCTTGACCCTCGTGGAATTTCTGAAAACAGAAGACTCGAGGACGACATGATCATGGAGAGGTGGAGCTACCTCGCGGGGATAAAGAGATGAACGAAGCAAAGAAAAATAAGGGACTCTGGCACAACATCCGCGCTAAAAGAAAGCGCGGAGAGCGTCCGGCTCGTCCGGGAGAAAAGGGCTACCCAAAGACTCTCGATATCGGTGAGGCCGCGCTGCGCTCAATCATCAGGAGAGAGCTCATTCGGGAGTGGGGTCTCATCCATGCGACGATGTCGGGTAATGCCATTAAAGGCCTGATGACTGTTCTTGCTGATATGTTCGGTCCCACGACAACGCAGCGTCTTGAGAGGACAGGCGACGACAAGATCATCGATCGTTATCACTCTTTCTTCGGTATGCTTCACACTCTCCCAGAGTACCGGATGGTCTGGGAGAACTACAAGCAGGCGCAGAGGAGTCATGCGAGCATGGACCCTGGCTCTGACTACGCTCGTGACCCGAACCACCCTATCGGAAAGGCTTTCGAGAACCTGAAGAGTAAGGTCCTCGGGAAGCTTGACGAGCTTGAGAGGACCCTCTCACCCGAGACAAAGGACATCTGGAAGAGAGAGCTTGACGAGCAGCGGTACCTCTTCAGGAAAGTGTTCGAGGACTGGGCTCGGGGTAAGATGACGACGGGTCGCGTCCTCACGATACTCGATTCGAGGGGGACAGTCGAGTCTCGGCGTCGGAGACGCTCCATTTCCGAAGCCGGTGAGATGGTCGCCGGGAGGGACCTCGAGCAGCTCCAGACGACAGAGTTCATCACTGCCCTTGAGACTGCGGACATGGATCTCGAGGAAGCGGGCTGTCCAGAGGACTCTGACGCTCGAGTCTTAGCGTTCGAGGCGATGGAGATGATCGAGAAGGGTCGGGAGAGGCCGGGTTACAGTGTCACGATGATAGTGCCCATTGCCCAGCAGGCGATCGATGCGATCAGGTCCTGTCCACACGTCGACAAGTACGTCGCCCAGAAGGTGGCCAATGACCTCGAGATTGCGTTGGCTCGCTCTCAAGAGGTTGATAGATACTAATAGCGGCATCTACCCATCGCTGCAATCCGCAAGCTCCGCCAAAGTGCTATAGCTCACCACAGGGAAGACGCGGTTCACGGATGGGTCTGGTGCTCTTTTTCTAAAACTTTCAAAAAGATGTGTCCGCCGGGTCCAGAATGAATTAAAGGATCATGGAGGCCAAAATGGACATCAACATTGCCAAGCCCCTCGCGGACCTGATTGTGGCCGACCTGCGACCCCACTGCCACCGCGCCGAGGTCGCAGGTTCCGTCCGGCGGATGAAGGCAAACGTGAAGGACATCGAGCTCGTGGTTCAGGTCCGGGACTGGGAGCCTGCATTCCGAGCCCTCGAGAAGTGGGGCTACTTCATCAAGCCCGGCTGCCCCGAGGTCACTCCCTGGGCTCCGAAGGCGAACGCCCGCTACCTCCGCATGATGCTCAACGACGGGCTCAAGCTCGACCTCTTCATCACCTCGGCCGAGAACTGGGGCGCCCTCTTCATGATGCGGACGGGCTCCGGCGTCGGTCCCGACGGCAATCCCTACGAGGGCTTCGTCCCCGGCATGTTCTCCCGGTGGAAGAAGGTCTCCGGCGGTGGACGGATGCTCGGCGGACACCCGACGCTGCCCGACGGCCGAAAGGTGATCGTCCGGGAGGAGTCCGACTACTTCCGCGTCTGCGGCGTCCAGTGGGTCGATCCCCAGGACCGGGTATCCCGCTCCGCCATCAAGGCAATCCCACGATTCAACCTTCAGCAAGTCCCCATGGAGTTCAAGTGAACGACAACGAGCAGTGGTTTCACGACGTCACCGAGAACGTATACTATCGAGTGAGGAAATTCGAGCACTCGACGAAGCGAGTGATGGAGGAGTGGCTCTGCTCTAGCGGTGACCGCTGGTACCTCGACCCGGGCCTGACGCGAGCAACCTTCCTCCGCGATCACATCCTCACGCCCTGTGAACCAGTGCCAGGAATGCTATCTCGCTGAGTCACTTCCTTCCCGAGTCTGATATTTAGACTCGAGGTAAGATGCATGGCTCTCGTAGGCACAGTATCAGGTAGCAACGGAACTTCCACTACAGCAATATCGGGATCTCTCATCATCGCAGATGAGCCGAGCTCAAGATTTCCGACTCTGTCTTCTATCGGATCAGGAGTAAAACTCTTTGTCTCTGGTGCAAAGACATTGACTGGGGCAGACACACCCGTAGCTGTCTTCGGCGGCGATACCTTCGTCTCCGGCGCTTTCGGCACGGACTCCTACATCCAGATGAAGCCGGTCGGCACCCTCCTGATCCCAACCAACACCACCGCGAGCTACATCTACACGTCCGGCTCCACCAACGACCTCTACTTCACCCAATACCAGCCGGGCACGGGTTATACCAACACGACCCGCCTCCGCTGGTTGGAATCAGGTCTCAGCACGGGCCTCCTGGCGGGTGGTACGCTCTCCTCGACCTCTGGGTCGACCACCTACAACATCAACTCGGGTTCCGGACTCATAGTCACCTACAACGCTCACGGTAGCTCCACGGCTGATGCCAATGAACCCTATCCTACGATAACCCGAGTCTCGTGGCCCGCTCTCACCGGTCAAGCCCTTCCTTCCCTCTCCACGACGCAGATCACCTACATCGCGATGGACAGCACAGGAACTCCCTTCCTGAAGTCGATCCCGTTCACTAACGGCGACTACAACGACTACATCGTCCTGGGTAGGATCCTCCACACCGACAAGGTGGGAACGAACGGAGCTGTGAACCAGCCCTTGGTCTCGTACGGTCTCAACCAGTTCCGAGGAGACTTCGTCCGTGCTTTCGGTCCCATCAAGCTCAGCGGTCACACGCTTTCTGCGAACGGAACACAGGGACTTCAGAAGGATGCAGGTGATTCCTACGCTGAGGGTCGAAACTACAGCGTTGACCCCGATAGCCCGAACTACGTCTCCTCCACAACAGACACAGCACAGACCACCTCGAAGATATTCTATGAGTACGTCAATGCGTCAGGCGATGACGTCATCCTCAACAACGGAAATGTCGGATATTCTGTCCTCGACTTTGCCCAATACAACAATGCCGGCACCCTGACGACGGTTGGCACCGGAAACAAGTACACGATCCAGCGCGTCTACTGGTTTCCGAACTCTGTTAATCGCGCATTCTACGTCTACTACGGTAGCACGATCTACTCCACTCTGTCTGATGCCCAGGCAGGCATCGCCACCGAAGTCTTCACTGAGGGCAAAAACACCCGAGATGCAGCGATATTCTTAGGCTACGTCATCGTCAAGGGTACAGGCCTAGACTTTACAGATCCAACTACATACAGGATCGTGCAGGCTGGTTCATTCCGCGCTGTGGCATCTTCTGGTGCCGGTGCAACAGGAACACCTGGCGGCTCTGACACTTACGTCCAGTTTAATGATGCGGCAGTCTTCAACGGAACCAGCGACTTCAGGTTTGTGAAAGGGACAGGAACTGCTCTAGTTGCAAATCTTGTGGTCACAGGATCTTCTGCTGGCTCGCTTGTCTCATCGGGAACTTTCCAGGTCAAGAGCGGCGCAGGTGCCGTGGTCGCTAGCGTCTCCACGGGTGGTGTCATCAGTGGATCCAGCGACCTACAGATTGGTGGAAACATCACTGGCTCAAATTTGAGTCTAACTGGTGACCTTGCAGTCGTAGGAGGCGACATCACAACGACTGCAACGACTTTCAATTTGCTAAGCTCACCAACTACCCTAAACATAGGTGCTACCGGTGTTGGAGCAGTTACAGCTTTCGGAAGGGACATCGACATTGGAACGGCAGGAAAGATCCGCTTTGGCACTGCGCAGCAGCTTACAATGTTACACAACGGTAACGGCGCAGTAACGAATACTGCTGGTCAGTTCCTGATGCAGCAGCAAGCTGTCAACAGCAGAATTGAGCTCCAGACAAGCGGCACGACAGGCGCTGGTATGTTTAGGGTGAGGAACGTGACCACCAACGCCTCGAGCTTCAGAGATCTGTTCGAGGTGAGAAACGATGGAACCATCCTCATCGGTTCCGCATCTGCTGGCCCGACGTTCCTTGGAAGCACGACCATCAGCAATGACCTCTTCCTCAGCACGGGAATAGTCGCTGTAAACACCGACGCCACCGACATCCAACTCGTGTCGAGCGGTAACGCAACGATCAAGCTCGACGCGAATAACAACGGGGCGGGACACTTCTTCGCCGTCAGGGACTTCAACAACGTGAACCAGTTCAGGGTCACTGAGACAGGAAACGTCGACATCCAGGGAGACGTAACGATCACGGGATCTGTACTCACCACGACGACAACGACGACGTTCAACCTCCTCAATACTGTGCTGACCGGGACCCTCAACATTGGCGGTGCAGTGACGAATGTCTTCTTGGGGTCACCCACCTCAACAGGCACTCTAGTTGGAGATCTTGTGGTCAATGGTAGAACCTCCTTCGGCGGGGTGGTCGAGAGACTTTCCAACTCTGTCGGCAGCACAGGAGTAACCGGGTTCGATCTGCTGGCGCAGTCGGTCTTCTATGTCAACAACCCAGCCGGTAACGTAACTGCGAATTTCACCAACGCGCCGACTACCAACCTGAGAGTAATCACTCCCACAGTGATCCTCTCACAATCTGCGACGCCCAGAGTCGTAAATGCCGTGCAGATCGACGGAGCTGCGCAGACGATAAATTGGGCGAACAACGTCGTTCCGACGGGCACTGCGAACAAACAGGACGCGTTTGGATTCAGCCTCATCAGGTCGGGATCTGCCTGGAAAGTTCTTGGGCAGATGACGACATACGGATGATCAGATGCTTGGTAAAATGTCTTCTTTCTCGGGTCCGATTTCGCCGAACCCAAAATCGAGAGTAGCCTACCGTTACTATCGATTTTCTGTCACAAAGGTTCGAGATTACACGCAGGATCTGCCCACTTGGCCGATCGGAATGGTTCAGGTATCTGAGGTCGAGCTGTTCTATGCTGGAACTTCGATTGGAATCACAGGAGCAACGTGCACGAATCCAGGTGGGTACAATCCGGTCGGCGAAGAACCCACCAAGGCTAATGACGGCCTGATCGCTACCAAGTGGCTAGACCAGAGCGGCAATGGGGGATCCACCGGTGCGACCAAGTCGTGGAAGCTTGTGATCGATTTTGGAGCTAGCACGAAGAAAATTGCAGACTCCCTCAGGTACGCCACAGCAAACGACGTGGACGGCAGAGATCCCGTCCAGTGGACTTTCGAGGGTAGCGATGACAGCACAAACTGGACCACGCTGCACACACAATCAACCGATGCCTCAATAACCACAAGCCGCCAGACTTTCACACAGCTCTTTTACTTCACGGTGTGACATGTTTGGAAAGATGTCATCGTTCTCAGGCCCAATATCAAGCACACCGGCGAGGTATGTTGTCACAAGAGGGCTTCGCGTTCACCTTGATGCGGGAGACTCAAGAAGCTACCCAGGGACGGGAACGACTTGGACTGACATCTCGGGTCAGGGGGTCAACTTCACACTCAGAAATTCTCCGACATACTCAAGCGCTAATGGCGGCATCCTCACATTCAACTCTGGCAGCTATCAGTACGCCGATACAGCAACGAACTTGGGTGATCTCAACACTTTCACGATAGAGGCTTGGATGCGCTGGGACGGAAATCCTGCAGCAGGCACCAACGCAGTCATCACGAATCTATACGATGGCGTCAGCAAAGTGAACTTTGCGTTGGGAGCTGCTGCACCTCTGTCATCGACAGTACGTGCCGGATTCTTCGATGGTGCGTGGAGGAACGTGGCAACTGGGCACACACCCGTTCTCGGAAACTGGGTTCACTACGCAGGCACCTACGATGGCAGCACTGTGACTCTCTATGTCAATGTCGTAACGACCTACACGCTGAGCTATTCGGGGACTCCGCAGTCGGGTGGCGCAATCAGAATAGCCCGACGCTGGGATGATGTCGACAATGTCAGCACAAACTTCACACACGGTGCGATACCTGTCGTGAGAATCTACGACAGGGGACTGTCCACCGCAGAAGTCACACAGAACTTCAACGCGCAAAGATCGAGATACGGAGTCTAGGATGTTCTCACGAACTTCATCATTTGCTGGCTCTCTTGCACCCCGAAACGTGTCAAACCAGACATTCCAATACTTCGTCCTGACGTTCAACTACTCGACCGCGACGATCACCAAGACGACCAACGTCACGGGCAAAGTATTCTACCATCCAACAACGAGAGGCTTCTAGTGGTCGAGATTGTTCAGAGTTTATGCTCAAGGCTATACCGCTGTTGTAAAGACAGCGTCATAAATTATCATTGAACATGAAGAAGGGCGACCTCGTTAGACTTGTGAAGAGAATCCCGTTGCCCCAGTTCGTAGATGAAGACATCGGAAAGTGCGCGATTGTGACCCATGAGTCGAAGGAGTTCGGCTCAAAGAGAGATTGGGTCGTGATACTGTTGGACGGTCAGTTCCGCCTGGAGGCTGTCCACAACCTGGAGAGACTCGATGCGCAGGACTGAGCACATCCGGATCGCCTTCTTCAAGGGCGACAAGAAAGAATGGCACCACCGCTTCATCCGCTGGTGGACTAAGAGCCCGTACTCCCACGCAGAGATCGTCATCGAGGGCGACACCTGGGTCTCCATCTCACCCTTCCTCTTCACTCGTGTCGCAGCAAGGGTCCGAACCCAAGTGCCGCCGGGCGACTGGGACTACCTCGAGTTCCGCATCACCCCGGAAGAGCTCCGCGCCCTGAAGGACTTCATCTCGGAGACCACCGGTGACGGCTACGACTGGCCCGGCATGCTCCTCTCCCAGGTCCTGCCCTTCATCATCAAGGGCAAGGGCAAGTGGTACTGCTCCTCCTGGATCGCCCACGCCCTCAGCCACGCCGGCATCGTGAAGTGGAAGAAGCTCGGCATCTACGAGTTCCCGGACCTCCATCCGGGCAAGCTCTACGAGATCCTGGAACAGCTGGCTGAGCTTCCGAGGGATGACACCAGTGACTCTCTGGTGAACCCTCCTTGATGGTAAGGTATATCCTTATCCCAAAACCTCGAGTAACTCAGAAATCAACTGGTGATCCCCGTGAATAACCCAGATTCTAATCCTAAACCTTCCCCAAACCTGGACCTCCGGAATGTCGACTGCATGGAGCTCCTCGCCTCCCTTCCCGAGGAGAGCGTGGACGTGATCATCGCGGACCCGCCCTACTTCGAGATCGTGGGGGACGACTGGGATCACCAGTGGAAGGACGAGACCGAGTACCTCTCGTGGTGCGACGCCTGGGTCCGACAGTGCTCGGTCGTCCTGAAGCCCGGCGGTGCCCTCTATGTTTGGGGGACGACCAAGACCGACACTTTCCTGCGCTTCAAGCTTGGGGTCATGAACCACCAAGCGAAGCTCGAGTACCGTAACTGGCTCATCTGGTCCTACGACTGGGGCGGGCGCACCAAGAAGACATGGCCCCGTAAGCATGAGGACTGTCTCATGTACTCGAAGGGTCCCGATGTTCGATGGTACCCCGAGAACGTGGAGGTGCCCCGAAAGGTGACGAAGAACTTTCGCACAGGTGAGGACTTCGCTCGCGGAAAGGTGCCCACAGACGTCTGGCAGCAGAACAACCACACCACGAGTCGAGAGTACTGTGGCTGGCACCCGACCCAGAAGCCTGTGGCTCTCCTGGAGAGGATGGTCCTGGCTCACACCCAACCTGGAGACGTGATCCTCGACCCATTCTCTGGTTCTGGCTCCACCGCGATTGCGGCTCTGAAGAATGAAAGGCGCTTCGTCGGCAGCGAGAAGGACACCTACTACTTCAACAAGTCATTGGAGAGAATCAACGATCTCGTTGAACACTACGCTGCTACTCCCTAGAGTAAGACATGGAAGAAAGGCTCCACCCAGTGGGCTCTCTGGTACAGTACCGAGAATCAGCGAGCAAAATGGCGTACGCAATTGTCATCAAGTCTGAATCGGGCTGGCGGGGACGCAGCGACCATGACATTTTCAACCCAGAAACACAGCGGATCTCATATGGATGGCAAGCGTGGGAGCTCCATGAAGTCAAGGAACCCTAAACCCGGGACTCTTGTCGAGGTGAAATGCAGTCACTTGGGCGGTGACAGGGTCACACTCGGCTTCATGGACGACAGGGAAGAAGAGATCTTGATTCCTATCGGTGCGCATGCCGTCATCATCGGTGAGTGGCAACGACCCTGGGACAAGTTGGACCCGGTCCCTCTCATATCATGCGAATACGGAGTGGGCTGGCTCTTTCCAGACGAGATAGAGACGATCCATGAATAGATTCAAAGAGGGTGACCTCGTCAGTCGTCGAACATGGGAAGATGAGACCTGTGACTGGAGAATTGTCGAGGGTGAGACATGGGTCTACCTGGGAGGATTTGAAGACGCCTGGGAGAGGTCTTTCGGTGATTTCTTGGCCCCTTTCGGAAGCATCGTGAGGGCGCCCGTGGCATACTTCGTCGATGAAGAGGAGGCGCGAATCTTGGCGAGTATACACTCTTCCGTGAAATCAGAAAGTCATGAGTAGTGGAGAACGTATGAAAGTGTGGAGCGACCCGACGATCCTGAAGTCGATTCCCAATCCGACTGACCGGGACTACGAGATCAAGATCAAGTCACCCGAGGTGACCTTCATCGGAGTGAAGGACCAGCCAGACTTTGCCGACCTCTTCGTGACGATCTATCCACACGAGAAAGTCGTGGAGCTCAAGTCCTTCAAGTTCTACCTCCACCAGTTCAGGAACAAGATCATCTCATACGAGCGCCTCGCGAATGTCATCTACGATGACCTCATGGCGGTATACGAGCCCAATCGCCTACGTATCGTCATGGTCTTCAACCCACGCGGCGGCATCAGCTCAAAGCTTACCATCGACTCTGACTGGAAGACCCGCGGTGGTGAGGAAAAGTACAGGGACTGGGTTGGACTCGGCGAAGAGTGGTGAGCTGCGGCCGGGCGATCTCGCCGTGGTCGTGTGTCGTGATCACCTCTACGATGGTCGCGCCCTTCCTGGTACTCACGTGGTCGCCCACATCTGGCAGCAGGATCCGCCCTTTCTCGGATCTCCCGTGTGGGAGAGAATCGAGATCGAGGTCGGCTCGCACGTGCTCCTGCTTGTAAAGTCTGATTCGATGAAGTACACTGAGAAATGGATATCGAAGTGCTGGATCGTCTTCCAGGACGGCAGGGAGATCGCAGTAGATGAGAAGAACCTCGACCACGTTGGCAGTCCAAGAGGGTCAACTGCGAGTGTGGAGTGAGAAGTACTTTCGACTGACCGCTCCCAACCCGGGTTTCGAGTACTTCATCGTCCTTTGGGAAAACGGAGACGGAAAATGGACAGTGAAGTTCAGGGGCGGACAGATGGAAGAGATGAGGAGGGACGTGATCGAGGGGCTGACGCAAATCCTGGATGCGCATTCCTCATTGTCGACACCCTTGTCAAAGCAGCTCTCATCGGGTTCTTCTACATCCTCTTCGCAACAATAAGGGTCCAGCTGGGAATATGAGAATCATTGTCCCGGGCACCATCATGCGGACGAGGGTCGAGACCGAGTTTGATTCGATGGATCCGCATCGTAATGATGTCTTCTACGTTCCTGCCCGCACCAACGTGCTCGTCGTCAGTGTCTGGACAGGAACACTCTCAAACGCGACAAAGAATCATTGGGTCGAGGTCCTCTGGGATGGACTCAAGGGCTTCGTGTACGCGCCTGACTTGGAGGCTATTGATGCCGTCTCAGAGTGAGCTCCCTGTCGGACACACGTATCGAGCAATCGACAACTGGGGCTCAGAGAGAGACATCTGCTGCGTCCTCCTGAAGGTGTGCCCACCCGGTGATCAAGTCACCGGCAGCAATCACTGGCACTTCGAGGTGTGGGACGGGGAGTCCAGGATTCTCCTTAACACGTCTTACTACACTCTCGTCCCGCTTGAACAACCCGAAGACTCCCAATAGAATCAACACTGGAGATACAATGAAGTTCCACAGGTCCGGTAACATCTGGTCCCTCGCCCCCGATTCCCGAATGGACGTCCGAGACCAGCTTCCACCCGGAAACTTCACGGTGTGCAAGCATCCCCTCACCGGTGAGTACTACCTCGAGGAGAGCGAGGCTTTTATCCTTCCCAAGAAGCTCTATGGAAAGACGGAGCGCTACGGCAATCGCATCCTCGACACCTTCTCCGACCGCCAGCCCGGGACCCAGATCGGTGTCTTCCTCAGTGGGTTGAAGGGCTCCGGCAAGACCCTCCTGGCGAAGTACATCTCCGTCACTTCCGGACTCCCCACCATCATCGTCAACACCCCGTTCTCCGACGAGCGGTTCATGCGGACGATACAGGGGATCGAGCAGCCGGCCGTGGTCATCTTCGACGAGTTCGAGAAGCTCTACGACGAGGACGCCCAGGAGTCCATCCTCACCCTCTTCGACGGCGTCTACACCGCCCAGAACAAGGTGATGGTCATCACCTGCAATGACCGATACAAGGTGAAGGGCTTCTTCCACAACCGCCCCAGTCGACTCCGGTACGCCATCTCCTACGATCGACTCGACACGGAGTTCATCCGTGAGTACTGCGAGGACAAGCTTCAGGACTGCGGGAAATACCTGGAGAAGATCACCACGCTCTCGGCACTCTGTGATGACTTCAACTTCGACATGCTCCAGGTCCTCGTGGATGAGCTCAATCGATACGGCGGCGAGTTCGACGATGCCATCGAGGTCCTCAACGTGAAGCCGGCCGGCGGCAACGGCGGAGTCTTCTGGGTCCCGACAGTCACCACCCCGAAGCAGAAGGGCCGTAAGTGGAAGCCCCTCAACACGAGGTATGACGTCTCTCCCATCTACATGATCTCCAACGAGCGCTATGACAACAACGTCAGCCTCCGGCTCGAGGAGGAGGGCCTCGCCAAGAAGGTCACTGATGACGACGGTGACGAGTGGGCAGAGACCGATGACCGGATGTACCTCGAGATCCGCCAGGAGCACCTCTTCCAGGTCGACCCCAACACCGGCACCTACGTCTTCCGAGTGCAGGACTACGACACTGAGTTCGAGGTCGTCTTCACGGAGGTCCGGAAGAACGGTGGACTGGGCAATTACAATTTCAACCGAGAGGATTTCTGATGAGTCAGTGGGAAGAGAACCTTGTGACTTGGTTCTTCATGTTTGCAGCTCTCATGAGTGTCATCGCGTGGGGATCCTTGACGTGGGAGTTTGAGAAAAACTGCAAGAGCGCCTGCTATCCTGAAGAGTCCATCACTCCCCTCTACAACCTCGAGCACTCGTGCTTCTGTAGTGAGGGAAACGGAAAGTGGAGGAAGGAAGATGTTCGGTAGGATCTCGTTTGAGCTTCTGCGAATCCTTGAGAGGATTTGGAAGCGAAAGTGAAGGACTTCTTCTATGGGATCAAAGTCGGCGACTTAGTCTCCATAGAGAACGGTCCTCGATTCTGCAAGGGCCACAATGCTCTTGTAGTAGCTCTAGATGTTATTGAAGATTCGAGCGAGGACATGATCAAAGAGCCAGAGCCCAACATCACTGTCATCTGTCGTGAAGAGAGAGTGAATCTCTGGCCGGGCTGGGTGAAGAAACTGGAGGTAGAGTGAGTAAGTTTGAGAATGGTGACATTGTGCGCATCGTGCCCTGGGACTGTGAAGGCATTGAACCTCCCTACGGCTGGTCAAGCGTAGAGAACACCAGGGAGGGAACTCTCAAGTTGAAGGGTAAGAAGAAGATTGTCGCAAACATCAATGCTCTCGTCGTAGAGAGAGTCGAGTCGCCCGCGGTGACCCTCACTGAGAACAAGATAGAGAATCGAGTGTACTACTGGTGCATGTCAGAGGCAGGTCGTCTTCTGGTAGACTCTCGCTTTGTCGAGGCCGTCAGCTCTTAATCTGAATTTTCGTCAGTCTCTACGCGCGAATAACATAGATAGAGGTATGCGTAAAATACTTCTATCACTTTTGTTCCTCACGCCAACGCTGGCCCAGGCATCAGGTTTTTGTGAAGTCAATGATCCTGGTTCATCAGCTTTTATTCGTAACGAATACGTTGAGTTCGGCATCGGCTCCGAGGGCGCTTTCGGAGAGGGCGGTTACCCTTCTGGATGGCACTACCGGTCGAACACAGGCCAACTCGGTTTCGTGGCGAACCCGCAGCGGAACGGCTGGTCGAGCTACTACGGTGACTTCTTCTCACCCGGCTCTCCTCTCGAGGGCTGGGGCGTTGAGTTCAACGGGGTCGCATACGACAACACAAACGGCTGGACGAATGGCATCGCAGGCTCCCTCGGAGACCCCGCATGTGAGGTCGATATCTGCGGAAACCTCGGCGGTGCGGTGACATGGACCGGCGCGGTGGGAGACCTCGGGGTAGAGACCCAGTACGGTGTCGTCAATGACGAGGTCTACGTCGTGATGACTGTCACCCTCACCAACAACGGCTCATCGACCCTGTCGGACGTCTACTGGTTCAGGAACGTCGATCCTGACAACTCTGTGATGACGACATACGACTACTCGACCACGAACACCATCATCTCGCAACCTGACTCATCCACCGATCTTGCCTCAGTTAGGGCGACCGGGGGAGATGGCGCGGATCTCTACCTCATCGCCTCCGACAGTCGTGCAAGGGTCACCCATGGTGGGTTCTTCAACACCGATGCCTCGGACATCTGGAACGGCTCAGGATTCTACTCCACAGTGGGATCTTCGGTCTCCGATGATGCGGCGATCTCGCTTGCGGTGAGCCTCGGTGATATGGCTCCTGGGCAGTCCGAGACATTCAGGGTCATCTACACCCTTGACGAGACTGCGGTCTCCGCTGCAACGGACTGCGCCGAAGCCCCTGTTGAACCGGATGCGGACGGCGACGGAATCCCAGACTCCTCCGATTCCTGCCCATCCGATCCGTATGACGACGCAGATGCCGACGGTGTCTGCGGTGATGTTGATGCCTGCGAAGGATACGATGACCTCGCTGATGCGGACGCTGATTACACGCCAGATGGCTGCGACTCTTGCCCGTCAGACCCATACGATGACGCTGACGGTGACGGAGTCTGCGGAGATGTGGATGTCTGCGAGGGCTACAGTGACCTGGTGGATTCCGACTCAGATGGCATCCCGAATGGTTGCGATGCCTGCAAGTATGACGCAGACAATGACTCCGATTCCGATGGCGTCTGTGCTGAGAACGACATCTGCCCCGGCTCAGATGACCGCATCGACACTGATGGTGACTACACCCCCGACGGTTGCGACACCTGCCCATTCGATGCACTCGGTGACAGTGATGCGGATGGTTCATGCGACTCCGACGATATCTGCCCGGGCGCTGATGACACACTCGATACTGACAGTGATGGCATCCCGAATGGTTGCGATGCCTGCCCGGCGGACTCAGCCGATGATTCCGACGGTGACGGATCCTGCGATTCTGCAGATATCTGCCCGGGCGCTGATGACACGGTAGATTCGGACGAGGACGGCCTCTCAGATGACTGTGACACCTGCCCGCTCGATGAGCTGAACGACATCGACGGTGACGGGACCTGCGGTGACGAGGACATCTGCCCCAATGACTCCCTCGATGATCGGGACGGCGACGGAGCCTGTGAATCACTGGACGTCTGCCCGCTCGATCCAAGCGACGATGTCGATGGTGACGGAGCATGTGCCGACACCGATCCATGCGAGTTCGATGCTGACAACGACATCGATGCCGACGGAATCTGTGGTGATGTCGATGCCTGTCCGGATGATGCGACAAACGACGCTGATGAGGACGGGCTCTGCGGTCTATCTGACAACTGCTCGGATGCCTTCAACTCCGACCAAGCAGACATCGACGGAGACGGTCTTGGTGATATCTGCGATCCAGACGCCGACGGAGACGGGGCTGACGATGTGACCGACAACTGTCCAGGTCTCTCCAATGACCAGTCCGACGTTGATGGAGACGGAGTCGGTGATGCATGTGATCCTGTCGATGACAGGCCAATCGATACAGGAGATTCTGGTGACAGCGGTGTGGTGATCGACACGGGCGACAGTGGCCACGATACCTCGATCGATACCGGTTCCGATTCAGCCGTTGATAGTGCCGACGAGACTGGCGCCCCACCGGTCGATGACACGGACGAGAATCCCGCTCCGAAGGGGTCATATGTCCCGGGCGGCGGTTGCTCCACGACCGGCGGCGGTGGAAGCGGAAGCCTCATTCTCATGACCCTCGGCGCGGTGCTCGCCTCAAGGCGGAGGGGCCTCTTCTCTTTCCTCCTCGGATTCCCGCTCCTGATGGGAGCTTCTGGGGGTGAGGTCCCCGAGATGAGTGTGGTGCCCCTCCCACCGAGGGGTGAGTCGAGGTTCCTCGGAGATGAGACTGCCATCGTCGGTGGTGTGGTCACCGATCCCCTCTCCTACATCAACCCGCAGGGTGACGAGGTCGTGGTCATCGATGACGTCTACTGGGGCTGGACGACCAATCGTTACACTTTCGAGCACTTCTCTGTCGACTTCGGCGTGCCAGCATCCATCGCTAACGATGGAGTAGTTCGCCTCGGTGATGTCTGGGGCGGTCTCCGCGTGAACTCGAAAGCCTTCAGTGTCGATGGCCTGGGAGCCTACGGCGATGTGTCGTTGGTTGCTCCCACCGGAGTAGGACTCGGTGTCTCACATCCTGGGTGGGCAACGACACTCGAAGCAGGAGCCGAGGCCCAGTTCGGTAACGTCGGGGGGCTCCTCGGGGCTGGTTTCATGGTCTACCCGAAGGTCGATCTCGAAGGATACGAGCTTGGATCCGGGCCCTACATCACGGCGGCAGGATCTTATTCAGTCGGCGACTTCACGATTGGAGTAGACTCGCAGGCGTTTCACAACCTTGGAGAGTCGCCTGTCTCATCTCTCTTCATAGGGTCTTCACTGGAGTGGACTGTCGGCAACTTCTCGATTGGCGGTGCACTGAGCAAGGGTGTCATTCGTCAACCTGGCGATGGAGATTGGCAGGCAACAATGCAGATTACTTTCGGTCCCTCAGATGAGGAAGAGGAAGACGCTACTCCCGAAGTTTCGCCCCAGACCGCATGTGAGTGTAAGGTTCAGGAAGAACCGCTCCAGCCCATCGTGATAGTAGTCCCGGCGAAGCCTGATGTCACCTTACCTCCGAAGCAGGAGGTCGGAATCGGTTTCCTTCCAGGCGACACGAAGCTCAACACTAAGGCCCGGGCGACACTCGACGGTGTCTGGACGGTCCTTAATCTTCGACCGGGATACGGCGTGAAGGTCGTCGGATACGCGGACTCCTCGGAAATGGAGTTCAAGCACCCTGAGGAACTCTCACGGGAAAGAGCGAAGGTCGCTGCTGACTACCTCATCGGCAAGGGTGTCGATGCGGGGCGCATCTCCATCGAGGGTAAGGGAGACACGGCACCGCTCGACACCTCCGGGACTCCCGAGGGGCAGGCCCTAAACCGAAGGGTCGAGTTCGTCGTCGTTGTCGCCGCCAAGCCGGCTCAGTAGGGCATCGATCCGGTCGATTGAAGAGGCTGCACCACCGACCTCCTCCTTCGCCTTCTTCATGTCCTCCTCGAACTTGCCCACCTTTCCCTCGAGGGCCTTCACGGCGGCGATGGTTCCCGCCGTCACTGCGACCGCCGCTGTAGCAGTTGCAGCAGCTTTTGAACCAAAGATCGAAGCGAGCTTTGCTTGAACAGCACTGAAACCTCCCATCGTTGAAGCTGCGACCGCACCACCCACTGCAGCGATTGTGCCAACTGCTGCAACAGTCGCCATTTCAGGTGACATCCCAAAGTAAATTTCTTCCTTTGGAGCAGGGGCAGGAACCGCTGTTGCTGCTGTAGAGACTGTTGTCGGATTTGTAACAACAGTCTTGACTGGAGGAGTCTCAACTACAGCGGGAGGAGGCTCTGGTTCTAAGGGTAGTTCCACCCTCTTCTTGACAGTGTGCTTTATCTCCTTGACCTCTGTCTTCTCCTCAACATGTTTCTCGACTTCCTTGACTGTTGTCTCGTCTGCGGGCGGACGAATGATGACGCCCGCCTCTATCACGCAATCAGTGTCACTTAAACGTGGGTCGTCTATTGTGACAATCTCACCGGATTTGATGAAACAAGGATCAGCCATTCTTCTTGGCTCGGCCACGCTTCGGAGCGGGCGTCGGCTCTGGAGCTGGTGTGGGTGCAGGCGCGGCCTTCGCTTTTGCCCTGGGTTTCGGCTTCTCGTCTGTGGGCGGCTCTGGCGCAACCTTGCCGCCCGCGAGGAGGATCTCGAGCTTGGTTTCGATCTTGGCGAGCTTCGCCTTCAGCTCTCCAACCTGCTCGAGGAGGTCCTCCTTCGCCTGCAATGCCGCCTCGAGCTTCACTTCAAGAGCGGCCACTCTCTCCTTCAGGTCGTCCTTGAACTCGTTCTTCTCCTTGCGGTCGAGGAGACGCTCTTCCTTGCTGTCCTTGCGGAGGTTGTCCTTCTCCTTGAAGTTGAGGTCAGCCTTTTTCTTGTAGAAGTCCCAAGCGTACTTGCCGAGGGCGCCTGAGATAGCGAGACCGAGCACGGCCCAGATGTTGCCGCCTCCTGCGGCGCTAATGATGTCTGCTGCGTTATCCATCGACGTCATCCTTTGGAACGTTCGCTTTTGTTCCGAAGTAGTATGCGAACACCATCAGCGTGATGTCCTTGATGAAGGTGAGAAGTTCCTTGCTCTCAGCTGGGTCGAGAATGTTAGCTGTGGGTCCCGCGATGATCTTGTCAGCGATCCAAACTCCAATGATGAAAGCAAACATCGAAGTGACAAACTGCGTGAGAGCCTTGTGCTCCTTCTTTTCACGCTCGAAGATCTTCTTCACTATCCACTGAATGCCGCCGATGATGAGACCGCCGAGAACGATTGCCCCGAATGTTGTTGGGACTGTGTCATACAGGCTCGGGTAAATCTTGTCGCCATCCTTGTCAAGCGCGATAGTTTGCGATTTTGCATCAGCAACTTCAACGAGATTTGCACCAGTCGAGGATCCCTCGACAACAGGCGCGGCAGCTTCATCAGCGGGAGGCGGTTCAACGAGCTCGCCAGTCGTGTCTAACGGATCCATATCTGCTCCTTGGGCAACCGATCATTCTAGCGTTGCCTCAACTAAGTAAACATTTCTTTGCAAAAAGGTCCCCAGCCTATTCCAATTTGTGCTCTAATGTGTTATTATCATAATGTAAGGAGGAATCATGGAAGTCCTGGACATCCTGGAAACTCTCGAGGCGGACGGCGGCCGGAACGCAAAGGGCGCCGTCATGGAGGAGAATCGCGGCAATCCGCTCCTCCACCGCTTCTTCTCGCTTGCCTTCGATCCCTGGAAGAACTGGGGCGTGGCCAAGTACGATCGCCCGAAGGCGCCCGGCACCCGGGGTCACGGCGATGACCTGGTCACCGAGTTCCTCGATCTCCTGGTTCGCCTCGACAAGCGGGAACTCAAAGGTAACGCAGCCAAGAAGGCGGTCTCCGATCTCATCCAGTCCGGTGACGGGGTCGCCCAGAAGTGGCTCGAACGCCTCCTCTGGCGGAACCTCCGCTGCGGGGTCTCGGTGACCACGATCAACAAGCTCTGGCCGGGCACGGTGGTCCCATTCGCGGTGGCTCTCGCCGGCACTCTCCCCACCAAGGGAGTCAACGGAAACTTCGTCTTCTCCGAGCCGGTGACCTATCCCGTCCGAGTCGAGGCGAAGCTCGATGGCCTCCGAGTGGTGGCGGTGAAGTCCAAGAGTGAGGTCACTCTCTACACTCGCAATGGCACGGTGCTCGAGACTCTCCCCCGCATCAAGGCGGCAATCGAGTCCCTCTCCTCCGATGATTTCGTCCTCGACGGCGAGGCCATGGGTGAGGACTGGAATGAGTCGGCCTCGGTGGTGATGTCGGCCAAGTCCAAGAAGGACGACTCGACCATGTGCTACCACGTCTTCGATTGCGTTCCCCTCACTGACTGGCAGGCCCAAAGGACCGAGCTCACCTACGAGCAGCGTCTGGCAGACCTGGTCACCATCATCGGGGCTGGCCCAATGCTCTCCCAGGGTCCCTTCCGGTACGTGAAGGCGAAGACCTGCGCAAATGAGGATGAGCTCCGAGAGTTCTACTCGACCTGCCTCGACGCCGGCTACGAGGGTGTGATGCTCAAGGACGTCAAAGCCAAGTACCAGTGGAAGCGCTCCTCGGCCATCCTCAAGCTCAAGCCGGTGGCCACCGAGGAGGGTGTGGTGGTCGGCTGGTACGAGGCGTCAAAGGCCACGAAGCGGGCAGGCCAGTTCGGTGGATTCAAGGTCCTCACGCCCAATGGCGTGGTTACCCGGGTCGGTGGTGGATACTCCGATCGACTCAAGACCGAGGTGAACTCGGCGCCTGATTCCTACATCGGTCGGATCGTGGAATGCGAACACCAGCCCCCGTTCACCCCGGATGGGAAGCTCCGCTTTCCCGTATTTTGCCGCTTCCGAGACCCCTCTGATGTGGACCCCAAGGTCCTCGCCGCTTACGACACCTGGAAGGAGAAGGCTTGAGCTACGAAATCATCTACTGCGACCCACCGTGGGACTACAAGGGACAGGTGCAGCACACCGGTCGTGGAGGTCCCACTTCAGGCGGAGCAAAGAACCACTACGGGACTCTCACTCTCGATGACCTCAAACAGTACAACGTGGCGGAGCACTGTGCTCCCGACTGCCTACTGTTTCTCTGGTCGACGTCGCCCCACTTGGACCAGGCGATTGACCTGATGAAGTCGTGGGGATTCCAGTGGGCGACCGTTGGTTTTGCCTGGGACAAGCAGAAAGTCAATCCGGGCTTCTACACGATGTCCCAGGTCGAGCTCTGTCTTATCGGAAAGAAGGGTAAGATACCTCAGCCACGAGGTTCTCGTAATGTGAGGCAATTCCTCTCTGAAAAGCGCAGGGAGCACTCTGCGAAGCCCCTCGAGGTGAGAAGTAGGATCGAGCAGATGTTTCCGACGCAGCGAAAGCTTGAACTGTTTGCGCGTGAGAAGGCACCGGGCTGGGACGTGTGGGGTGATGAGGTCGTTTCTGACATCGAGATCAACGTGAAGGAGTGAGAATGATCGATCGTTTCATCAAGTTCAAGGAACCAGTCGTCATTGAAGATTACTTCGAGAGTGGGAGGCTGGTGAAGAAGGGCGGCATCATCTTCCGAAGTCACGTTGTCATGACTGACGGTCGACACTTCGCGATCTCTGACGCCCAGCACGGCAACGGAATGTTCACCATCAATGAGACTCTTGTCTTCCCGTGTGACGAGAGCGGAACTGTCACTGAATGGATTGAGGCCCGCGACTGGGGAGGCCGTGACAAGCGCACAGAAGAGGTTGTCAACGAGATGAATCAGCTCTAACAACTCCGCTGTCCTGCGCAGAGGCAGCACTGTCGGCAGGAGCATCACTGGCTACTGCCGATCCTGCAGCGAGAGCAACTGAGAGTCCAGCAGCCTGAGCAGCCTTTTTAGTGACTTCGATGCCGCCCATAATCGTCTCTTTGATGGCTTCGAAGAAAGATGAAGCTTTCTTCATGATGTCCGAGATCAGGGCCGAGGCTACACCCGCTTCAGCAAATGCTCTTGCAAATGCTCTAGAAGCCTCTACTATTGACTCTGCGACTGCAGCTCCTATGTGCGCTCCCTTTGCAGCAGAAAGAACGCCCTCGGTCGCGGCGAGTCCTGCGTGAGCTGCCTGAATCGCTCCGATAGCCCCCTGGACGCTATAGACTGCGAGGATACACGTTACTGCAAGATCGATCAGCTTTGCTACTTTTGTGAAAGCTTCTTGTCCCGCTGGTGAGTCTGCGTAAGCTTTGTAAGCATCAATTCCTCCCACGTCTCCCATTGCGCACAGAAGAAGAAACAGGGCTTTCACAATTTTTGTATAGAAGCTTTCGATCATGTGATGACCTTTCTCGTAGAAGGATTCTCCCGCAGCCTCTACTTTTGCAGCCCACGCAAGCCCACCAGACTGTTCAGGTTTGCCGAACTTCGATGCGAGCTTGACGTAACCTTTGACGATGAGAGCTATTGCCTTTGCGGCCCACTTTCCGAGCGTGGGGATCGAGAGACCGAGCCCTAAAGCAAGAGCGACAACTGCTTCACTCTTGTCTTCTATCTTGTCTTCAATCTTATCGAGAGCAGCATCAACTTGGCTCTCCAAAGATCCAAGTCCGCTGAGCTCTCCAGCAGCTTCAGCTCCTGCGCTCGCGCCGTCATCAGCTGCCTGTTCGATTATGAGCCATTCACGAATAAGGCTCCTCACCACAGCTTCGTTTCTATGCATTTGCACTCCTATCGTAACTATATCTGCGGCTTCGATGATAGTTATCCTTAGAGCGCGGAAACCCCGCCTCTAGAGGAGGACTTCAAAATGGCATTGACACCAGATGAGCTCATAGTGCTCGCACCTGAACTCGAGAAGCTCGCGAAGCTGATCGGAGAGTCCCTGAAGAAGGACGAGAATGGGAAGGTGAACATCACGAAGGAAGAGGGTAAGAAGATCGCGAAGGCTGTCGCGGCGCTTTCCGTCAAGCTCGCGAAGGAGGCCATCGACTGATCCCTTCCTCGGGAGAGCGCAAGCCGCCGAGTCGGGTAACTGGCTCGGCGGTTCTCTTTTAATCACTATTTTGCGCGGGCCTATTCCAATCTGTTGAAAAGTGTGGTATAGTCTTAATGTAAGGAGGAATGGAATGTTCGACCTCGACAAGGTCCGGTCCCTCTCACAGGCCTACCAGGCCGCCGGCCTCGGTGGCACCTGGCCGGGTGGCTTCCTCGCGTCCCTCTCGGCCGAGGGTAAGCAGCCCCGTGGGAACGGCGTCAACATCCTCCGCGACCTACTCGCGAAGGGAGCGCCCGAGACCTGGCCGTCATGGCAGAAGGCGAAGGACTGGCTGGCCGTGGCCGAGACCTGCGTCCGCAAGGACGAGGCCGACACTCTCCGGAGCTTTGCCGGCCAGGTCCTCCAGGGTCGGGACCTCACCGAGCGCCAGAAGGCGTACGCCGAGCGGATCGTGGCGGGTGCCCAGCGTCCCATCAACTCGATCCAGGTTGACGACGAGCTCCGCCAGCTCACCGCGGGCCTCTTCAATCGGAAGTCCCGCATGTCCCAGTACTACTGGGGCAACAAGCCGGCGACCTCCAACCGCATCGACCGGATCGCCAACAAGATTCTCTACCAGAGCGAGGTCGAGGTCGAGGACGTGGACTTCCTGAAGTCCCAGTTCAGGGCAGTGGTTGCCCTCTGGGAATCCATCCCCGAGAAGGTCGGGTCCCTCTGTCAGGTGAGGCCGTGGCACATTCCGGGTCGGGCCTGGAAGAACGGTGACGACAACACACCCATCGACATTCTCATCATCGGGAACCGCACCTTCTCTGGCTACGGGATGGTCATGGTGGACGTCCTGCTCGAGGGTACCGTGGTGACATCGGACGCTGAGAAGCTCATCTTCCCGAAGGTCCGCAAGCCCCGCAAGAAGAAGGCAGTGTAAAGTTTAGGGTGATAGTTACAGTATTCTCGGAGGTTTCGTGAAACAGAGAAAGCAGCTCCAGGTTCCCATCAGGGTGGCAAGCGTTGAGGAGCAGCCCGACGGCTCTGCAAAGATCAACATCGAGTTTGATGAGGATGTGAAATGCATCCTCATGAAGGCTTGGGGAGTGACAGAGTGGGATGAGGAACGAGCACAGCGTGAGTTCGTGAAAGTCATCCGTGAGTCTATTGAATCTGAAGAGAAGGCAGGCGCTTGATGAGATTTCGTCGTAAGAAGAAGGAAGATGCTCTTGTTGAGACTTCTGTCGCTGATGCTCCGAGTGAGGTCGCGACTCCTCCCGTAGAATTTGTCACGATGGAGGAGCTCATGCAGAAGGTCGGTCTTGCAGGGGCTCTGGGAGCTGGCGGAGAAGGCGAGGAGCCCGAGGTCGATGAGTCTCCGAAGTGGGAGATCTCCATCGAAGGCATGCAGCCCCTCGAGTCCGGCGGCGTGAAGTTCTCGGTCTTCACACCCGGAGAGAACTCTTCGGGACAGATGGTCGTTGAGGTCAGAGCTAAGCCTGGCATGAACGCTGGCGTCTTCTCATGGCTCCAAAAGCCCCTTGAGCGCAAGGTGAAGATGGTCGTGAGTGATCACGAGGGCGAGCGCATTGAGCAGTGGGAGATGACAGCAATCCCGGTCGCCATCGCAGTTGATGAGCTCGACCGGGAAGTGAAGGATCCGTGGTTTACGACCCTTCAGATGTCTGTGAAGGGAATCCGAATCACCTGAGAGAGCGAACCAGCAGTCTCACGGTCTCCATGAGACCGCGAGCTGTTTTAAGGGCAGCAATCGACTTTTGGGCCTCTACTGCAGTTTTCGGATCCTGGAGATACCTTCCGATGTATGTCTCGTAACCCTCGAGCTTACCAGAGATGCTCGGGTCCCTTGCCAATATGGTTACTAGTTCCTCAAAAGTATTGATCTCTGAGGGCTTCGCAGGGATTCCGAGAGTGGAGACAATCGCTTCCGCGTCCTCAGTCCTCGGCACCACTGTCTGCCCATCCTTGACGACCTGGATGCCGCCTGGGTATGAGATGGTGATCTTGGTACCAGGCTGCTCCTCAGAACGGAGCTTCGCGATGTATGCTAGCATGAGGTTGCGATAGACTCCCTTCACGCCCGAACCCGTACCAGACATCAGCCAGCCCGTCTTCTGTGGGTCACCCGACAGCATGAGATCGACCTGCACGAAACGATCGGGAGAGCCAGCAATGGGCTGAAGTATCGCGATGTTCTGACCGACGAGCTTCGCGTTGTCAGGTCCGACAACCGCCTGGATGTTCGCCAGTAGCGCGTCCTTCAGAGCCTTCAGAGCCTTCGGGTCATCCATCGGGACAGGTCCGACTGCGATGTCAAGGTCACTAGAGATCGGCTTCTTGCCCGTCGAGCCCAGCGGGACGTAGGAATCGATGCCCACGGGGCGGAGGACATCTCGAAGAAGAGAGTCGAGAGTCGGACCAACCTCTGCCTGCTTTATGCCCGTGGCTAGTGGCTCTCCGTCGGGACCCTTGAATGCCTCTCCTCCCATCTCAGTGCCCGCCTGATCCGTACTTTCTAAGCTGTGATTCTGTGATTCTCATTATCCGACCCTTCCGAATGGTAAGTATCTCTTTCGAGACTCATTCTGCGATATCCTCGCTGGAGTCTTACCATAGGCGAAGAATCCGCGGAGCTTGTTGATGGGCGTGAAGAGTCCGGTGAGCTTCCGGGTCTTTCCCTTCCACCGGAAGACGATTCCCTCAACCGCCTTCTCGAATGCTGCCTCGTCACCGATCCTCTCGAGTGCAACCCTGATGGACTCGGTCTGGGATGGGTCGGCGATGAGCCTCCCGCCCCTCACTGCGTCTCGGGTCTGCCGGACGAAGGATCGAAGAGCGTCACCTGACTCGGTGCGGTTGGAGGAGAGGACGAACTCCAGGTTGCGGAAGACCTGGACGGCGAGCTTCTGGAGGATCCTCTCGATGGGGATGATGGCCTCGTCGACGTATGGGCCGGACTCCATTCCCTGGACCTTCTCCCAGACGCCGGGTCCCACCGCCTTCGCGTCCTTCGCGGAGAACGCCGCCTTCTCACCGCGACCGAGACGGATGGCGACCTTTGTCGCGACATCAGGACTCATCCCATCGGACTCGAGGCGGGTCTTCACGAGTCCGACAATGAGATCACCCATGGTGGACGAGTCGTTGACACCGGCCTCGGCCATGAGCGCATCGAGGTCTGTCTCAAGTTCGGCTGCGACCTGGTCAGAATTGAGGACCTTCTTCAGTTTCAGGATGGGAACCTCACCCATCGGGACGGCGACGTCCAGCGAGGAAGCTGAAGCGAGGAACTGTCTGTACGCCTCCTGGTCCACCTGTCCACCGAGCGCCGGGTCCATCGGGTAGGCCCTCACGAATCGGATGGTGGGCCTGTCGTAGACGATGGTGTTGGGGTTCTCGGGGAGCATCATGAGGGACTCCACCACCACTCCGCCGTCCCTGAAGAGCCGGGAGGTGAGGGCCGGATCGACATCTGCCGCGGCCTGGAGGGATGCGTACGCCCTCTTGAAGGCGTCCCTCACCTGCGGACGGTCAGCGTACTGGGCCTCGTAGTCGGCGATCTTCTTTCCGCCGCGCTGGACGGATGCCCAGGAGGCTCCCTTGGAGAACGTCTCCACCTCGCCGTTCCTCACGGTGAAGGTGAGATTCTGCCCGTCCATCTTCTCCTCGACGTCCTCCACCTGGGCATCGAGGAGGGCCCTGATGGCCTCCTTGAACTCGGAGAGGGGCATGTCGAGGTCCTCATAGAAGTTGAGGATGTGGGCCTCGGGACCGTTCTCCAGCATGAGCATCTCACGGATAAGCTGTCTGATCATCATCCCACCAGTATCATGGTTCTGATTGTCTTGCGAAGGGTGGACTCGCAGAGTCCCCTGTAGAGGATGTCTATCACAGCCGTCTTCTCCTCCGGGCTGT
>Ga0208783_10000128_pt1 | contig 43894 bp, 60 predicted proteins | sample DEB19_08_DNA_2_FD_184529 | JGI IMG/M metagenome (GOLD analysis project Ga0208783, IMG submission 184529) | Aqueous microbial communities from the Delaware River and Bay under freshwater to marine salinity gradient to study organic matter... | ecosystem: Environmental > Aquatic > Marine >... | reverse complement strand
GAGCTTCGCGAGGCCTTGCTACAAGCGGCTCCTGATCTTCATCCCGATGACATTCAGGTCAAGACGACGAGTGCCCCCGGGGAGGATCTCTGGCTCTCCCCGAAGGCTCGAGGGATTTACCCGTGGGTCTGGGAAGTGAAGAACGTCGAGCGGCTCAATATCTGGGAGGCGCTGAGTCAAGCGGAAAGTCATCGCGGGGAGGGATTAAACCCGTTCCCGGCAGCGCTGGCATTCAAGCGAAACCGCTCCGAGCTTTATATCGCGGTTCGGTTGACTGACTGGCTTCGCGAGGGTAAGACCCGGCGCCTATGAAAAAAGCCGCCCGGATGGGCTCCGGACGGCTCTTGAGTGCAACCATGCGGTGGGGCATGGCGTGGAAAACTGCGTTCGTATTAGACCACGTCCCTCTCCAGCGCAACAAGTATGTCGAAGGGGCGGCAAATGGCATATCCGATCACGCTAGAGTCAAAGCTCTGGTCAGATCCTCGATTCTCACAACTACAGATCCTTCTCGGGTCTCGTCGGCTCGCGATCGGCGAAGTCGTCGACGCGTGGCTCCTGGCACAACAATGCGCGCTCGACGGTCTGGATCTGATCCCTGACGAGCTCTGGCTCCGTGGGTCATTCAGCGACGCGCTCTTCAAGTCAGGGCTCGCGGAGCGGGTCGAGGGCGGGGTCTATCTCTCTGGAGCTCGAGAGCGAAACGAGTGGATCCGAAGGCGACAGACTCAGCGGAGCGCGGCTGGTAGGAAGTCGGCGGAAGCTCGTCGCGAGAGGCTCGGGACGGCTCAACCCGGAGCGTTACAAACGTCGAACGACTCCGAACGACTCCGAACGGCTCGTTCGGGGGAAAACCTGGGGAAAACGTCTCCAAAAGAGGAAACCAGTCGGGTATTGGCTCCCGAACGAACCTCGAACGACTCCGAACGGCCCGTTCGAGATCTCCCGAACGACACCGAACAATCTTTACTCTCTAATCTCTACTCTAAGAATACACACACACACACAGATCTCAGTAGGAAGAAGACTGAGCGAATTACTCTGGAAGATATGGGCGAGCTTTTGAGAGTGTGGCAAGAGACGCTGGATCACTTCCGAATTCCGAAGCAAGCTCGGCTCGAAGAGATCTCGATCGCGAAGCTCCTCCAGCGAGTCGGCTTCGAGGCTGCTAGGACAGTTTTGATCGGTCAGCGATACGAACAGGAGTATCCGAACTTCAAACCCAGCGAGGGAGCGAGCGTGAGTCGGATCCTGACTGCGTACCAGGACCCGAGAAGGCGTCAAATCTTTGACAACCTCATGACGCTAGGGGCGAAGCGAACGGCTCCACAAGCGGCTCGCGGAAACCGTGAAGCGATCGAGGCGAGTCTCAAGGCTTGGCAGGAGGAGAACAAAGCGTGAAGTACCATAAGGCGTCCGAGCTGTTCATCGACGCGATGGAGGCGGTCTGCAAACCCCCGCAGGGCGTGGAGCTCCAGTGGTGGCCTCAGTTCACGAACATGATCGGGGGGCTTCGGCCGAACGAACTCACGCTTCTTTGCGCTCCGACTGGGGCTGGAAAAACGACCCTCCTCGGGCAGCTCTCGGCGCAACTATGCGTCCAGAACGTCCCTCACTTCGTCGCTCCCGTTGAGACGGGGGATCAGGACTTCGTCGTCAGGGTGACGTCCGCTCTCGCGGGCGTGGATCTAAACAACGGGGATCCAGTCAGGGAGGTCGCTCTGGCTCGCGTCACGAATCTGGCGGCGGGTGTGATCGCGAAGGCTCCGCTTTACGTCGCGACGCATGACAACCGAGTGTCCGTCGACACGATGATCAAAGAGCTGACCTACATGCACCAGAAGCATGGCATCCGCGTGGCGCTACTGGACAACCTGAACTTCTTCCTCGACGTCGTCTCGGCGCAGATGGAAAAGGCGGAGATGGACAGGGCGATCCACGAGTTCGTGATGCTTGCAAAGCGGATACCGATCCATGTGATCCTAATCGTTCACCCACGAAAAACAGAGGGCGGGCGCGTCGAGAATGAGTTCGATATCAAGGGCTCCTCGACGGCGGTCCAAGAGGCGTCGAACGTCGTCCTATTCAACCGGCCTAAGCCCGAGGACGTCGAGCGGGGGAACCGCACAGCGACGGATCGGGAGCTCGTGTTTCGGAAGATCCGCAAACGGGGCTACAACGTCGGGCGACCGGTCTGGTTCAGTTACGCGGACGCGAGATTCGAGGAACAGCGATGAAGTTCTCCGAGGCAATAGTCGAAGTGGCCAAGATATATCACCCGGGGACGATCGAGTTCTATGCGAAGCGGACTCCGGATCCGTGGGCGGCGATGCTGGACAAGATCGAGCGGGCGATCAAGAGCTCGGATCCGGAGCTCCTGGAGTCCATCGGGGAGTTCTACTTCTCGGAAGCGAAGAGGCTCATCCGGGCGTATCAGGGGACCAACCCGGGACCGCGTCCGCTCTCCGCGGGGGATGGGTTCATGATCGGCTTCGACGCTCCCCGGGCGAGTGCCCTCATGAGCATCCAGACGGACTCCTGCTACCACTGCGAGAGCGTCGAGGATCTGGATCTGGAGACGCTCCCAGATCAGGAGAGCGTCGTCCGGCTAGTCTGTCAGAGTTGCAAGGCTCGGCGTGAGCTGGCGCGTCAAAAGCGCAATTCGAGGTTGCCCGATCAAAAAAAATTTGTGAGAACCAAGGCGGTCAGTCATTCTCAACCCAATAGGAGACGCTAAGTCATGGAAACTCTCATCCCGATCATTGCCGCGCTTCATCCGGCGATCCCGCTCGTGCTCACGGTCCTCGGCGGCCTGGTCGTGCTCGGTCAGACCTACGTCGCGATTACGCCGACTCAGGATGACGACGCGTGGTTCGCGAAGCTCGAGGCGACTCCCGGACTGGGCGCTTTGCTCAAGGTCGTGAAGTCCTTCGCTCCGGTCCAGCGCAAGGAGAAGTAAATGGGCGGCTTTCTCGCCCTGATCAAGCTCGCGCTCAAGCTCCTCGAGCTGATCGAGCTGGCAGTCGTCGAAGGGAAGAAGAAGCTCGAGGAGATCGCGACGACGAAGCGTCGCAAGGCAGTAGCCGACGCGATCGAACAGGCAAAGCAGGCAAAGACGATCGATGAGAAACGAAAGGCCGCATGTGCGATTGAAAAAACTGTCAGCCCTGATTCTCGCTGCGACGCTTCTGAGCGGAGCGAGTAGCTGCGGGACTCCTCCCTCGGTGCGGGTTAAACAGTGGCTCGGATCGAGTCAGGAATCCGGGATCGTCAGTTCTCAGGGCGAAGTCCTCAGGTGCTCGGATCAAAAGTTCGATTCATTCGGATGCATGACGCTAGAGGATCAGGCGAAGCTCCTCGACACGTTCGTCGGATGCTGCGAGCGGTGGCGGCCAAACTGCGGAGAGGCACGGTGACGGGATATGGCTTCGGGCGTCTACAACTTTCAGAACACGGCGAGATCTAGGACGGCTTGTGAACAAGGGGCGACCTTTCGGCGCAAGGTCACGCTTTTGGATCCAGATCGAGTCGCGGTCAACCTCGCGGGCTACACCGCGAGGATGCAGATCCGGGATCCCAAGCGGAACACGCTGATCTGTTCCCTGACGACGGAGAACGGGCGCATCTCGATCGACGCGGAAAACGGAGTTCTCATGCTCGAGATCGGGGCGACGGTCACGGAGACGCTCCAGATCGGACTCTTTCTGTACGACCTCGAGCTCGTGGCTTCGGTGGATTCAGTGACCCGACTCCTCGAGGGCAAGTTTCAAGTCACGAGGAATGTCACGCTATGATCATCCTCGTGGAGAGCGACGAGATCTTCGTCGAAGCGGGCGGAGAAAACGGCGACGAGATCGTTCTCATCCTCGGGAGGCTTGGGCTCGCATGAGCGTGACCGTGAACGGAACGGAAGTCGAGCGGCTGATCGTCGAGGACGCGAGCTCGATCGCTGGATCCTGCGTCGATCGTCGCGTCGCGAGGATCGTGATTCAAGAGGCCGGGATCCCCGGCCCAGGTGGAGGCGGCGGCGGCGCGGATCTCACCGAGATCGAGTTCGTTCCTCCGCTGAGCTATGACGCGGAAGCGCAGCGCGTTCGGATAGATCCTCCGCCCCAGATCGGTCAGGTAATGCGATGGGACGGGACTGCATGGGTCCCGTTCTCACTCCCAGAACGTCGCGTCGAGCGGCGCGAGATCACGGAAGCAGAGGCAAATGCTGGAGAGATCTCGCTTTCCTTCCCAGTGACAAACCCCGGCTCGATTGTGTTTGAGATTGGCGGAAACGGTGCCCCACAATTTGTGAACGAGGACTTCTTTCTGGAAGGGCAAACAATCCGGTGGTCCGGTGGACCGCTGGAAGGCTTGCTTGAATCCGGAGACAAGCTCCTGATCGTTTACGAATAACAAAGGGGAACCATACGATGGCAATTTTAAAGAAGAAGTTTGTGCCCGTCCTCGACGGGTCCAAGCTGCGCCTAGAAAACAACCAGGCGCTAGTGGCAAAGAAGGCCGACGGGTCCGAACAGGAACTCGTCAAACTGAACTCCAGCGATCAGCTCGAGTTCATCGCGATGCCGAAGCTCCCTTCGGCTCCTACCGCTGACGATCATCCGGTTCGCAAGATCGACCTCGATCAAGCGGTGGCCGGACTAGGCTCCAGCACTGCGATCACCAATCTCGAGACTCGGATCTCTACCGCTGAAGGCGAGATCGACACGCTACAGACGCAGATGGCTACCAAGGCGTCTCAGGCTGATCTCGACGATCAGATCGCCTACCAGGAAGACCTGCGCGACGATCTGGACGCGGTGACTGTTCGCGTCGGTACAGCGGAGCAGGACATTGACAACCTCGAGACGAGCGTCAGCCAGAAGCTGGACTCGTCCGCGGTCGGCGTCTCTGTCGCTTCTCTCGTCGACGGCAAGATTCCGCTCAGTCAGGTGCCCGCGATCGCGATCACCGACACGTTCGTGGTCGACACCGAAGCCGAGATGCTCGAGCTCGTCGCTGAGAAGGGCGACGTCTGCGTTCGTTCCGACCTCGCGAAGTCGTTCATCCTCGCTGGAAGCGATCCGAGCGTTCTCGCGAACTGGCAGGAGCTCCTCTCGCCGACCTACGACGCGAGCGGGATCCAGACCCAGATCAATGACCTCGACGGACGTCTTGATACCGCTGAGTCGGATATCAATTCCCTCGAGACTGCGGTCGCTGCGAAGGCTGCTCAGTCCGCTCTCGATTCTGAAGTTCAGGCTCGTCAGGACGCAGACTCTGCCCTCGACGGTCGTCTGGACGTGATCGAGGCGCTTTCGATCCCGGAACAGACCTATGAGGCGTTCGTCCTCTCGGCTCAGGACATTGTGAACCAGTACGTCGACACCGCTGCGGCAATGATCGGCATGCCATGGATCATGGTGGACGGGGTCATGGGTCGACCGAACGTCGAGTTCAGTTACTCGGGCTCCAGGATTTCGCTTGCTGGCGAGTTCGCGAGCGGCGAAAACGCTCTCGTGGTCGGTGACACTGTTCACGTCTGGTACATGAAGAGCAAGGCTGCGTTCAGCTCCGGCTCTGGCGGCGGTGGTTCTGGCGGTGGCGGCTCTGGCGGCGGTAGTGGTGGTGGTAGCAGCGAGCCATACTTCGCTCTGAGCGCAAACGGTCAGGCGATTGAGATGTATAACGTCGCTTCATCGACGCAGTACTTCTTCACGTTTCAGCTCGGCGCAACCGGATCTGAGATCTGGAGCGGTCCTAAGCAATCTGGACCTGTCGGAACTGGGAACCCAAGTCACAACATTCTGTTCACTCTGTTCAATAGCAATGGAAACGGCAATACCTTCACGAATGTCGGCTTGAACCAGGTCGATGAGGCTTACATCGAAGCGGCTGGATGGGGCGCTATTCTCAACGGTCAGTCCGGTGATTACTTCCTCGTCGCCGATGGACCGAACTACAAGATCATTAAGCTCGCGTAGTTGTTTTGGCCCTGCTCGGGAAACCGGGTGGGGCCTATTTTTTCTCGGCCTTATGGCCCGAAAGGATTTTTGAATGGCAATCATGACAGTGCGGAAAGACGGCTCGGGTACGCACACCGAGATTCAGGCTGCGATCTATGACGCAGCCGCAGGCGACACGATTGATATCGAAGCTGGCACTTTTTCGGAAAACATCGACCTCTACAAAGGCGTCACGCTTCAAGGTGCTGGGCGAGAAGTGAGCATCATTCAGGGTGCGCTCGAAACTTCAGTCGTTCGCAGCTTCACCTGCGCGCTCGGCAGCACAACGCTGTCGATGGCAGGAGGAACGACGGGACTAAAGAAGGGTCGGCTAATCACTGGAACAGGGATTCCTGCGAACGCTCGAATTGCGTCTGTCAGCGCGAACTCGATCACGATCAGTGCTGCAACGACTGCGGCTCGCAATACGGCGACAAACGCAACGATGCCAACCGTCGAGTCGACCATCCGGGTTCGCGGATCTGGCGGAACGATCAAGGCGCTGAAGGTGATCGGATTCGATAGTCCGTCGGCGGCTTCGGAAATGTCGGCGGTTTTCTACCGCAACACCGGTGCCGGATCTGCGGCTGCAACCAACCAGATCCTCGAGGACTCGTGGCTAGTTGCTGACGGCGAATACGCGATCCTGACCGACGCGATCGCTAACGTGCAGAACATCACCATCAGAAACAACAAGATCACTGGGAAGACGTTCGTCGGAACGTACCCAGGGGTCGGGAATCAGTTCACGGTTCCGAATGTACCGCGTCAGCTCGTGACGGTTCAATCGGCTAACGTCGGATGCTCGTTCACTGGGAACGTGATCGAAGGGATCACTGGTGGACTGTTAGCGGACGGGACTCCGTCGTTCAACACGGCTTGCACGATCGATCCGGCTGGGGCGATCGTTCAGGACAACGTGGTCAAGTGCGTCTCTGGATATGGGTACGGTATTCGAGTCCGCGGCGCGAACGCGGTCGTCGAGGACAATACCATTTACTCGTTCGGAGCTTATAGCTCTGCGGGCCTCCTCATCTCGGGCGCTGGCGCGGTCAATACTGGGAACCAAAACCTCACTCAGCCGCTGGTTCAGGCGACCCAAGCAGCGGCCGGTCAGTCGCTATCCATCTTCATGACGAAGGAGCTCGTGATGGATCTCCCGAAGGTTCAGGCGAGCGTGGTCTTCTCGGATTACGCGAATTGGGCGCACGTTAGCTTTATCTACAAGAAGGCAAACGGCGTGACCCGGATGTATTCGACCTTCCGTGACTTCACTGCTACCAAGCAGATGAAGATCCGGCAGTCTGCTCCGAGCGGGTCTCAGTTCCAGCTCCACAAGATCATCATCGCGAACTCTGATCGTTCGCAGATGCTGGTGGTGAAGCGAGACGAGATCGATTCGGTCGTCGGATACGACTTCACGCTCCTCTAGTCCGGGGATCAAGAGACTGGGCGGGAGGGCTGGGGGCTTCGGCTCCTGGCCCTTTCTGTTTTTCAGTACACTGGGATGAAGCGAGGGCCGTACTCGTCGACCCAGCCAAACCCGGGCGTCCAGTTCGTGATCCGCTGCGGAGTGTAGGTCAATCCCTTCGATTCGGGATCTCCTGCCAGTCCGGAGTTCAGCTCCCACAAAACTTCGCCCCGGATCTGACGATAGCTGGCGCCTCCGACATGGGTGTGGCCCGCGATGCTATTGAATCTGGAAAAATCCCGGGCCTCCCCGAGCTTCGATCGGTAGCCGTGGTGGACGGCGATATCCCCGGGAAGCATGAGCTCCTGACGGGAGTCGTGAATGGTCGTCACGCCGGGGAAGGTGAAGAGCTCTTTCATCATCTGCTCGATCCAGTGCTCGGCCTCGGGGTAGCTCTCAAGCACGCGCCGAAGCGGTCTCACGTCATGATTACCGAGGAGCTGCCAGCACTTTGCTTTAGGCGCGGCTGACTGAACGTCCTTCCAGAACTGCTCGTTCGCTCTCCTCGCGAGTTGCTGCTCTTCCTTCGGGTTAAAGATCATGTGACTCCGCGGATACTTGCTATGGGAATACTGATCCCATGCGTCTCCGTTGATGATCACATGCTCAGGCTGATTCTTTTTGACGAACTCGAGGAACGCGTCGATCACCTTCTGGCTATGAAACGGCCAGTGAATGTCCGAGATCACGGCGATCCGAGGCCAGATCTGTCGCTCGCGCTTGGCTCGGGGCTCGTACTGCTCCAGGTGCTCTTCGATATCGCGCTCGAAGATCTTGTTCGTGATCCGCACACGGTCTTTCGTGCGGCGGTCGTCGTAGGTAGGCATCCCCGCGGCTTTTAGCAGGACGGTGAATCCTCCGACTTTCTTGAGGCGATAGTCCGCTCCAGATACGCGATTGCAGAACTCCGTTTTCGTGGGAGTCCTTCCGAGCTCGAGGGCGAAGTCCTTCAGGGCTGTAACCAACTCGTGGAGAGTGTCCGTCATTAACCTGATGCTGTAGGCATACCGCGGCGATAGCAAGCGAGTTTGCAAGAGGTCTATCCCCGGAGATAGGCTCTAGACATGGCTCAGCGAACGCTTCGCGTCGATCTCACAGGCATCACTCAAAGGCTCCCCGAGTTCTTGGACGACCTCGCGAGGCGGCAGCTCCCATTTGCCACGGCGCTCACACTGACGCGCATCGCTAAGGACGCGAAGGAAGATCTGACGCGAGAGATCCCGAAGCGGTTCGACAGGCCGACCCCGTTCACACAGCGTTCGGTCTACATGAAGGCGGCGACGAAGAAGACCCAGTCGGCGGAGGTATGGCTGAAGGACTTCATCGGCAAAGGCACTCCCGCGGCGAAGTACCTGGCCCCCCAGATCTTCGGGGGGGCTCGCGATCTCAAGCGGTTCGAGCGGCGGCTGGACTATGCGGGGATATTGCCCAAGGGTCGGTTCGTGATGCCTACCCGGGACACGCCAATGGATCGCTACGGCAATATCTCAGGGCCGTGGCTGAACAAGGTGCTCTCGGAGCTCGGGGCTCAGGGCGACCAATACCAGAACACGACCGATGCCTCTATAAAGCGCAAGGGACGGCGTAGGGGCTCGTTCTCCGGTTACACCTACTTCCGTCCTGACGGGGAGCGTTCAGGGGCGGCAAGGCTGCTTTTTGAGCGGCACAGCTTCGCTATGGGCGAGGCCAAGAGAGCCGTCCTCGCGTTCGTGAAGACGACGCCCAGGTACAAGGTCCGCTTTCCCTTCTTCGATCTGGGGAACGCTAGGACAATCGAGAGATGGGACCTCTACTTCAAGCCCGCGCTCGAGGAAGCGATCGCGACCTCTGCAAAGAAGAGCGCGAAGAGCTTCGAGGCGATGCCCGTCGACCAACGGCTCGCGTTCCGTCGCTTCCGGTGACTCGGCGTGATTCTCTGGGATGGGGGATGACTGGGCGGGGGGATCGTCTGGGTCCCTCCCGGGTGGGTTTGCCGCGGGTGGTTAAAACCCCGATCGTTTTCTAGCGACAGACTTCCCGGAGTGTTGACGTCGGATACTACAAAACCGTTGCCGATCGCTGATCCATCTGCGACCGTCTGACCGATGCTGTCAGTCAATCTCGCAAAGAACTTGGTCGTTTGGCCTGTAGATCGGCTCAAACCATACGAACGCAACGCTCGAACTCATTCCGACTCCCAGGTTGAGCAGATCGCGGCGTCGATCGCTGAGTTCGGTTTCACCAACCCCATCTTGGTTGACACTCAAGACGGCATCATCGCCGGGCACGGTCGCCTCATGGCGGCAAAACGCCTGGGCCTCGAGGAGGTTCCGGTCGTCGTCTTGGACCACCTGACGGAAGAACAGCGCCGCGCCTACATCATCGCGGATAACAAGCTGGCTTTGAACGCGGGATGGGATGAGTCCGTTCTTGCGGAAGAACTTCGGGCTTTGGAGGAAAGCGGCTTCGACCTTTCTCTCACAGGATTCTCAGACGAGGAACTGGCCGATCTAATTCCTGATACAGAGGCTTTGGATCCTCAAGGTGACGAGGATGAGGTCCCAGACGCGCTTTCAGATCCAAAGGTCGTCAAGGGAGAGATCTATATTCTTGGAAACCATAGGCTCATGTGTGGAGACTCGACTGCGATTACCGATGTTGACCGGCTGATGAACGGTAATAAGGCCGACTGCCTTTTTACTGATCCACCATACGGCTATAGTTATGAGTCGAACCACCAGAACAAGCACGGGATGCTGATGAATGACGACAAAATTGTCGATTTCATGCCATCTGCATACGCTGCGATGGCAGATAATTCTGCCGCCTATGTTTGCGGATCGCATCAAACAATTCATCTTTGGAGACCGATTTTTGAGCAATACTTTGAATATAAGAATTTGATTGTTTGGAAAAAAAACAACTGGTCAATGGGTGATCTTACCGGGGCTTTTGGTGGTCAGCATGAGCTGATCCTTTTCGGTCACAAGGGACGCGTAGAGCTTCGCGGTGGTAGAACTCCAGACGTATGGGACTTTGACCGTGATCCACCGAAGGAGCATCCAACTCAAAAGCCAATTCCGATGCTTGAGCACGCTCTTAGTAAGGTCTCAGATTCGAGATCGATGGTCCTTGATCTGTTCGGCGGCTCAGGCTCAACGCTCATTGCCTGTGAAAAGACCGACCGGCATTGCTTCATGATGGAGTTAGACCCTCATTACTGCGGAGTGATCCTTGACCGCTGGCAGAAGTTCACCGGCAAAAAGGCGCACCGCGAGGACGGCAAGCTCTGGGACGAGATCAAGGCCGAGTAATGAATGGCGCTTCTCTCCTTTCGTCAGTACGCAAAGCACCGCGGCGTTTCACCTGAGGCGGTCTCAAAGGCAGTCGAAGGCGGTCGCATCACCACGATCCGCACGGAGGATGGCAAGCGACTGATCGATCCAGTCAAAGCCGATGCCGAATGGGCAGCCAACACCCAGTCGAGCAAGAGATACATCCCGACCAAGCGCGAAAAGGAACAGGGCAAAACCAAACCAGATCCGGAAGATGCCCAAGGCCCCCTATCGCAAGTCCTCCAGGGACCTAGCTACGCGCAAAGCCGGGCAATCCGAGAGGCATACGCAGCCAGGCTGGCGAAGCTCGAGTACGAAGAAAAGACCGGAAAGCTGATTCCGGTCGACAAGGTCAAGGTCGAGGCCTTCAAACTGGCGCGGACTGTTCGTGATGCGATCCTGAACATACCGGATCGGATCTCAAATGAACTGGCGAGCTATGGGAATGACTCACCGCGAATCCATGAAAGACTGACCCAGGAACTGATTTTGGCCCTCGAGGAGCTCGTGAATGCAGGAAAACGATCTCTCTAGTGCATACGCGGACAGCTTCTTCGACGGGCTCAAGCCGGATGAGCGGCTTTCGGTGTCCGAGTGGTCGGACAAATACCGCTACCTCTCCACCCGAGCCAGTGCCGAGCCTGGGCTTTGGCGAACATCGCGCACGCCCTATCTGAAAGAGATTCTCGACTCGCTTTCGAACGGATCTGCCGTCGAGGAAGTCGTGTTCATGAAAGGATCCCAGATCGGCGGGACAGAATGCGGAAATAACTGGATCGGCTATGTCATCGATCATGCGCCAGGTCCCATGCTTGCCGTTCAGCCGACCGTCGAGCTGGCGAAGCGAAACTCAAAGCAGCGTCTGGAGCCCCTGATCGACGAAAGTCCAAGGCTCAGGTCCAAGGTCAAGCCATCCAGGGAGCGCGATAGCGGGAACACGGTGCTCCAGAAGGATTTTCCTGGGGGGACTTTGGTTTTGACTGGGGCAAACTCAGCGGTCGGACTGCGATCACTGCCCGCTCGCTACCTATTCCTCGATGAAGTCTCGGCATATCCCGGCGACGTGGACGGAGAAGGCGACCCTGTTCTGCTCGCAATGGCTCGAACTAGGACCTTTGCCAGGCGGAAGGTCCTGATCGTCTCGACTCCGACGATCGCAGGGCGCTGTCGGATCGAAAGTCTGTTCGAGGACACCGATCGGCGGCGGTACCACGTCCCCTGTCCTGAGTGCGAGACGCTCCAAGTCCTGATCTGGCAGCAGGTTCGCTGGCCGAAAAACGACCCTTCCCGGGCGTATTACGAGTGCGCGGAGTGCCGAGCGGAGATCTATGAGCACCAGAAGACGGACATGATGGCGAAGGGCCGCTGGATCGCGGAAGCTCCAGGTCATCGGAACGGTAAAGTCGCGGGCTTCCATCTCTCGGCGCTCTATTCTCCGGTCGGCTGGTACTCGTGGGCGGACGCGGCGGCGGACTGGGTTAAGGCGCACAAGAACCCGCAGCACCTACGGGTGTTCCTAAACACGGTCCTCGGGGAGACTTTCGCGGAGCGCGGGGAGGCTCCGGACTGGAAGAAGCTCTATGACAGGCGATCGAGGTACCCGATCAACACGGTCCCAAGCGGGGCTCTCTTCGTGACGGCTGGCTGCGACGTGCAAAAGGACCGTCTCGCAATCGAGATTGTGGGCTGGGGGCGCGACAAACGCTCGTGGTCGGTCGATTACAGGCAGATCCCGGGCGATACGACGGACACAAGTCCGGCTGGACCTTGGGCGCGGCTCGCTCAGATCCTCGACGAGCAGTTCCCTCACGCGAACGGCGGGACGATGGGGCTTCGGATGCTCGCGGTGGACTCTGGCTTCAATACGCAGGTGGTTTATGACTTCGTGCGTCGGTATTCGATCAACCGAGTCATCGCGACCAAGGGCTTCGACAACCTGAACACGATCATCGGGACTCCGAAGGTCGTGGATATCGATATCAAGGGGAAGAAGCGTCCTCGAGGGGCGAAAGTGTGGCCGCTCGGCGTTAATGTGATGAAGTCCGAGCTCTATTCATGGCTCAGGCTAGAAAAACCGACCGAAGAGGATCTCAAAGAGCACGGAACTCCTCCCGGATTCTGTGATTTTCCGGAGTATGGGGAGCAATACTTCCACGAACTTACCGCGGAAGAGCTCGTCGTGAAGAAGGTTCGAGGCTACAACCGACCAACCTGGACCAAGGTCAAGGACCAAAACGAGGCGCTCGACTGTCGATTGATGGCTCGCGCTTGCGCGGCGGTGCTCGGAATGGATAGGTTTACGGACGAACAGTGGCGTCAGCTCGAGGAAAATTACTTGCCATCGGCTATGCAGACGGGCAAACAAAGTATGCCGGCGTCCTCTGGGCTCGTGATACAAAGAAGAAAGAGCACTTTCTGGTAGGAGATCTATGGCATTCACAAGCGAACAGCTCGCGGCTCTCGAAGAGGCTATAGCGCAAGGCGTGACGACGGTCTCCTACAACGGCAAGACCGTTACCTACCGCAATCTCTCCGACATGATCAGGCTCCGCGACATGATGCGGAAGGATCTGGGATTAACCGCCGGGAATAGCACGACGATCCTGACCAAGACTGGGAAGGGCTTGTGATGAAGTCCCAAGTGAACTGGCTCGATCGGCTCGTGACCTACTTTGCTCCCCGGGCTGGCGCGGAGCGCGTTAAATCGCGGCTTGTTGCAAATTACTACAGCTCGGATCGCATTTCGCAACGCTTGTACGACGGCGCATCGACTGGGCGTCGGACTGACGGCTGGATCACTCCAAGCTCGAACGCAAACAACGAGACCAAGCTCGCGCTCTCGCGGCTGCGCGATCGATCACGGGATCTCACGCGGAATAACCCCATCGCGAACCGGGCGCTCCAGGTGATCGTCTCGAACACGGTCGGGACTGGGATCATGGCGAAGCATCGCGGCAACTCGCGACAGCTCGAGGTCGAGATGGACCGGCTCTGGAGCTCGTGGTCTGGTTCCACGTCGATCGATCTCGAGGGTCGGAATGACTTCTATGGGCTTCAAGCTCTCGTCCTGCGGACGGTCGTGGAGTCCGGCGAGTGTTTGATCCGCAAGGTCCCAGTCGCGGCAGCAGACGGATCGGTTCCGCTGAAGTTGCAGGTCCTCGAGCCCGACTTCCTCGACGCGCTGAAGGATCTGAAGCTCCCAGACGGCGGCGTCATCGTTCAGGGGATCGAATACAACGCGCAAGGCGCTCGCGTCGCCTACTGGATTTTCCCGGAGCACCCGGGATCCGGGGGGACTGGGGCTGTGAGTCGCAGGATCCCGGCTGACGAGATCCTTCACGTCTTCCGATCCGAGCGCCCGGGGCAGGCGCGGGGCGTACCTTGGGCGTCGACTTCTATGGTCCGGATGAGGGATCTCGACGATTTCATGGACGCGCAGCTGGTCAAGATGAAGGTCTCGAGCTGTTTGACGGCTTTCGTGACCGATATCGAGGCCCCGATCGACGGATCCGCGGCGACTTCGACTCTCGGCGAGAAGCTCGAGCCCGGTCAGATCGAGATCCTTCCGAGCGGCAAGGATATCCGGTTCGCTTCTCCTCCAGGAGCGGACGGATCGGAGCAGTTCGTCACTGAGACGCTCCGACTGATCTCGGCTTCCTACGGAATCTCGTTCGAGGCGATGACCAACAACTATTCGACGGTGAACTACAGCTCCGGTCGCATGGGCTGGATCGAAATGAGTCGAAACGTGGACTCTTGGCGCTGGGGGATGCTCATCCCGCAGTTCTGCGTCCCGGTCTGGGGCTGGTTCGCTCAGGCGGCTGGGCTCACTGGTCAGTCATTCGACGGAGTCAGGGCCGAATGGTCGGCTCCGCGGCGCGAGATGATCGACCCGACGAAGGAAATTAGCGCATCGATTAACGCGGTGCGCGGGGGGCTGATCTCTCTCTCCGAGGTACATCGTCAGTCTGGGTTCGACTCGGACAGTCTGCTCGAGGAGATCGCGAGCGACAACGCGAAGCTCGACGCTCTCGGTCTCATCCTAGACTCCGATGCTCGAAAGACGATGAAGGCGGGCGGCGCTCAAGCGTATGTCAGCGATCCCGCAGCCGATTCAAGCGTAACTACAGAACAAGGTCAGGCGCAGTAAATGGCGACCTATCGCGGGGAAGAGATCGATCTCACTCCTACGTCCGGGATGAAGGATGAGGCGGATCGCGCTCTCGCGTGGAAGGAAGAAGGATCGGACGGAGGAACGCTCGTCGGGCTCGCTCGAGCTCGTCAGCTCTCGAGTCGAGAGGAGCTGTCAGCGTCCACGGTGCGCCGGATGTTTTCCTTTTTCTCAAGGCATGAGGTAGATAAACAAGGAGAGGGATTCAACCCAGGAGAAGAAGGCTATCCGTCCGCGGGGCGTGTGGCTTGGGGACTTTGGGGCGGCGATCCCGGACAAAGCTGGAGTCGACGAAAAGTGGAAGAACTAAACAAGATCGACGAAAGAAAAGATGAACAAGAAAGATCAGCAGTGATCGAGAAAGACGACGAGCTTCTCCGGGCTATCTCGGACGGAGGTCCAGTCTGGAGGGCGGCGGAGTCGAAGCCGAATCTGATCGACGAGTCTTCGCTTCGCGCTGAGCTGGTGTGGACTAGCGGTGCAGCGGTGCGTCGCTCCGGAGTCTTCGGAGACTGGAACGAGTCCCTAGACCTTAGGGACGGATCGGTCAGGATGGACCGACTCCAGTCGGGAACCGTTCCGCTGCTCAAGAATCACGACGCGAGCTCGATCGACAACGTGATCGGAGTCGTCGAGCGAGCATGGATCAAGGGCGGAGAGGGTCGGGCTGTGGTCCGGTTCTCCGATCGCCCGGAGGTCGCTGGGATCTTTCAGGACGTTAAAAACGGAATTTTGCGCTCGATATCTGTAGGGTATCGGGTGCATAGTTTTCAGGAAGTCACCAAGGAAGGCGAAGAAGTTCGATCGTTCATGGCGACCGACTGGGAGCCGCTGGAGTTGAGCGTGGTGCCAATTCCCGCGGATCAGGCCGCAGGTTTTCGTGCGGACGAAATAACCGAGCTTACCAACGCTCAGGAGGAAGAAGGGGAAATGGATACCGAACAGAAAAAGCCCGAGCCAACGGTTGAGCTCGGCAACGTGAAGGAAGAAGCGATTCAGGTCGAACGCGCTCGCGCAGCCGGAATTCTCGACGCTTGCCGCAAGGCAAAGCTCGAGGAGTCCTTCGCTCAGTCTCTCATCGAGACCGGCGTGACTCTGGATCAGGCTCGCGCCCAGGTGATCGAAAAGGTCGCTGAACAGGCGAACAAGACCCAGATCCAGAACAACGTCCGGATCGAAGTGGTCTCCGACGCTCGCGATCACCTGATCGCCGGCGCTGAGCAGGCTCTTCTTCACCGCTACAACGCTTCAAAGTACGGCAAGCTAGACGAACGCGCTCACCAGTTCGTGGGTCGCAACCTCCTCGAGATGGGCCGCATCTTTGTCGAGTCCAAGGGCTACAAGACCACCGGATTGAACGTCGGCCATCTGGCTGAACGCGCTCTTCACTCGACCAGCGACTTCCCGCTCCTGCTCTCGAACGTCGCCGGCAAGGTGCTCCGTGATGCATACGCGGAAGCCCCCCAGACCTGGCGTCCGCTTGTCCGCGAAGTCGAGCTCTCGAACTTCAAGGAAGTGACCCGTCTCCAGCTCGGCGACGCTCCGAGCCTCGAAGAGATCAATGAATCCGGCGAAGTGAAGCGCGGAACCATCGGCGAAGCGAAGGAAGCGTACAAGCTGGCTGAATACGCAAAGGCCGTGGGCGTTACCCGCCGCACCCTGATCGATGACGATCTCGGCGCGTTCACGAGGCTCCCGGCTCTGTTCGCAAGGGCTGCGGCTGACCTCGAGTCCGACACGGTTTACTCGATCTTCGGTCAGAACCCGGTCATGGGCGACGGTACGACTCTGTTCCACGCTGATCACGGCAACACCGGCGCGGCTGGCGATCCCTCGATCGCTACCCTCTCGGAAGCCCGTCAGAAGATGCGCCTCCAGAAGGGTCTCGGCGGTCGTCTGATCAACGTGCAGGCCACCTACGCTCTCTGCCCGGCTTCTCTCGAGACGAAGTTCCAGCAGATCCTCGCTGCAACTCAGCCGAACCAAAACTCGCAGGTCAACCCGTTCGCGGGATCTCTCCAGCTCATCGTCGAGCCCCGTCTCGACGGTTACGGCTCGGCGTGGTACCTCGTGGCATCTCCCGGACAGATCGACACGATCGAAGTCGCCTACCTCATGGGCGAGCGCGGTCCTCAGATCTCCACCCGCGAGGGCTGGGACGTTCAGGGCTTCGAGATCAAGTGCCACATGGCCTTCGCCGCTAAGGCGATCGACCATCGCGGTATGTTCAAGAACGGCTAAGGCTAGAAGAAAGGAAACGAGAAATGAAAAACTACATTCAACCCGGCGAAAGCATCGAGATCGTCGCGTCGGAGGCTTTCAGCTCTGGCGAAGGCGTCCTCATGGGCAAGCTGTTCGGAGTTGCCTCGAAGTCTGTCGAGAGCGGCGAGAAGCTGAACATCGGCTGCACGGGCGTCTACGCTCTGGCAAAGAAGACTGGATCCGGCAAGGAGTTCGCAGTCGGCGACCATGTTCACTTCGACTCTTCGGAGAAGAAGTGCGATACCTCGGGCGGCGAAGTGATCGGCATCTGCGTTGAAGACGCAGGCACTTCTGCAACCGAAGTTAAGGTCAAGCTGGCCTAAATTCTAGGGGCATCGGGGAGGGGTTTCGGCCTCTCCCCGGTGATTTTTCGTGGCGCACTGGGAAAAGCTCGCTGACCGAGTGATCAAGACTGGGATCGGTACCTTCGGGCGTCCGGTGGTCTACTTTCCTCAGAACCACGACTGCGTTCAGATCACAGGGATCTTCGACAACGAGTTCATCGGGGTCGATCCCGCGGCTGGAGTCCCTGTGGACTCCTCCGTTCCAGTCTTACACGTTCGACTTGCAGACCTCCCCGTCCCTCCGAGTCCAGGAGACCGGGTCGAGATCGGCGAACAGCTCTTTCGAGTTATCTCAAACCAACCGGACGGACAGGGCGCTTCGGTCCTGATCCTGCATAAGATATGAGCGAGAAGCGCAAAGCGATCCGACAGAAGGTCGTCGAGCGGCTCCTCTACAAGACGAGGGCGGAGGATCGCGTCTTCTCGAACCCGGCGCGGAGTATCTGGAGCGAACAGCTCCCCGCGGTGATCGTCTATTCCCGGAGCGAGAACGTCTCCGAGTTTTCATCTGCCCCGAGGACCCTAAAGCGCCAGCTCAGGCTGACGATCGAGTGCGTCGCAGCGGCTGACGAGGGTCTGGACGACGAGCTGGATGAACTAGCCGAGGAAGTGGAGGCGGCGATCGGATCCGACGAGTCCCTCGACGGGCTTTCGACTGACTGTGTCCTCGAGGAAGCGGATCTCCAGCTCAAGGGGGACGGGAACACGATCGTCGGATCGTGCGCCTTGACGTACCTCGTCACATATTTCACCGAGCTCGTGGACGACTCCGAAAAACCGCCGCTGGAGCGGATTGGAGTTGCCTACGACTTGCGTTCCGATGAAAGTATAGAAGCAACGGACACTGTTCAGGTACCGCAGGAATGAAGACACTGACGATCAAACCAGCGATGCACCGCAAGGTGACGGATCCATTCAGAGGGGTCGTTCTTTCGGACGACTCTCCGACTGTCGTTCCTGCCTCCGCTTATTGGCTGCGCCGCTTGAAGTTCGGCGAGGTCGTGCTAGTTGAAGAGAAGGTTGAAGAAAAGATGGAGGCGGCTCCGAAGAGGCGCGGTCGTCCAAAAGTTGAAAAGGAGAACCAGGAATGAGCATTTCTTTTGACGGCATCCCGAGCGGGCTGAGAACTCCGTTCGTCGCGATCGAGTTCGACGCGAGCAACGCACAAGGCAACCGCACCAGCGTACAACCCTACAAGGGACTACTGATCGGGCAGAAGCTCGGATCCGGGACCGCATCGGTAGAAGCTCCGACGCGCATCTCCAGCGAAGAGCAGGCGAAGACCTCTTTCGGCGCTGGATCCATGCTTCACGCGATGGCGAAGGCATGGTTTGCGAACAACACGTTCACCGAAGTCTGGGCGATCGCTCTCGCGGACGACGCTTCGGGCGTAGCTTCCGAGGGAATGATCTCGGTCTCCAGCGGAGCGACCGCTTCCGGGACTGTTCATCTCTACATCGGCGGTCACAAGGTTAAGGTCGGCGTCTCGAGCGGCGACAGTGTTTCGACGATCGCATCGGCGATTGCTTCGGCCATTAACGGCGACGCGATGATGCCCATCTCGGCTTCTGCAAGCGCCGGAGACGTTACGATCACTGCAAAACACAAGGGCTCTTTCGGTGACGAGATCGACGTCCGACTGAATCACTATTCCGGCGAGTCGCTCCCGGCAGGAGTTGCGATGAGCATCACTGCGATGAGCGGCGGAACGACGAACCCGAGCATCGCTCCGGTCTTCGCTGCGATCGGCGACGAGCAATTTAACGTCATCGCGACGGCGTACACCGACGCGGAGAACCTTGTGATCTTGAAGGACGAGCTCGACGAGCGGTTCGGCCCGATGAAGCAGATCGAGGGCGTGGCTTTCGCTGCAAAGAACGACGACCTCTCGGGTCTCCAGTCGTTCGGAGACGCTCAGAACAACCAGAACCTCTCCGTCATGGGTGCCTACAAGGTTCCGACTGCAAGCTATGAAGTGGCAGCAGCGGTCGCCGGCGTGGTGGCCTACTACGCGCCGATCGATCCGGCTCGTCCGCTCCAGACGCTTCCAGTGAAGGGCGTTCTCGCTCCCTCGCTGGAGCAGCGGTTCACTCAGTCTGAGCGAAATAGCCTGCTCTTCGACGGGATCTCGACTTTCGTAGTCGGATCTGACGGCGAAGTGAAGCTCGAGCGCGTGATCACGACCTACCAGGTCTCCCCGGGCGGCGCTGAGACGGACGCATATCTGGACGTCGAGACGGTCCTGACGCTCTCATATCTCCGCTATGACCTCAGGAACTTCATTCAAGCGAAGTACCCGAGGCACAAGCTCGCAGGCGACGGTATCCGCGTGGCCGCTGGACAGCAGATCGTGACTCCGCGTCTCTTGAAGGCTGAGCTCCTGACTCGCTTCAGGGCTTGGGAAGAGATGGGTCTCGTCGAGAACTTCGACGAGTTCAAAAAGAACCTGATCGTCGAGCGTAACGGGTCTGACCCGAACCGTCTCGACGTGGTGCTCCCACCGGATCTGATCAACCAGCTCCGCGTCACGGCAGCGAAGATCCAGTTCATTCTCTAAGAAAGGCAGAAGAAGATGGCAAACTCGAGAATCGGCGGACTGATTTTCCTCAAGGTCGACGGCCAGCTCCTCAAGGCGAAGGGCTCGTTCACCTACAACCTGGGCTCGCCTAAGCGTGAAGCCGTGATGGACGCAGGCGGCGGCGTGGCTGGCTTCAAAGAAGCTCCCGCGGTTCCGTTCATCGAAGGCGCGATCACGGACTACGACGAGCTCGACGTCTCTTCACTGCTCAAGACCAAGGACGCGACTGTGACCCTGGATCTGGCGAACGGAAAGACGATCGTCCTTCGGAACGCCTACTTCGCGGCTGACGGAAACGTCACGACGGAAGAAGGCGAGATCGAGGTCCGTTTTGAAGGATTCTCGGCTGAAGAGGTCGCATGACTAAGATCAAGCTCGAGGAGGTCATCCAGTTCGGATCGGAGACGATCAGCGAGCTAGAGCTCCAGAAGCCCAAGGCGAAGCACTTTCGGACGCTTCCTCAGGAGCCCACGACTGGAGATCTGCTCGATCTGGCGGGACGGCTCTGTGGACAGCCTCCGAAGGTCATGGACGAGCTCTCGATCGGCGACATGAAGAAGGTCCTCGAGGCGGTGGCCGGTTTTTTGGGAGCTGGCCCCGAGACTGGGAAAGCTGTCTAGGGGTCCTCGCATACGTCTTTCACTTCCAACCGTCGGAGCTCCTGGAGCTAGACGCGGATGACTTGAGCTTTTGGGTGAAGCGAGCGGAGGAGGTCGCAAAACTTGGCAAACACCTACCCCGTTAAGATTAGTTTTCAGGCCGTTGACCAAGTAACGGCCCGAGTCCGCGATATCAGCTCGAAGATCAAGGGCATCACCCAGCCACTCCGCGATCAGGGGAAGGCTTTCTCCGAGCTCGGTGAATCTCTCATGCTCGACAAGATCGGGCAGGGAATCGGAAACATTAAAAGCGCGATCGGGAATCTCCTCGGATCGCTGGCTCGAGTCGGGTTCGTCGCTGGCGGCGCGTTCGCCGGTCTATTTGCGGTCGTCAATACGTTCGCGAAGTCCGGGGCGGATATCAAAGACGCGGCGGATAGGATCGGGATCGGGACGAAGTCTCTACAGGAACTCACCTACGCGGCGAAGCTCCAGGGGATCGAGTCCGAGGATCTGCAAACGAGTCTCAAGTTCCTGAACAAGAACCTCGTCGAAGCTGCGAAGGGCGGCGGCGAGGCTGGGAAGGTCTTTTCCGCGCTCGGGATCCGCACCAAAGACGCGAACGGGAGGCTCAGGACGATTGACGACCTGCTCCCCGAGATTGCGGACAAGTTCAAGAATATCAAGAGCGGGGCCCTGAAGACGTCCCTCGCGATGGCGATCTTCGGGAAGTCCGGGGACAAAATGTCGCTCCTTCTTCAAGACGGAGCGGCGGGGATTCAGGCGCTCAGGGACGAGGCGAATCAGGTCGGAGCGGTGATATCCGAGGACGATATCAAGTCCGCGGCGGCGTTCGACGACTTAATGGATCGGGTCAAGTTCACGCTCCTCGGCGTGAGAAACACGATCGGAGCGGCGCTTCTTCCGGTCTTCTCGGACATGGCGAGCTCGTTCATGGCGTTCTTCCGAGAGAACCAAGCGGTGATCAGGGAGTTCGCGGTCGCTCTTGGAGAGGGTCTTCGATCCCTTCTTCCGATGCTGGCTTCGGGTCTCAGGAGCGTGACTGAGTGGATGCGCTGGTTCTCCGGGCTTTCGGCGGACGAGAAGGCGAACGCGATCTCGACGGCGTTCAAGGCATTGCTCGCGGTAGCCCTTCTGCCAACGGCGGCGGCATTGGGAAGTCTCGTCCTGTCCATTTCGCAGCTAGGGCTTCTCTTTGGTGGTTTGATCGGGGCGATTCCGATCTGGGCGAAGATGTTTAGCTTTCTGGGAATTACTCTCAACACGCTGAGCGCACTTGTGATGGGAGCTGGACGAGCTTTGATGACGCTCGCTTTGAATCCAGTCGGTCTGACGATTATGGCGATCGCTGGAGCGGTGTATCTGCTCTACACGAATTGGGAGTCGTTCCTCGGGCTGCTCAAATCATCGTGGGCTTTCATTCAGGAGTATTGGTCGAAGCTCAAGGATCTAGTGGGTCTCGGAGGAACAGAGGTCGGCGTCAATACGACGACGCAGGGGCCGGTGCTGGGTGGACAGGAAACGCTTCAGGCAAGGCTTCAGGGCGAACAGGCGTCCCGAGACGTGAACATGAACGTAGCGTTCGCAAATATGCCCCGAGGGACTCAGGTCGCGACGCAAAACAGCAGCGGCGTGAACATGGATCTCAGCATGGGTTACGCCATGACGGGGTTCTAGTATGGCTTGGAAAGATCAGCTCAGAAAAGCGACGTTCCGGGGAGTCCAGTTCTTCGTCGATAGTGCGGACGGGAGCTTCGGTCGGCGCGTCGTCCTTCATGAGTTCCCGAAGAAGGCGAAACCGTTCGCGGAAGATCTGGGCCCGAAGTCGCGGGAGGTCTCGCTAGACGCTTTCGTTCTGGGCGACGACTACTTCGCGGCGCGTGACGCGCTGATCGCGGCTTGCAACCAGGAGGGCGCTGGAGAGCTGATTCACCCGTACCTCGGTCGCATCTATGTCGTCTGTACCGAGATCACGGTCCGCGAAAATAGCAGGGACGGGGGGCTCGCTCGCTTCTCTCTGAAGTTCGTCGAGACGACGGATCCGACTGCTCCAGCTCCTCAGGTCGACGCGACTACCCAGCTCCTCGAGGCTAAGGCAAGCGTATTGGACAAGGCGAAGGCTCAGTTCTCGAAGGCATGGGCCGTCGTGGGTTACGCGACCTTCGTGGCAGATCGCGCAATAGAGGTCACGGGATCGGTTCTCGAAAACGTGGAGAACGCTCAGAAGAAGGTCCGCGGGGCTCTGAGCGAGGTCGCGGAGCTCGCTTTCAAGGTCCGAAAGATCAGGTCGAACATCAGTCGAATCGTCTCGGCCCCGGACGAGCTCGCGGAAGAGATCGACTCGACGTTCAGTCTTCTCCTGACTGCATTTCAGGGCGGCGACGGCGGGAACGAGGACGCTACCAAGATCCTGAAGGGCTTTTTTCTGACTCCTACATTGATTCAGGCGCAGATCGACGCTCCCGCTCTGGTTTCGTCTCAGGCTCAGGTCGCGGAAAACGCGGAAGCGATGGACTCGTTCGTCCGAACGGTGGCTGTGGCGAATCAAGCGGAGGCGCTCGCTGATCGAGACTGGGAATCCGCTCAGGAGGCGGCTCTCGAGCGCGATGCGACGCTTGATCTGATCGACTCGATCATGGAGAACGCGGACGACGAGACTTACATCGCTCTTCAAGCTCTGAGGGTTGCGATCACTCGAGCGGTGCCAGCTCCGGGGACCACGCTCGCTCAGGAGATCGAGCTCCAGGTATCCCGGACGACTCCGTCGCTGCTCCTGGCCTACGAGAACTTCGGGACGATCGAGAACGAGGCGGATCTCATTTCTCGGAACGGAATCGAGCATCCGGGGTTCATTCCAGCCGGAGAGAGGCTGAAGGCCCTCAATGGCTGAGAACGTGACCCTAACGGTCCGCGGCAAGAATTATGAGGGCTGGAAGCAGGTCACGATCACGCGATCGATCAAGGCGGTCGCGGCGAGCTTTTCGCTCTCGCTGACTGATAACTGGAGCGGCGCGGACAAGCCTTGGATCCTGATCCCGGGCGACTCCTGCGAGATCAAGAGCAACGGGGATACGGTTCTCAAGGGCTACGTCGAGGACGTGGAAACGAGCTATGACGCGAGACAGCGGACGATCACGGTCAGCGGTAGGGAGCGGACTGGGGATCTCGTCGACTGCTCGGTGGACTACGCGGAGAAGGCTGAGCTGACGAATATCTCGCTCACGGAGCTCGCGAAGAAGCTCTCCGCTCCGGTCGGAGTGAAGGTCAAGAACGAGTCCGGGGCGACTCGGAAGCTCGAGAAGGTATCGATCAACCCGGGGGACACGATCTTCTCGGTCCTAGACCGATCGGCTCGACAGGTCGGGCTACTTCTCACGAGTGACGGGAAGGGAACGCTCGTGATCCAGAAGGTCGGTCAGTCGACGGCGGCTGCCCAGCTCATCGAGGGAGAGAACATTCTCGCGGCGAGCTCGAGCTTCTCCATGAAGAATCGGTTCAAAGAATACAGGGTCATCTCCCAGTCTGGGCTCGAGGGGCTGGACGAGATCCAAGGCTTCCAGCCGATCGGCAAGGCGTTCGACTCAGAGGTCTCGAGGTCCCGGCTGCTCGTGGTCACGGCGGAGCAATCGAACGCTCCGGAGCTCTGTCAGACCCGGGCGAAGTGGGAGTCCGTTCATCGGAAGGGCGAAAGCGTCAAGGTCTCGGCCAAAGTTCAGGGCTGGAGGCTGAAGGACGGATCCATCTTCGAGCCGAATCGACTCTACAAGATCAAGAGCCCTTGGATCGGCGTGGATCAGGAGCTTCTCCTCGAGGATCTGACGCTGACGATCTCCATGAGCGGGACGGTCGCGGATCTCAAGTTCACGCGCAAGGACGCATATCGTCCGGAATACACCCCGAAGAAGAACGAGGTCGACCTTCTCAAGAAGCTGATTCGGGAGAACTCCATCGCATGATCGACCAGATCGCTCGGATCATAGAACCACTTCGTCGACGGGTCTCGCTGCTAATCAGCCGCGGGCTCATCCAGCTCTCGAAGGATACGACTCCCAACCAGCGGTTTCAGGTCAAGCTAATGGCGGACGAGGTCCGGGACAACGTCGAGCGGGTGCAGGAGTACGGCTTCACGAGTCTCCCGAAGGCTGGCGCGGAGTGCGTGGTCCTATTCCCGAACGGGAGTCGGGAGTTCGGCTTAATGATCGCTGTCGACGATCGGCGCTACAGGCTCAAGACGCTCCAGGAGGGGGAGGTCGCGCTCTACACGGACGAGGGCGACTCTATCCATCTCAAGCGAGGCGGAACTATCGAGATCAAGTCCGCGGCGAAGGTCGTGGTGAACTCTCCCGAGGTCGAGATTGGAAGCGGGGCGTTAGAGAAGGCGATCATGGGAGAGAGCTTTCAGAGCTTCTTCAATTCCCACGTCCATACGTCGACGTCTCCGGGGTCTCCGACAAGCCCCCCAAATGCTCCGAGTACGGCTGCCCATTTGTCGACAACGCTGAAGGTGAAGGGGTAGTGTAGGGATATGACGATCGGCGATCTGGGGCTCTTTGATATCTCCTACAACTCGATCGACATGAAGGTCGAGAAGAACGACCTAGTCGTCGATTCTGGGTTGAAGACGGCGGTGATTCTGTCTCTTTTTACGGACCAGCGCGTCGAGAGCGATGAGCTTCCGGTCGGCGAGAGCTCGAGGCGTGGTTTCTGGGCGGACGAGCTGTCTGAAGTTCAGAACGATAAGCACGGATCGAAGCTCTGGCTTCTCATGAGGGAGAAGCAGACTCAGTCGGTGGCGGAGCGGGCTCGAGAGTATTGCCAAGAGGCGCTCGCGTGGCTTATCGAGGACGGGATCGCTGAGAAGGTCAACGTGACGACGTCATTCCCATCGCGTGGGATGCTCGGGATCGCGGTCGAAATATATCGCCCAGGAGGAGATCGAAGCGAGTTCAAGTTCGACTATCTCTGGAGCGGGGTCATCGGGGGTTAAACATGGCGTTCAGTAGACCGAAGCTCAGCGAGATCGTCGAGCGTATCAAAACGGACATGGAGAGCGGGCTGGGGCTCACTGGGGCTTCGCTTCGGCGCTCGAACGTCAGCGTCCTAGCGAAAGCATACGGCGGCGCGGTTCATCTCCTGCACGGGCATCTGGAATGGATCTCCAAGCAAATCATCATCGACACGGCTGACGCGGATTACCTCGAGCGCCACGCTCAGATCTGGGGAGTGACGCGGCGGGCCGCGGATTACGCGCAGGGGTCTGTAATTTTTGCAGGGTCCGATGGCAGCGTCATCCCGTCGGGAACGGTCCTCCGTCGCTCCGACGAAGTCGAATATACGACCGACGAGGACGGGACGATCAGCTCGGGGACTGCAACTGTGCCGGTGACGGCCGTTTTAGCGGGCGCATCTGGGAACTCGGACTCGGGCGTGAGTCTTTCGCTCCTGGCCCCGATCGCTGGGATCTCTGGATCTGCGACCGTAGGGCTCGACGGGCTGACGAACGGAATCGAGTCGGAGGACGACGAGGCCCTAAGAGAGCGACTGATCGCTAGGATCCAGCAGCCGCCTCAGGGTGGAGCGGCGTCGGATTATGAGCAGTGGGCAACCTCGATCTCTGGGGTGGACCGTGCGTTCGTGTTTCCGCTCTACTTCGGCCCAGGAACGGTCGCAATCTTTATCGTGGGTCCGGATCCGCTGGATCCAATTCCGAACGCGGCAAAGGTTGCGGAGGTTCAGGAATATATCGACGAGCTCAGGCCGGTCACGGCGACTCCTCAAGTCTTCGCTCCGAACGCTTTCACGGTGAACTTCACCATCCAGCTCGATCCGAATACAGCTGCGGTTCGATCGGCTGTCACGGCTGAGATCCAGTCTCTATTCCAGCGCGAGGCGGAGGTCGGTGGAACGATTCTGATCAGCCATCTGAATGAGGTCGTCTCGACGAGTGCTGGGGAAGTGGATCACGTCCTCGTCAGTCCGACAGGCAACATCTCGGTGCCGGCTGGATCATTCCCAGTCCTCGGGACGATCACTTTCGAGGCAATTCCGTGACCGCTTCTGATTACAAAGAGCTCCTGCTTCAGCTCCTGCCTCCGGGTCTAGCGTATAGCCGGGAGGCTGGCTCGACTCACGTTGATCTGATCGATGCCTTCGCTCAAGAGCTCGCTCGACTGGACGCTCGAGGGGACGCGGTGATCGAGGAGTCGGATCCTCGGACGGCGGACGAGATCTTCGGGGAGTGGCTTCAGCTCGCAGGGATCCCGGACTCCTGTAGTGCTCTAGCGACCACTGTCGAGGACGAACGGACTCAGCTCCTTCAGAAGCTCTCCGGGATAGCGAGTCAGTCTCGAGATGCTTACCAGGCGCTCGCGGAATCGCTGGGCTACACGGCAAGGATTGCCGAGTTCAGCATGTTCGTCGCCGGCTCCAAGGCTGGGGAACCTCTCTATGACGAGGCGTGGCAAAACGCGTTCTCGGTGGTGATCGCGGCTGGAGCGAATCAGGCGCAAGCGGGCATTGCTCGAGCTGGCGATCGAATCAGGACCTTTGAGGCGGGCTTTTTGTATTGCTTGCTTCAGAAGTCGAAACCAGCTCAGGCGATTGCCTTCGTGGGCTTTGAGTGACAAAGTAGGGTGACGAGTTATGCATAGAATCGATACAGACGGGACAGTCGCTTCAGCTCCGATTCCGCCGCCAGAAGGGGCGCTCGTCGGCTATTTCACGGACGGCGACGCGCTGACGGGGACTCCCGGAACCGTGATCTCCGCGGCGTGGCTGAACGCGGTTCAAGAAGAGATCTCGAACGTCATTCTCGAGGCTGGACTATCGCTTGATAAGGCGACGAGCGATCAGCTCAAAGAGGCGGTCCTCGCGCTGATTACTGCAAACTCGATTGCGGGTTCCGTCGGAACGACGGCGGATCGAGTGGTCAGGACTCAGATTGACGGATCCGTGACAAGCTCGGCGTCGGCTGCAATCGACGGCTCCGACAATATGGGGGGGCTCGTTTCTCTAACGGTTGGAGCGGCGATCTCCTCAAAGGATCCGAGCGCGATCCTAGATCTTCAGTCCTCCTCGAAGGGCGTTCTGATTCCGCGAATGACCCAGGCGCAGCGCGATGCAATCGTCGCTCCCGCGTCGTCTCTCCTGATTTTCAACACTGAATCGGCTCAGTTCCAGATCTACATAAACGGCGCATGGCAAAGCGTGACGCCGCGCCAGCAGGTTTTGTTTGAAGTGAACGGTCCGTATTACGTCGGCGGGAGCGTACAAACTGGGCTCCTGTATGAGCGGGCGAAACAGTCGCGAAAGATCCTCGGTGCGAAGCTGTATCTCACTCGTAACGGAACGGGCGGGACGCTCCAGGTGGACGTCAAAGTCTCCCAGAACGGGGGAAGTTCTTGGACGTCAATCTTTGCGAACAAGCCGTCGGTGTCCGGATCCGCTGGGGACTACGCGTCGAGCTCCAACGCTGTGATCTCTAACACTGGGACCGCCTACGCATCGACTGATATCTTCCGGCTCGACGTCGAGTCGATCCCAGACGGAGTTCCGAACGACTTTGTCCTAGTCCTTGAAAGCGAGGCGCTCTAATGGCTTCCGTTACGTTCCCGAAAACCCTTCGCGCTATCACACAGGACTACACCGAGTTCCAGACTCCGCTCGGCTCGAGCTGCGAGGCGATCGTTCGTCAGACTGCCTCGTCCGTTTCTTTCGGTGATGTTTGGGCGGCGACTGGATCAATGTCCGTGGCGCGACTTGAGGCCCAAGGATTAGGGACTCAGCAGTCTGCTATTGCACTTCCTGGAAACAATAACGACCATTTATCCACCCAACGATTTAACGGGACGGTTTGGGCAAGTTTGCCGAACCTCGTGGCTAACTCCAGATACACCGGAGTCTTTGGCTCTTTCACTGCCGCGTGTGTGGCTGGAGGCCAAAACTCATCTTTTGCTGACATTGCTAATGTCCAGTTCTTCAATGGCTCTGCTTGGTCATCTGGTCCTGCGTTGCCGGTAACCCGAAGGGCAATTCGAGGTATCGGCGCTAGAAATAATGCACTGATTGTTGGCGGAGTTAGAAGCGGTGGATCCATGGGAGCCAGCACCGACTATTTTAACGGAACAGTTTGGAGCACTGGCGCAAATATGCTTGCAGCTCACAACGGTCCAGGAGCCGTCGGCAAATTTACGACGGCTTTCGTCGCCGCTGGTTGGGATGGCAATGCGACCCCAACAGCCGCAACAGAACTTTTTAACGGAACCTCCTGGTCATCCGGGCCTTCCATGCCAGTCGCTCTTGGGCAAGGCGGTAGCTCTGGCGTCAGAGCGGCGTGCATGTTCTTTGGCGGTGGAGTCATTGGAGGAAACAGCGCCGGGGTATACAAATTCAACGGATCAGCATTTTCAGCCTCAACGAATCTTGGGACGTCCCGTTCCTCTTGTGCTGGCTCTGGAACCGGAACTGCCGCGATGGCTTATGGTGGTTACGATGGAAACTTCATGGGAACTAACTGGTACTCCACCGCGGAAAAATTCTTTTCATCGTACTTGGTCGCAACACAAGTCGCGGCTATTCCTTACTCCGATCTAAGTTCCTCTGTAGTCGGAGGAGGGCTTTTTTCGATCACGCAAAAACTTTTGCCGGAAGCTCTTGAGGACCACACTGATCTTGGACTGACTGATCTCACGGCTTGGGCATCTAGCGGAAACTTGAATACCGCAAGGCAAAACCTTGCCGGCTGTGGGTCGCGCGACGCGATGCTCGCTTTTGGTGGAAACAGCACTGGCACCGCTGGACTTGGGACAAATGAGCGATTCAACGGCTCGACCTGGTCTGTGGTTTCGGCGTCTAGCGTCCTGGCGTACAGCCATGGGGGTTCTGGTTTCATCAACGCAGCACTGAAATTTGGCGGACAGCATTCTGGGGCAAATCTGGCGACCGCTGAGCTTTACAACGGGTTTGCTTGGTCCTCGATCGCGTCCATGAACACCGCTCGAAACAACGTTGCCGGCGTCGGATCTCAGCGCGCAACGCTTTCGATCGGAGGATTTTCTGGAGCCTATTCAAGTGTCTGCGAGAAATACAACGGAACCACCTGGTCGGCCACGGGATCTCTCTTGCTCGCTCGCAACGCAATTGCAGCGTCAGGAGGGCAGAACTCCGCACTGGCATCTGGCGGGTTCAACGGCGTGAACAATGCCAACACCGAGCAGTTTAACGGCACGGTGTGGTCTGCCGGAGCGGCGCTTCCTGTAGCAACTCGGGAATCGGCATCTTGTGGAACTCAATCCGATACCGTTTTTTGCGGCGGGTTCGAATCAAACTTCACTGCTCAGAACTATCTGTTCAACGGTTCGACATGGTCAACTTCAGTCACTCTCAACACCGCGAGGCGTGGAATGGCTGGAGCTGGTTCGAGTCAGTCGATGACTGTGTGCGGAGGCTTCACTGGCTCTGCATCGGCTGTGACTGAGAAGCGGCTAGTCACGACTAGGCCTTCGGCTTTCTACAACGCATTCATCGAAAGCACTGTGCCGCTGGCATAAGGGGGATCATCATGTACCGCTGCGTCAAAGCAAATGAATCAAACGACGTGATCGCAATCGGCATGGATGAAGGCCAGGGCGGTCAGGACTATCAAGGCCTCGGGATCTGGTCGACGTTCACATTCGACCTCATTCCGGAGATCCCGGTAGAAGTTCTTGAAGTCGAGGGCAATCGGTGTTTACTGAAGGTCGAGGGCGAGACTGTCGTCCCAAAAACACTTCAGGAGATGACGTCGAATGAGTAGCGCAATGAACCTTCCCGTCCTATTGGGGGAGCAGACCGTCACTGGAATTATTGAGGCGGTCAAGAATCTCCCGATCATGAAGGCCGAGGACGTCGGATTCCTTCAAGAGAACTCAAAGCACCTTGCGGCGGTTCTTGAGAATACGCACATGTGGAGGACCGACGCGCAGAAGGTCTCCATCATCAACGACTACCACTTCCCGACGGTTCACGCGAAGTTCCACCAAGCGATGCTGGAGCAGAAGGTCCAGTTCGATCAGGCAATGTACTTGGCTAAGGACTTCGAGATGAAGAAGCTCGAGATCCAAGAGCTTGAGTGCGACCTAGAAGAGCTCGGTGACTCTAAGCGCGACAACATCAAGCGCGCGCGCATCAGCATCGACATTCAGTTCAAGCAGTACGAGCTGAAGCAGATGCAAATTGCGATGAAGTACCGCATGGACGAGGTCAAGGGCTGGCAAAAGATCGAGACCGACCTGCTCGCGCAGATGCGCGGAGCTGGAATGAGTGAGGAAGAGATCTGGTCGAAGAACGAGGGCGAGGCAAGCTCAATGTTCTTTGCCGCGATGAACAACCTTCAGGCGCTTCCGCACACCACGGACAGCGCAGAGCGCGGGAACCTGATCTCGCTCGCGGTTCATTCCTACAAGACGGCAAAGCAGGCCGGGCTTCTCGAAAAGTTCAAGAGCGACGCGACAACCGGACAGCTCGAGGCGATCAAGTTCGTCGAAGAGCGGGTTCTGAAATAAGGGGGAACGATGCTGGTCATTTTCTTCATGGGATATCTGGGAGGCTTTCTTCTGAACCAGCAGACGCAACAGAACGACTGCGTCGCTGTGAACTTCGACACGCCAGCATGTGCTACCGAGCGAAAACTGTGCGACCTAGGGGTCCAGCCAGATCGCTGCGCTGAGGCCCTGAAGACGTGGAAGTCTAAATACTGCCCCGAGTGTGAGAAAGCCGAATGAAACGCATCGATTCGACTGGAGCGGTGGCTCCTGGACTGTTCACGGAAGGATCTCCAATCGAGGGGGTCCCTGCAACTCGCGTCTCGGCGTCTTGGCTGAATACGATTCAGGAAGAGGTCGCGGCGGTCGTCGAATCGGCTGGGATCTCTCTCGATCAATCGGGATCAAACACGACCCAGCTACTCGAGGCGCTGACTCAGCTCTTTGGAGGCGGCGTTCCGGTCGGATCGATTCAGGCTTACGCGGGATCGACGATGCCGGACGGCTGGCTTCTCTGCGATGGCCGGTCTTTCTTCTCTGGAGATGCTCCTGAGCTGTTTGCGGCGATCGGCTACTCGTGGGGAGGCGGCGAAGGCTTCTTCAATATCCCAGACCTGCGCGGTCGATTCCTCCGTGGGGTTTCCGGCGCTTCAGGGAATGATCCGGACGCGGCTTCCCGAACTGCCCAGGAGGAAGGCGGGAATACTGGAAACGCGGTGGGCTCGCTCCAGTCGGATCAGTACAAGGCGCACACTCACACGACAAGCATTCCGCTGGGCGACAACAACGACGACAACACGACTCCACCGGCTGCTTCAAACGGTTCGCCTCAGGGCGTGACGTACAACGTAGCGACCGGAAGTTCTGGCGGGACTGAAACCCGACCAAAAAACGCCAACGTGAATTTCATAATCCGGGCGGGCTTCTACGTCATGCCGACGTAGGGTTTGCAATTCATCGTCGTCTCTCGTGAGAATTGAGGGATGGGCGAGGAATGGCGCAAAATCTGGATCACGATCGGAATCGCACTAACGGCTGGAGTCGCGAGAAGCGTGACAAGCGGTGAACGACGGTCGTTCGGACAGTTCGTTCAGGGGCTATTCCTTGCCGGGTTTGTTGGCGCGATGACGGCTCTCGCGCTTCAACAATCTTCGTTCTCTGAGCCCTTCAAGGGTTTCATCATCGGGCTGGCGTCGTTCGCTGGCGAGGACGTGCTGATGGGAGTCCTTCGGCTTTCGCGTCAGTTCGGGCTTCGTCCGATTGAGGCGATGAAGAGTCTCCGGAATCTATTGAAGTGACCTCGATAATTGCGCGGGCGGTCGTGTCCGCGGCGAGTCGTCTCGAGTCCGAAAATCCCTGAATGTATCGGTCTGTCATGGCGAGGGTCTTGTGACCCAAGAGCTCGGCGATCGTGCGCTGAGAAGCTCCGAGTCGGTGGGCGTAGGATCCGAAGACGTGGCGGAGGTCGTGGATCCGAAGATCCCGGGGGAGTCCGGCGAGCTCGAGGATCTCGCGCCATGCGGTGTAGGGATATTTGATCGGACTCGTCCCTCCGTCGAGGCTTAGGACGTATAGCTCCCCGAAGTAGCTCAACCCCTCAGGGAAGCGCGATCGGATGCGCTGGAGGATTGCGACGGCTGGGCTCGAGATCTCGACGATCTTGGCTCCGGTCTTCGAGTCCTTCAGGATCAAGAGGGCTCGCTCCAGGTCCACGTCGGACCACTTCGCGGAGAGCCACTCTCCCTTGCGAGTTCCAGTCAGAAGCGTCAGGCGGAAGAGATCCGCGAGGGGGGCTCGGTGCGGATAGAGCTCGGAGAACTCGTCGAGCGCGGTCCATAGGGCGGCGAGTGCGGGGCGGTCGAGGATCCGGTCGCGCTTCTGCTCTGGGAACTTCTTCAGGCGTCGGGCTGGGTTCCCATCGGGGAGGATCTCCCAGTCGGCTTCGGCGACGCTGAAGATCTTCACGAGGACGGCGAGAATCCGGTTCGCGGAGTAGGGGGAGTCCGCGAGGGCGGAGTGAAACTTGATCAGATCGCTCCGGGTGATCGCCATGAGGGGCTTCTTCCCGAGCGACTCCCGGACGTAGCGGTCGAAGAGGGCGCGGTAGCTCTCCCCGGTGCTGGGCTTCAGGTGCGGTCGGATGTGCTCCGCGTCGAGTCGGTCGAACGCTTGGTTCAGCGTAATAGCTTCGCGTTCGGCTTTTAGACCGCCTTGCGGGTCCTCACCGTCCCTTACCCCTACCAAGAGCTTGCGAGCTCGCTCCCGGGCTTGCTGGAGGGGAATCAGGTCAACGGATCCAAGTGTCATCTTCCGACCGAGTCCTTGACGGGTCCGATACTGGATCAGATAGGACTTCACTCCTGACGGTTTCACTCGGACTCCGAATCCGGGTAGGGTGACGTCCCAGATCCAGACGTCGCGGTCAGGGTCCGGCTGGGTGGAATCGATCAGTGCGCGGGTGAGTTTGACGGATGCCATAGGGTTCTCCGGGGGAGCTCGGGGGGAGCTGTCGGATGGTATCACGACCGACCGTAAGGGATTCCGCGTGAACAGTAAACCATTGAGGCAGCGCGGAAACGTGATCCGGCGTGACAATGCGGGGGAGCGGCGTGAACCCACGCGCAGGGACTTAAAATCCTTTGCTCGAAAGAGCGTGCCGGTTCGATTCCGGCTCCGGGCACTCAACGAATCAAAGAGCTACAGAAACGATCGGCGATCCGGGATCCGCGGCGAGAATCCCGGGGGAGCTCGGGGGGAGCTGCTAGGAACGATTGACCGGGATCCCGCGGGGTCTCAAGCTCAAGTGATGTACGGGGAAGAGCTGATCGCTGAGCGTCTGATCATGTGGGGGCTCGGCTTCGTGACTGGGATCCTCGTCTACATCGTCCTCCTCGAGCCCACGCTCCCTGACGACTGGGACGATAGCTAGGGCAGGCTCCGAGCTTCGGGGATATCCTGACAAGGGGGTATCCATGAAGCGATCAATCTTTCTCCTGATCTCGGCGGCTCTCATCGGGGGGCTCGGCGTGAAGCTCTTCCAGAACAAGGAACCAGCCTGCATCCGGCTCGAGGCGAAGGTCTCCCTCGCTCGGGACTTCTGCGAGGGGCTGGGCGAGAAGGCGGCGGCGGATCGGTGCTCGGCGCTGGCGGACGATCCTGAGGTTCAAGGTCAGTGCATGCGCGTCGTCGTGCCGGCTGCGGTCGGGAGCTGCATGAGCTACCTCAACCTGGAACACATGAAGGCGGATCTCGAGTCCGCTTGCGGGTGAGCTTGTTCCTCTGCTTCATCTGTCGAAAGCTCTCGCGGCTGGGCTCCTATCGAATGGTCGGCGGGATCGCGACGCTCGTCTGCAAGCGATGCGCTCCGAGGTTCAAGCGTCCTCCGCGGGAACGAGCGCGAGTCAGGCGATCGGGTCCGTCGTCGCTCGAGACGTAGTCCATGCGGGCTAGTCTTTGGTCGAGAGTCGCTCTAGCATTTTTCTAGGATCTCTCTGAGATCCGAGACGCGTCAGTCGTTCAGCGGCAGGATCCCGACTGGCTCGGGGAACGCGGGTTCGACTCCCGCCTGACGTGCAAGGCCCCCCGCTCGTGTAGCCGTGGGCCTGCGGGGCCGATACGGCTGGGGGCTCAGATCCTTCGGGGTCTGGGCCCCGTCTCTTTCCAGATCTGGAGCTACTGGACCACTCATAGCTAAGTGCGCGAAAGCTCGGGGTTAATACCAGACTAATTTCCTTTGGAATCGAATATGCCAATGGGATAATGGACTTACGGGCGTAGGAGGCCCGAGTCCATGAATCATGCGCGTCAAAAGCTGACGGTGCTTAGCTACGGAGGCGGGCAAGATAGTGCGGCGCTTCTGCTTCTTTACGTCTCCGATCCTTCCTTCCGTAGTCGGTATGCGGACGGCGAGTTCATCGTCGTCATGAGTGATACCGGCGACGAACACCCGCACACGAAAGACTGGGTCATCCAGACCAAGAAGCTGTGCGCCGTCCACAAGATCCCGTTCTTCCATCTGACGAAGGACCAAGGCTTTCACTGTGAGAGCTGGCCGGATCTGATCTCTCCCCAGCTCCGGGACGAAGGCGGCGAGTTCAAGCCGACGCTCGTCCAGCTCGGGACGAAGACCTGCACCCTCAAGCTCAAGCTCGATCCGATCTACAAGTTCCTCGACGAGTTCGTGAACGATCGCTTCGGATACGGGTTCGACGTGAGTGCGAAGTCCCGTGGATGCGGGAAGAGGGCGATCAAGAGGTTCGGTCAGGAGAACGGAAGGATCCGCGTCCTGATCGGTTTCGCGAAAGGCGAGGAAGGACGCATGGAGAAGTCGAAGCGTCTCGAAGAGAAACAGCATGCGGCGGAAGAGGACTCGTTCTGGAAGCACATCGAGCGCGAGTTCCCGCTGATCGATCTCTCTCTGGATCGCGTCGCTTGTCAGAAGCTCATCGCTGATCACGGGTTCACGGTCCTACCGAGCAACTGCATGCGCTGCCCGTACATGAGTCCGGAGGAGCTCTACTGGCTCCATCTGAACGCTCCGGAGAAGTTCGACGAATGGGTCCGGATCGAGGAGAGAAAGCTCGGTCGGTACGCTGGAAGCGAGAAGAACCACGGGGTCTTCAACTCGAAAGAGACGCTGACCAAGAAGCTCGAGAAGGTAAAGGCGAAGTACGCGCACATGAGCGGCGAGGCGCTGGGGGCGATGCTGAACGACTGGAAGATGAATCACGGATGCGGATCTGGGGGCTACTGAAACTCCGCGACTGACGAAGGCGAGTCAACCAATCGGGCGTAGGAGGCCCGTCGATATGAAGAAGAACAACAAAACCACTGCAATCGATCTCTTCGCTGGCGCTGGCGGCTTCTCGACTGGAGCTGCCCAGGCTGGAGTCCGCGTCCTCTGGGCGGCGAATCACTGGAAGGAGGCGGTCGACGCTCACGCTCAGAACCATCCCCAGACGGTCCACGCTTGTCAGGATCTCAGGCAGGCGAACTGGACGGAGCTCCCGGCTCACGACATTCTCCTCGCGTCTCCATGCTGTCAGGGCCACTCGAAGGCTCGTGGGAAGGACTCTCCCCAGCACGACGACTCGAGGCAGACGGCTTGGGCGGTGATCGACTGCGTCGCCGTGAATCGTCCGAAGGCGATCGTCGTCGAGAACGTCCCGGAGTTCCAGAAGTGGGAGCTCTTCGATCTCTGGCGGACGGCGCTCGAGCGGTACGGCTACAAGCTCACGTTCAACGTCCTGAACTCGGCGGACTTCGGAGTCCCTCAGGCTCGCGAGCGTCTGTTCGTGGTCGGGACTCAGACGAGGAAGATCGAGATCGAGTCTCCCCGGATGGCTCATCGCTCGGCTCGCTCGGTGATCGAGTGGGAGACTGGGAACTGGAGTCCGATCAGGAGGAAGGGACGCGCTCCGAAGACGCTCGAGCGGATCGCGAACGCGAAGAAGCGGTTCGGCTCGCGCTGCATGTTCGCGTTCTATGGCTCCGAGACTGGGGGTCGCGACATGGACAAGCCGTTCGGGACGCTGACGACGAAGGATCGCTTCGCTCTCGTCGACGGCGATCGGATGAGGATGCTCACGAGTCGCGAGGCTCGGATCATCATGGGATTCCCGGTCGACTACGTCCTCCCGGAGTCCCGGGCGCTGGCGCTTCACATGCTCGGCAACGCGGTCTGTCCTCCGGTCGCTCGCGGCGTGATCGAACAGGTGAGGGCCGGTCTATGAAACGGGCGATCTACAGCTCTCCGGATCAGCTCGGGTTCGAGTTCGACGCGCTTCCAAGCTACGCGGTCCATACGATCGACGAGTCGTTCTCCCGGGAGCTCTTCCGCGGGCGGATCTCAGGTCTCGAGATGGCGCTCCCGCTCGAGATCCCGAAGGACTGGACGACGCTCTGGCTGAATCGGACGCTCATCCACGAGGGCGAGGACTACGTCCTCGAGCGCGGGACTGGGTCGACGAGCGTGAGGCTCATCGGCTGGGCGGCGGAGAGGCTCGAGGATCGTCCGAATCCTCGGGGGGCTTGGCTCTTCGTCTTCCAGACCACGGAAGAGGGGCGGGTCTCGCTCGAGGGCGGGAAGAAGAAGAGGAAGGCGGTGAAGTCATGACTCGGCTCGAGGCGATGCGGGCGGCGATGACGCGTTACCCGCACAAGAAACACGCGGACAAACTCAAGGCGGACGAGCTGCGACTGATCGAGGAGTTCATCGCTCGGAACGACTCGCTCGATCGGTCGGCGTTCGAGATGGCGGCGAACCGCTGGTTCTTGGACAAGGAGAAGCCGCGCAACTGGCTCACCATGCTACAGCTCGTGGTGGTGGCGAACATCACTCACGGGAGGAAGGAATGAAGATCAAAGTGATCGACGCGGACAGGCATCCGCTCTGGGGGCATCGGACGATCATCGCGGACGTCGAGGAGCTCGGGCGAGTCTTCGCGTCGCGGACTGGGATCGTCCCGGTCTGGACGTGCTCGCAGCGTAGGTTGATCCCCGAGGATCGGCTCGAGGCTTTCGACGACATGATGGACAACGCGTGGAACGAGGCGCGACGGAATGGGGTTTCGCGCTAGGTCGGCTCCTACCCGACTGGGCGTGATCGGCGGCTCCGGGATCTTCGGATCTCGGGGCCGCTTTGCTTTATGGGCCCTTGCTCGAGTCGTGAGGGGGTGGGGTGCGGTCGGCTTCTCCGATCGCTTCCCTGAGCTTCGCCAAGGCTTCCCAGACGCGCTCCGCGGGCTGACCATACTGGGAGGCTGCGAAGACTTCCTTCGCACGATCCAGAACGATCTCGAGCTTCTCCATCCTCCTAGCCCTCTTCAAGTACGCGCTGAAATCTGACACGCCCATGAGTTCATTCTCTCCCGGCGCTCCAGTCAAGGGAACCCGGCATTTTTCCTTTTGAAACTAGAAAAAAGTCGGCTAGTGCTTTTGGTATACCGAAAGGAGTGTGGGGCATGGAGACGTGCAAGAGGTGCGAGGGCAGCGGGTGGTGCCGGGACGCGATCCTGATCCGCCAAGAGCCCTGTGAGAAGTGCAACGGGACGGGGAAGATCAGGGGCCAGGGCGATGATCCGGTCCTGCGCCAGAGGCTCGCGGAGCTCGCGGTCTGGGATCAGATCTTCACGGCGGACGAGTGATGAAGTCCTTTTCGCTGGACGAGCTCCAGAACAAGCTCGAACGAAAATATCTGATCCGCGCTCTGGCGAGTGCGAACAACAACCGAACGGAGGCGGCTCGGCTCCTGGGGCTCCAGCGTTCGACCTTCCTCATGAAGATCCGCAAGCACGGGCTCAAGATGGATCCCTCTCCGATGGATCGGAAGCTGGATCCGACGCGATGCCTTCGCGGGCATCTGTTCGACGAGGCGAACACCTATCACTATGCCTCGAAGGGTCGTCCGCGGCGGCGGTGTCTTGAGTGTTATCGACAAAGGAACGAGCGCAAAAGGCTTGAGGCGAGGGGGATCGCGTCATGAGCGAGATCCAGAACTTCGCTCCGGGCGATCAAGTGGTCTACACGCGGAACGCGACGCAGAAATACGAGAACGTCTTCCGCGGAACCGTGCTCGAGGTCTTGGGCAAGTCGGTGAAGGTTCTCCTGAGAAACAGCTCAGGGAACGAGACGGTGAAATGCCTCAAGGCTGAAACTCTGACGAAAGTGGAGGACTGACGATGATCTCGCAATGCCAAGAGTGTGGAGAGAGTGGGCAACTCTGCCGTGCGGAAGACACCCGCGGCGCGGTCGTCTGGGTCTGTTTTCCCTGCTACGCGGGGATCAGGGACGAGGAGGGCAAGGAATGAACAGGAAAGATCGGCTCGAGCGGCTGGCGGCGTGGACAGTGGAGCAGCGGAAAAACGGCGACGTGGAGGCGGCGGAGGCTCTGGAGCATATTCGGTTCGCGGTCGAGGAGATCGGGCGTCTGGACGCGCTTCGCGACGAGATCCGCGAGCTCCGGACGAGAGTGGAGCTCGTCCAGTATCAGGTCAGAATGAATCGCGACAAGTGACGCGGAGCGGCTTGCTTATCGTGAGATCGGCGGCTCTAATCGAACGATGCAAGAACTTGATCTCGTCGAACTCCTAGCGTGGCTCACCACTTTCATCCTCGTCGGGGGACTCGTGTTCGTCGCTTACCTTCCCAAACCCAAAGCGAACGAACCGGAGAAGAAGATCTCCGTCCTATCTCATCCGGCGAAGAAACGAAAGAAGCGGTCTCGCTAGGACCTACCAAGGGAAAGCCCCGGCTCCAGTCCTTGGAGTCGGGGCTTCCTGTTTTACGTCCAGCTCTGCCAGACGGACACTCCCTCCTGGAGTGGCGCGGGCGACGGGGGTCGAACCCGCGGCCTGCCCTGCGACCGTCGTCGATTTTCAGGGCCGCTCTACCGCTGAGCTACGCCCGCAAGTAAATCATGGACACAAGGCTCGCCCGCTTTGCATACTGTTTCCAGCATGGACGCACAAAACAAGGTGGAAGGGCTGAATCTGGACGACTTGGGCTCGCTCGGCGTTACGATGCGCGTCGACGAGCGGATCGTCATCGGCGGGATCATCGAGATCGTTCTAAAGCGCATTGAAGGAAGTCGAGTCGGGCTGGCGATCCGGGCTCCTCGAGCTCTCCAGATCCTCCGCGGAGCTCTGCTTAAATCTCGTTCACGCGCTGATAGCGTTTCTTCCGGCGACACCCGGAGCAAGTCTTCTTCGAGCGCAAAATCTTGACCTGATCACAACCAGGACACTTCGACTTGAGGCAGTCGAGGCACTTACCGAGTTTGTAATATCCGAGGCGTCCGCACCCGGTACACGGGTCGCCCCTCTTGGGTTGCTTCTTCATGCGTACAACAGGCGAAAGAATCGTCTCCAGTCGAACGACGCTCCGGGGTCCGACTTCCGTCCCGGGGCGATCTGCTCGTGACCCACGATCGCGAGGGGGTGGATCGTCCTGAAACGCTCCATGAGCTCGCGGCATAGGTCAGCCAACGCCTGATATTGCAAATCGTGATATGCGATCCGGTTCCCGTCTCCGATCAGTTCGATCCCGATCGAGTAGCGGTTCCAGTCCTCGAGCACCTGACGACGATCTGGGTGCCAATAGGCTGACTTGCCCGCGTGAAAGGACTCGTGCGTGGCGGGGTCCACGAGCTGAACGATCGATCCGTCTCGATTGATCTGGTAGTGGGCGGAGAGGTAGTTGTCGTCCTTCGTGCTCATCCATGAGGTCATAGCGTCTCCGAACTTCGCCCAGGCGCTCGGATCCTTCGGCTCGGAGTCTGGGATCCCGGTGTGATGGATGACGATCCCGGTCCAGATCTTCTCGCGGCGCGGTCTACAGTCTGGGCTGCTCACGATCTTCGCGTTCATTGGATGCTCTCTCCCTCGGACTCTTTCTGGAGCTGATCGACGGCGTCCGCCTGCTCCCTCATAACGGAAAGCCACTTCTCGATCGAGCTTAGAAAGTCTTGGATCCGTTGCGGCGCGTCGGCGATCGATACGACCGCGATCTCTCGAGCGTCCTCGCTAATCAGGAGGTACACGCTGGCCCACCTGAGGTTCGAGCCTTTCGCTGAGACTTTCTTCGAGCTGGGGGACTTGGGCTTCATGCTTCTCCTCGGGGCTTGTATCCGATGCCTCGGGTTAGCATCTGAAGTCGTGGGTCGTTCCACAAACGCTTTTCCTTCCATCGCGTGATGAAGTCATAGAGCTGGGCGACGGAAAGCGACTGAAGCTGGATAAACCCATAGAGGGCTCTGAGGGTCTGTCTGGGATCGCGCTCCGCGGTCCTCATGATCTCCCGGGCGGTCTCGAGCAGGACGAGACGCTCGAACTCGTTCGGCTTCCTACTGGATCGGGAGCGCGTCTGCGTCGCTGGCTTGGACTTCAAGCGATGACCCTTTCCAGTGATGAAAGCGCAGCTCGGGGTCATAGATCAGAGTGATCGTGCGCGTGAAGTCCACGAGGACGACGTCTCCGGGGAGACTGTTCTCGCGGGCTTGGATCTCGAGACGGTTTGCGAGTGCGCGAAGCTGATCCGGAGTGACTCTGACGAGCTTCGTATTCATCGCGGTGACGTTATCCATGACCGATTCCATTCTCTGACTCTCTTTCTCGGATTCTATTGGGTGACTTGGCAAGAACAAACGAAAAAATGGGGGGCCGGTCTCCCTGGCCCCCCGGAGGGAGGAGACTTCATAATTACCTACGGACCGCGCTTGGCGGTCTGCTTCATCTGACGCGACTGCTCCCACGCGATGACGCTTCGGAGAGCGTACAGGACGCGGTTCCCGATCTTCACGAACTCGGGCCCGAGACCCTGCACTCTCCAGTTTGCAAGCGTTCGAGTGCTCACCTGATTCTTCCATCGACTGACAAGATCAACCGGCGTGAGATATTCCGCGCTATCGTCGGTTAGAAGGTTGGTCATTTGCCACGAGCCTCCAGCTCTTGAGCGAATCTCTGGTTAAGGTCTGTTAGTTCATCCGATGCGGTTGGCTTTAGCTCTTCGTCGGCAGGAAGAACGAGGAGGTCGTTATCCTGACCCAGTCCGGCGCTTGCCTGCTCATCGAGGGTGACGGCTTTCTGAATCTCGACGCTGACTGGGAGATACTTGAAGAGGCGTCGGACGCAGGTCTTCTTCGCCATTTCCTCGAAGTCCGTGACCCACGGTCCGAAGTCGGCTGACTTCGATCGCTTGCGGATCAAGTCGATCTCCTCGCGGCTCATGACCTCGAATTGATGACCGCCGTCTTTGAGGCGGGCGATTGCATACACGGCGACGAGCTGGGAGTTCTTCGTTCGGGTCGTCGCTGGGGAGTGCTCGAGCTTCTCGGTCAGACCGAACGAGAATGAGAAGGCGTCGCAGTCATAAACTGCTTTCGCGGTGATGCTGACGATCTGACCGGAGCGGCGGGCGAGGTCGATGAACCCTCGGTAGCCGGGGATCATCTGACATTCCTTCTTCCCGGTCTTTCGGTTGTTATAGGGAACCAGGTAGGCGTGACCGAGCGCGGATCCGGGCTCGAGTCCGAGCTGGGCGGCTTGAACGACGGCTCCGAGGAAGCTCATCGGCTCACACTGCCCGAGGTCTGGGTTCTTGCGAACCTCAGTGAGGGCGATTCGGAGAAGTCGGTCGGCGCTCATGTGGCGCGGCAATGCGGACTCGATTGCTTGACGGTTCTTGAGCAGAAGCGTGTTGATATTACCCGGCTTAACGGCAAGTGCATTGTTAGCTTGAGACATAAGTGTGCTCCCTGTTCTTTTTGTTATAGGTTTCTCAGCGCCCACGCAGGCAATGAGAGCTTCTGGATCTCGGTCGGATATCCGGGCCAGTTGTTTTCCGCGTGGCACCGTGCGTACAGGTCGAGGTTCTTTTCGTACTCTTTGCGTCCCAGTGCGATCAGGTCTTGATCGATATGAAAGGCGGCGCAGAGGTAGGGCGGTTCTCGCTCGATCACGAGAAAGACGAAGGCGTCGGGATACTTGTCCACGAGTGCGGCTCCGTCCGAATAGAAGGCGGCTTGGACGTGATAGCGGAAATTGAAGGCGGTCTTACCGAAGTCTGAGATCCTCGCTCCACCTTCTCCCGTCGTCTTCACGTCAAGCATGATGTTATCGGAGCGAACGAAGTCCGCTCGAGACTTGCAGAGGATCCCAGTCGTCGGGTCCTGCCACTTGTAGCTCACTTGCGGCTCGCCGGCGGAGATCAGGCTCCGGGCAAGAGGGTTCGACATGACGGAATCCCGCATCTCCTGGAGGCGCTCGAAGTCTTCGGACTTGATCACGCGCTTCGCGCCGGCTTGTGCTTCAAACTCATCCCATGCCTTCGTCCCGCGGCGAATGTTCGGCGCGACGGCGAAGTCCTTCTCGAACTGATCAGGGGTCAGTAGCAGAGAGTCGAAAGCTGATCCGATGATCATGGACGGCGTCGGATCCGGGGCGTTCCCGTCGATGATGACGTGCTTATAGTGGGCGGGCGATACGTCCATCCAGTCGAGTCCAGACTTCGAGACTGCCTTGAAGGCGCGATAGGTCGGGTCCGGTAGCCCGAGAACCTTCTGCGGCTCAAGGTTCTCTCTGAATACCGCCTGATGCATTGCGTTCATTTCCATTCTGTTTCCTCCCCGTATGATCACGGCATAGCATTGGGTCGTGATCAAATATACAGCGATCTCGTATTGCAATAGGAATTTTTTATCGAGTAACCTCCCGGCATGAAGATCACATCGCTAGAACTTTTCCTGCGCTTTCAGAAGCGATCACGCGCAGTCGGATGGAGTCTCTCCGAGCTCTGTCGCCGCGCTGGCGTATCACGCGCAACCCTGGCGCTCTGGCGTCTGGGCGGTACGAATCCAACAATCGGAACGATCGAGAAGCTCGAGAGCGTCCTCGTTCGTATGGAGAAAGCGGTCGCGTCAATCGACCTAGAAGACGCGATGGGAGGAGTCGGGAGTGAAGGCAAGATCGGCGAAGGCCAAAGGACGAAGAGCGGTCGAAGAGCTTCGCGAGGCCTTGCTACAAGCGGCTCCTGATCTTCATCCCGATGACATTCAGGTCAAGACGACGAGTGCCCCCGGGGAGGATCTCTGGCTCTCCCCGAAGGCTCGAGGGATTTACCCGTGGG